>Ga0247730_1001824_pt1 | contig 11161 bp, 10 predicted proteins | sample UWRJL073202C2_FD_180959 | JGI IMG/M metagenome (GOLD analysis project Ga0247730, IMG submission 180959) | Plant litter microbial communities from Arlington Agricultural Research Station in Wisconsin, United States - UWRJ-L073-202C-2 | ecosystem: Environmental > Terrestrial > Plant litter >...
TCACGAAACCAAAAGTCTGTCAATCAAGCTGATCGGCTTTCTCGGTGCTTCTGTAACTAGTTGTCGCCTGGAAGAAATATCGACTTCAGGCCTGCCGCTAAAATGCCGATCTTTCGCCCAAGGCACGTCGAGCCAAGACTCGATGGCAATTTGCGTCGCAATTCATGATCTTCCTTCTGCACATTGAGCGTCTCGCTCACTCTGCCTATTTTCGTGCTGTAACGATGGAGTCTCACCCATGAAAAAGCTCATGCTGCTTGGCGCACTGGCGCTGTCCGTGTTGGCCCAGCCCGTCTTCGCCGATGAAAAACCCCTGAAGATCGGCATCGAAGCGGCATACCCTCCGTTCGCTTCGAAGGCGCCGGACGGCAACATCGTCGGCTTCGACTACGACATCGGTAACGCGCTGTGCGAAGAGATGAAAGTCAAATGCACCTGGGTCGAGCAGGAATTCGACGGCCTGATCCCGGCGCTCAAAGTGCGCAAGATCGACGCTATCCTGTCGTCGATGTCGATCACTGAAGACCGCAAGAAATCAGTCGATTTCAGCAACAAGTACTACAACACCCCGGCGCGCCTGGTCATGAAGCAGGGCACTGTCGTCACCGACGGCCTGACCGAACTCAAGGGCAAGAACATCGGCGTACAACGTGGCTCGATCCACGAGCGCTTCGCCAAGGAAGTCCTGGCTCCGCTGGGCGCAGAAATCAAACCGTACAGCTCGCAGAACGAAGTCTATCTGGACATCGGCGCCGGTCGTCTGGACGGCACTGTGGCCGACGCGACGTTGCTGCAGGACGGTTTCCTGAATACCGATTCGGGTAAAGGCTACGCTTTCGTGGGCCCGGCCTTCACTGACGTCAACTACTTCGGTGATGGCGTCGGGATTGCCGTGCGCAAAGGCGACAAAGCCAATCTGGACCGGATCAACGCTGCCATCGCTGCCATCCGCGCCAACGGCAAGTACAAGGCCATCCAGGACAAGTACTTCAACTTCGACATCTACGGTCAGTAAGTTGGCGTAACGACCTTCGTGGCGCAAACAGCAAGGCTCAATGCCTTCTGTTTGCGCCATGCTCATTTCCCACGCCAGAGGGCCACACAACATGTTGAAAGGCTACGGGGCCGTCATCCTCGACGGTGCATGGCTGACCTTGCAGCTCGCTTTGTCGTCCATGGCGCTGGCCATCGTTCTCGGCCTGATCGGTGTGGCGTTGCGGCTGTCGCCTGTGCGCTGGCTGGCGTGGCTGGGCGATCTGTATTCCACGGTCATTCGCGGCATTCCCGATCTGGTGCTGATCCTGCTGATTTTCTATGGCGGTCAGGATCTGCTCAATCGCGTCGCGCCGTTGCTCGGCTATGACGACTACATCGACCTGAACCCGTTGGCAGCCGGTGTCGGCACCTTGGGTTTCATCTTTGGCGCGTACCTCTCCGAGACCTTTCGTGGCGCGTTCATGGCGATCCCCAAAGGTCAGGCTGAAGCAGGCATGGCCTATGGCATGAGCAGTTCGCGGGTGTTCTTCCGCATTCTGGTGCCACAAATGATTCGTCTGGCAATCCCCGGATTCACCAATAACTGGCTGGTATTGACCAAGGCCACTGCGCTGATTTCCGTGGTCGGCCTGCAAGACATGATGTTCAAGGCCAAGCAGGCGGCAGACGCCACCCGCGAGCCCTTCACTTTTTTCCTCGCAGTCGCGGCGATGTACCTGTTGATTACCAGCGTGTCGCTGCTGGCACTGCGTTTTCTTGAAAAACGCTACTCCGTGGGCGTACGGGCGGCAGACCTATGATGTTCGATTACAACGTGGTCTGGGAAAACCTGCCGCTGTACTTCGGCGGCCTGCTGATCACCCTCAAGCTGCTGGCCATTTCCCTGTTCTTCGGGTTGCTGGCCGCGTTACCGCTGGGGCTGATGCGCGTCTCGAAAGTGCGCTGGGTCAACTTCAGTGCGTGGCTGTACACCTACGTGATTCGCGGCACACCGATGCTGGTGCAGCTGTTCCTGATCTACTACGGCCTGGCGCAGTTTCAGGTCGTGCGCGAGAGCTTCCTCTGGCCGTGGCTGTCCAGCGCAACGTTCTGCGCCTGCCTGGCGTTTGCCATCAACACCAGTGCCTACACCGCCGAAATCATTGCCGGCAGCCTCAAAGCCACGCCCGCCGGCGAGATCGAAGCGGCCAAGGCCATGGGTATGTCACGGGCCAAGATGTATCGGCGGATTCTGCTGCCCTCGGCCTTGCGCCGCGCGCTGCCGCAGTACAGCAACGAAGTGATCATGATGCTGCAGACCACCAGTCTGGCGTCCATCGTGACCCTGATTGACATTACCGGCGCGGCCCGCACGGTCAATGCCCAGTTCTATCTGCCTTTCGAGGCGTATATCACCGCAGGGGTTTTCTACCTGTGCCTGACCTTCATTCTGGTCCGACTGTTCAAGCTGGCCGAACGCCGCTGGCTGAGCTATCTCGCGCCGAGGAAGCACTGATATGCAACGCATCGACCATGTCCTGCCGTGGAGCACCCTCGGCACCGAACGCAACCTGAGCGTCTTTCGTTTTGGCAAAGGCGAGCGCAAGGCCTATATCCAGGCCAGTCTGCACGCCGATGAATTGCCCGGCATGCGCACTGCCTGGGAACTGAAAAAACGCCTGACCGAGCTTGAAGAGCAGGGCCTGCTCAATGGTGTTATCGAACTGGTGCCGGTGGCTAACCCCATCGGTCTGGGGCAACTGCTGCAAGGCGCACATCAAGGGCGCTTCGAGTTCGGCAGCGGCAAGAACTTCAACCGGGATTTCGCTGAGCTGAGCGAGCCGGTCGGCGAGTTGCTTGAAGGCCAATTGGGCGATGATCCGCGCGCCAACATTCAGCTGATTCGTCAGGCCATGAGCTCGGTGCTTGCACAATTGCCGCCTGCGGGCAGCGAACTGCAAGGCCTGCAACGGCTGCTGCTGAGTCATGCCTGCACCGCCGACATCGTCCTGGATCTGCATTGCGACGCTGATGCCGCGCTGCACATGTACGCCTTGCCGCAGCACTGGCCGCAGTGGCGTTCGCTGGCAGCGCATCTTGATGTACGGGTCGGTCTGCTGGCTGAAGATTCCGGCGGCAGCTCGTTCGATGAAGCGTGTTCGTTGCCGTGGCTGCGCTTGTCTCGCCGTTTTCCCGACGCGCAAATTCCGCTGGCGTGCCTGGCGACCACCATCGAACTGGGCGGTCAGGCCGACACTGGCAAGCTGGAAGCCCAAGCCCACGCCGAAGGCATTCTGGCGTTCCTGGCCGAGCAAGGCCTGATCAGCGGCCAATGGCCCACGGCTGAAACCGAGGCCTGTGAAGGCGTGCCCTTCGAAGGCACTGAATTGCTGTACGCGCCGCATCCTGGTGTGGTGACTTTTCTGCGTCAGGCGGGGGACCGGGTGGAGGTCGGGGAGCCGCTGTTCGAGGTGATTGATCCGCTGTCCGACAAGGCGACCACCGTATGTGCCGGGACCGACGGCGTGTTGTTCGCCATCGAGCGACTGCGTTACGCCCAGCCGGGTTTCTGGCTGGCTAAAGTGGCAGGGCGGACCGCGCTGCGTCAGGGTCGCTTGCTCAGTGACTGATTGCTTGTAAAAACCGAAAGTTTTGAGAACCGACAGCATGAACAAACTGGAAATCCAGGACCTGCACAAACGCTACGGCACCCACGAAGTGCTCAAGGGCGTGTCGCTGACCGCCAAGGCCGGCGATGTGATCAGCATCATCGGCTCCAGCGGTTCGGGCAAAAGCACCTTTCTGCGCTGCATCAACTTGCTGGAACAGCCCCATGCCGGCCGCATCCTGCTCAACAATGAAGAACTCAAACTGGTCGCCAATAAAGACGGCAGCCTGAAAGCCGCCGACCCCAAGCAACTGCAACGCATGCGCTCACGGCTGTCGATGGTGTTCCAGCATTTCAACCTGTGGTCGCACATGACCGCACTGGAAAACATCATCGAAGCGCCGATCCATGTGCTCGGTCTGTCGAAGAAAGAAGCGCTGGAAAAAGCCGAACATTATCTGGCCAAGGTTGGCGTCTCCCATCGTAAGGACGCCTACCCGGGCCACATGTCTGGCGGCGAGCAGCAGCGTGTGGCAATCGCCCGTGCTCTGGCGATGGAGCCTGAAGTCATGCTGTTTGACGAACCGACGTCGGCGCTGGACCCGGAGCTGGTGGGCGATGTGCTCAAAGTCATGCAGGCGCTGGCGCAGGAAGGCCGCACCATGGTCGTCGTGACCCATGAGATGGGCTTTGCGCGTGAAGTGTCGAATCAGCTGATCTTCCTGCACAAAGGCGTGGTCGAAGAGCGGGGCGATCCACGCGAAGTGCTGGTCAATCCGAAATCCGAGCGGTTGCAGGGGTTTCTCTCCGGCAGCCTGAAATAGTGACTGACGGTGCCTTTTGCGTTGGAACAGGTCATGCTGCGCGGCAATTCTGCTGACTGCACGATCTGGCTGGACCTGATTTAGCTCAAGCGCGTTAATGCTTGACCCACTCTTGTGACACGTTTCGGACCGCACGCCATGACTGCCCATCGAATAGGTTTTCTCATCTGGCCCAGCACCAAAGCCCTGACTTTGGCGCTGGCCGAGGAAGCCTTGCGTGTCGCCCAGCGGGTTCATCCGGAAGTGGTCTATGAGCTGGCGTTTTTGCAGGCGGAGCCGCCGATTGAGGGGGCCGCGTGGCAATTGCCCGGCGAGCCGTGGACAGGACGGCTGGAAGGCTGTCAGAAAATCTTCCTGCTGGCCGATGAGCCGCCCGCGCCCATGACTTCGGCCCTGAGCGGCGCGCTCAAGCAAGTGGTACGTGCCGGTTGCGTGATTGGTGGCTTGTCCGCCGGGGTTTATCCGCTGGCGCAATTGGGCTTGCTGGACGGCTATCGCGCCGCGGTGCACTGGCGCTGGCAGGACGATTTTGCCGAGCGCTTTCCGAAGGTCATCGCCACCAGCCACTTGTTCGATTGGGACCGGGATCGCCTGACGGCCTGCGGCGGGATGTCGGTGCTCGATCTGCTGCTCGCTGTGCTGGCCCGGGATCATGGCGCCGAACTGGCAGGCGCGGTGTCGGAAGAACTGGTGGTCGAACGCATCCGTGAAGGCGGCGAGCGTCAGCGCATTCCGTTGCAGAACCGCTTGGGTTCCAGCCATCCGAAGCTGACCCAGGCGGTGCTTCTGATGGAAGCGAACATCGAAGAGCCTCTGACCACTGACGAAATCGCCCAGCATGTGTGCGTGTCCCGACGCCAGCTGGAGCGGATTTTCAAGCAGTACCTCAATCGCGTGCCGAGTCAGTATTACCTGGAGCTGCGCCTGAACAAGGCCCGGCAGATGCTGATGCAGACCAGCAAATCGATCATTCAGATCGGCTTGTCCTGTGGATTCTCCTCAGGCCCGCATTTCTCCAGCGCCTACCGCAACTTCTTCGGCGCCACCCCCCGCGAAGACCGCAACCAGCGCCGCAGCAGCAGCCCGTTCGAATTGTCCCCGGTGCCGGCTGAGCGGGGGTGAGCGGTTCTCTGTAGGAGCGAATTCATTCGCGAGGCGATGCATCGGGCACGACGCTCTATTGCCTCGCCAACAAGTTGGCTCCTACAGCTATTCCGCGTTTAAACTGCGCCATTGCGACGCTATTTGTCGCATTGCTGAAAGCCACGAATAAAGCCGGTTTGGCGCTGTAAGAAGATGTCGCTTGGCGGCAAGGCCCGGCTGAAAACTGTCCTTACAATCCTTTCATCGCTCGCCAGTTCCAGGCAGGCGTTCCTCTTCAGGAGACTCCGATGTCCGTTGAGCAAGCCCCGGTGCAACGCGCCGATTTCGACCAGGTGATGGTTCCCAACTACGCGCCGGCCGCCTTCATTCCTGTGCGCGGGGCCGGTTCCCGGGTCTGGGACCAATCGGGACGCGAACTGGTCGATTTCTCCGGTGGCATCGCGGTCAACGTGCTGGGTCACTGCCATCCGGCTTTGGTCAACGCCTTGACCGAGCAGGGCAACAAGTTGTGGCACGTTTCCAATGTCTTCACCAACGAGCCTGCGCTGCAACTGGCGCGCAAGCTGGTGGACTCGACGTTCGCCGAGCGGGTGTTCTTCTGTAACTCCGGCGCCGAAGCCAACGAGGCCGCCTTCAAGCTGGCCCGCCGCGTGTCCCACGACCTCTACGGCGCGGAAAAATACGAAATCGTCGCGGCCCTCAACAGCTTCCACGGTCGCACCCTGTTCACGGTCAGCGTCGGTGGTCAGCCTAAGTATTCCGATGGGTTCGGGCCGAAAATCACCGGCATCTCCCACGTTCCGTACAACGATCTGGAAGCTTTGAAAGCCGCCGTCACCGACAAGACCTGCGCGGTTGTGCTGGAGCCGATTCAAGGCGAAGGCGGCGTGTTGCCAGCCGAGCTGTCTTACCTGCAAGGCGCCCGCGAATTGTGCGACAAGCACAATGCGCTGCTGGTGTTCGATGAAGTGCAAAGCGGCATGGGCCGCAGTGGCCATCTGTTCGCCTACATGCATTACGACGTGATCCCGGACATCCTTTCCAGCGCCAAGAGCATCGGCGGCGGCTTCCCGATGGCGGCGATGCTGACCACCGAAAAGCTCGCCAAGCACCTGTCGGTCGGCGTTCACGGCACCACCTACGGCGGCAATCCATTGGCGTGCGCGGTCGGCAACGCGGTGATGGACGTGGTCAACACCCCGGAAGTGCTGGCGGGCGTGAATGCCAAGCACCAGCAGTTCAAGACCCGTCTGGAAAAGATCGGCCAGCAATACGGCATCTTCACCCAGGTGCGTGGCCTTGGCCTGTTGATTGGCTGCGTGCTGACTGAGGCCTGGAAAGGCCGCGCCAAGGACATCTTCAACGCCGCCGAGCACGAAGGCGTGATGATTCTGCAGGCCGGCCCGGACGTGATCCGCTTCGCGCCAAGCCTGGTGGTCGAAGACGCCGACATCGAAGAAGGCCTGAACCGCTTCGAGCGTGCGGTGGCGAAGTTGACTGCGGCATAACCGGCGACAAATAACCTGTAGGAGCGAACTTGTTCGCGAGGCGTCCTGCCTGACACATCGCGGTGTCTGGCTCGCCAACAAGTTGGCTCCTACAGGGCGCTTGTTTTTGTTTTCTCTCTTGCCGGACACCCGGCAGATTTTTTCTCTAGGAGTGACACCATGCTGGTGATGCGCCCCGCGCAAATGGCTGATCTGGCCGAGGTCCAACGCCTCGCTGCCGACAGTCCGATTGGTGTCACGTCCTTGCCGGATGACGCTGGCCGTTTGAGCGACAAGATTGCCGCTTCGGAAGCCTCGTTTGCGGCAGAAGTCAGTTTCAACGGCGAAGAAACCTATTTCTTCGTGCTCGAAGACCTGGACACCAACCGCTTGGTCGGTTGTTCCGGAATCGTCGCCTCGGCGGGCTACTCCGAGCCGTTCTACAGTTTTCGTAACGAAACCTTCGTTCACGCCTCCCGTGAGCTGAAAATCCACAACAAGATTCATGTCCTCTCGCAGTGCCACGACCTGACCGGCAATAGCCTGCTGACCAGCTTCTATGTGGTGCGCGAGCTGGTGGGCACGACCTGGTCGGAACTCAACTCCCGGGGTCGCCTGCTGTTCGTCGCCAACCACCCGGAGCGTTTCGCTGATTCGGTCGTGACCGAGATAGTCGGTTACAGCGACGAGAACGGCGACTCACCGTTCTGGGACGCCATCGGTCGTAACTTCTTCGACCTGAACTACGCCGAAGCCGAGCGCCTGTGCGGGCTGAAAAGCCGGACCTTTCTCGCTGAGCTGATGCCGCATTACCCGATCTATGTGCCACTGCTGCCTGACACCGCGCAGGAAGCCATGGGTCAAGTGCATCCCCGGGCGCAGATCACCTTCGACATCCTGATGCGTGAAGGCTTCGAGACCGATCATTACATCGACATCTTCGATGGCGGCCCGACGTTGCACGCACGGGTGTCGGGCATTCGCTCGATCTCCCAGAGCCGTGTGGTCCCGGTCAAGATCGACACCGTCAACAGCGGCGATGCGGTTAAAGGCGGGCGTCCTTATCTGGTCGCCAACGGTCAGTTGCAGGACTACCGCGCCGTGTTGCTGGAGCTCGATTGGGTGCCCGGCAAACCGGTCACGCTCAGTGTCGGGGCGGCTGAAGCGTTGGGCGTCGGTGAAGGCGCCAGCGTGCGCATCGTCGCGGTTTGACAGGTTGATTGCCGTTGTCCGCTGGCTGAATGATCAGCGCGGACGGCGGATCGCAGGTTAGCGAGTTTCGCCGGTTTCCCAAGGAAGCCGGGTTGAGGAGAAAGCATGATCGTTCGTCCCGTACGCAGCAGTGACCTGACGGCGCTGATCGAGTTGGCGCGCAGCACTGGCCCCGGCCTGACCACTTTGCCAGCCAATGAAGAGCGTCTGGCGCACCGGGTCGGCTGGGCCGAAAAAACCTTCCGTGGTGAAGCCGGACGTGGCGATGCGGACTACCTGTTCGTGCTCGAAGACGACGATGAGCGCGTGGTGGGTATCTCCGCCATCGCCGGTGCCGTCGGTCTGCGTGAGCCCTGGTACAACTACCGTGTCGGATTGACCGTCAGCGCATCCCAAGAGCTGAGCATCTATCGTGAGATCCCCACGCTGTTTCTGGCCAACGACCTGACCGGCAATTCGGAGCTGTGCTCGTTGTTTCTACGTGACGACGCCCGCACTGGCCTGAACGGTCGATTGCTGTCCAAGGCGCGAATGCTGTTCATTGCTGAGTTCCCGGAGCTGTTCGGCAACAAGATCATCGCCGAGATGCGCGGCATGTCCGACGAGCACGGCCATTCGCCGTTTTGGGAAAGCTTGGGCCGGCACTTTTTCAAAATGGAATTCAGCCAGGCCGATTACCTGACCGGCGTGGGTAACAAGGCGTTCATCGCCGAACTGATGCCGAAATTCCCGTTGTACACCTGCTTTCTGTCGGAAGAGGCGCGCAACATCATCGGCCGCGTGCACCCCAGCACCGAGCCTGCGCTGACCATGCTCAAGGCGGAAGGCTTCAGCTATCAGGGCTACGTCGACATCTTCGACGCCGGCCCGGCCATCGAATGCGAAACCAGCAAGATTCGTGCAGTGCGTGACAGCCAGCCGCTGGTGTTGGCGGTGGGCACGCCGGGCGATGACGCGACGCCGTTCCTTATTCATAACCGCAAACGCGAAGACTGCCGCGTGACTGCCGCGCCTGCCCGTTTCGCCGCTGGCACTCTGGTGGTTGATCCGCAGACCGCCAAGCGCTTGCGCCTGAGCGCGGGCGATCATGTGCGCGCGGTTCCATTGTCTCCGGCTCGGGAGGGTATCTGATGAGCACGCTGTATATCGCAGGCGCCTGGCAGGCCGGGCAGGGTGAGGTTTTCGATTCGCTCAATCCGGTCACGCAAGAAGTGATTTGGTCCGGTCAGGGCGCCAGCGCCGCACAGGTCGATGCCGCCGTTGCCGCTGCGCGTCAGGCGTTTGCAGCATGGGCCACGCGCTCGCTGGACGAGCGCATCAGCGTGCTGGAAGCATTCGCAGTCAGCCTGAAAGAGCACGCTGACGAGTTGGCGCGCTGCATCGGTGAAGAAACCGGAAAACCGCTGTGGGAATCGGCCACTGAAGTGACCAGCATGGTCAACAAGGTGGCGATCTCGATTCAAAGTTATCGTGAGCGCACGGGTGAGAAGAGCGGCCCGCTGGGCGATGCCACCGCCGTGTTGCGCCACAAACCCCACGGCGTGGTTGCAGTGTTTGGCCCGTACAACTTCCCTGGGCATCTGCCTAACGGGCACATCGTCCCGGCGCTGCTGGCGGGTAACGCCGTGGTGTTCAAACCCAGCGAACTGACACCCAAAGTCGCCGAGCTGACCGTCAAATGCTGGATCGAAGCCGGGTTGCCTGCGGGGGTGCTCAACCTGCTGCAAGGCGCGCGGGAAACCGGCATCGCGCTGGCCGCAAATACCGGGATCGACGGGCTGTTCTTCACCGGTTCAAGCCGCACCGGCAATGCGCTGCATCAGCAATTCGCCGGACGTCCGGACAAGATCCTTGCGCTGGAGATGGGCGGCAACAACCCGCTGATCGTCGATCAGGTGCAGGACGTTGAGGCTGCGGTGTACACGGTGATTCAGTCGGCATTCATTTCCGCCGGCCAGCGCTGCACCTGTGCCCGTCGCTTGCTCGTGCCTGAAGGCGCGTGGGGCGATACGTTCATGGCGCGGCTGGTTGAAGTGTCGGCAACGATCCAGGTGGGCGCGTTCGATCAACAGCCGGCGCCGTTCATGGGCTCGGTGATTTCTCTGGCTGCTGCCCAGGCGCTGCTCGATGCGCAAGAACACCTGCTGGCGACCGGTGCCGTGGCCTTGCTGGAAATGACGCAACCGGCCGCGCAATCGGCGCTGCTGACGCCGGGCATTCTGGACGTCAGCGATGTTGCGGATCGCCCCGACGAAGAGCTGTTCGGGCCGCTGTTGCAGGTTATCCGCTACGCTGATTTCGATGCCGCAATTGTCGAAGCCAACGCCACGCAATACGGGCTGGCGGCGGGTCTGCTGTCTGACTCCCAGGCGCGCTATCAGCAATTCTGGCTGCAAAGCCGGGCCGGGATCGTCAACTGGAACAAGCAACTGACCGGCGCTGCCAGCAGCGCGCCGTTTGGTGGGGTAGGGGCGTCGGGTAATCATCGTGCAAGTGCGTATTACGCTGCCGATTACTGTGCGTACCCGGTGGCGTCGCTTGAGGCTGAACAGTTGACGCTGCCAGCGAGTTTGACGCCTGGGATCAAGATGAATTAATGCGGTAATGCAACCACCGCAACACCTGTAGGAGCTGACGAGCACCGCGAGGCTGCGATTGCGGTGTGTCAGGCAAATTGCATCGCAGCATCGCGGTGCTCGGCAGCTCGTACAGGACCGCATGCACATGAAATTGATGTTTATAAAAACAGATCCACGGAGCCTCACCGATGAAATCCTGTGAAGTCAACTTTGACGGTCTAGTGGGGCCTACCCATAACTACGGCGGGCTGTCGTACGGCAACGTCGCTTCCCAGAGCAACTGCCAGCAATCGTCCAACCCCCGTGAGGCTGCGCTGCAAGGCCTGGCCAAGATGAAAGCGCTGATGGAACTGGGTTTCAGCCAGGGCGTGC
>Ga0247730_1001826_pt1 | contig 11149 bp, 14 predicted proteins | sample UWRJL073202C2_FD_180959 | JGI IMG/M metagenome (GOLD analysis project Ga0247730, IMG submission 180959) | Plant litter microbial communities from Arlington Agricultural Research Station in Wisconsin, United States - UWRJ-L073-202C-2 | ecosystem: Environmental > Terrestrial > Plant litter >...
AGTAAATCCAGAAAATGCTTTCGACACATTCACCAGGTAACGCGCTCAACTTGAAAGTACCCCCCAGCTGAAGATATCCAGAGCTTGGCACGTTTCTGTGGGATATCTGGAAGAAATTTTCAAGCCTAATTCTCGGAACGATATGCCTGCGACGGCGATGTCCCACCTGTGTGAACGAGCTCAAAGCGCCGGTACCCCAGAAAGTCCCATCCCCCTCGTTCGAGGTCACCGACCTTCGCATCCCATTTGTATGAAGATTCAGTCTAGCCATACGCTGTCAAATACATCGTGCAACAGCTGACTAGCTTGAAGATGGACGGTAGCTGACATCTACCTCCACTGGTAATCTTGCCCTCGGTGGTTTTTCAAGATAAAGCGAGTGAACTGCCGGCGGATGCTTTGAGATTTATGCTACCAGCGGCGACGACAGTGCATGCGCAGCCTATCCCGGAGATTTGGGTGAGCAGCTGAGATGTAAGCCATCTGCGATGAGGGGGAGAGAGCGAAGGACCGGAACTGGAGCCCCCCAATACAAAGATTGGATATCCATCTCATCACGGATGCAGTGCAGCGAGGAACGACCGTCCCTCCCCCTAAAAATGAAAGTTGGAAGAGAGTGCCACGTTGGAAGGTTCCATGGCGGTTGTGAGGCACATTCGCAACAAGAACTCGAGAATTCAAGCATCGTGGGCAGTTGGTTCCTCCAGGTTCTGCCTGCGCAGAGTCATCGCGTGAGAGTTTAGCGTTCGAGCACACATGCCCCGAGGCTATCAAAGAAATCGGTGCGTGGATCACTTGATTGTTCCTTCCACATGAATTCTCGCTGGGCTGCTCCCATGTCCTGTTGTTGCCGACCCTTTGCTCCCTCTTGCCTCTTGACCATCATCATCGCGGTCGGCCTGCTCGCATAGCAGTGGATACCCACTCCCAATTTCTGCTCCCTGGCACCGTCAGCAGCGATACTGCCCCTGTAGTTTGGCTTGTGTTCTTGTCCTCCGTGCGTCTCGCTGTTCAGAGATGTTGCCATCCAACCCTTTTTTACTCACCTATCTTTGGGCCCGCACAGTGCACCACTGCGGCACGTACAATTCAACAAGCCAGCTCCCGTCATCCACAGGTCAGTCAACAAATGTCCGTGGGTCTCGCCGGGAATTCAGATAATTGACGGAGAAAGCTAGGGACGTCCAAGATATATCCTATCCTCCTCAGTATACGGACCCCCTCCATCTATAGTGTGTCCTCCTGCATCATTTCCAAGCAAATGAGAGGCTAAACAGGAGGACTTGACCAGGAATATTCAGATGCCTGTACGGATGTCGCCCACCACAAAAGAGCTCATCACATTCCCCTCCGGTGTCGTCACCAGCCATGCTCAGTCCGAGGACCCACTGACGCGTGCACTGCAACCTCCCATTGACGAGTCACCGCGAACGAAGAGTCTGCGACTGTCAGACGAGGAAGAGGCGAAGAGACGCAGTGAATTAATCGATTTGGAGTTGAAAAAGGAGAGGAAGGAACGTAGGAAGAAGCGTAGCGTAAGACTGCTGCTTTTGGGCCAGAGCGAAAGCGGGAAATCCACTACCCTTCGACGTGAGTTCCTACCAGTCCATCTTTTCGTGACACTGTACTTACATCCTTACAGAATTCCAGCGTCTGTACACGCCAACCACATTTCGTGAAGAGCATGTCCTTTGGCGTGCAGTAATCCAACTAAACGTCATCCGCTCTGTTAAGACTATTCTCGAGACTCTCCTATCTTCCTCCACCCCGACATTAACCGATGGTCGCACTATTTCCAGTACCTCTCGTGGCAAGCAACGTGCACCACCTCTACCTATAGCTGGACCTAGCCACCAGCAATACCCAACCTCTGACGATGAAGTTTTCTCTGAAGGGGACGAATCAGGGTACGACTCCCCTGCACCACCTATCCGCGTTCACAGTCGCGTCGTTTCTGCACCGCAGCCTCCTCCGTCCATCATGTCCCACTCCACCTCATCTTCTGCCATGCCCACCTATCTACAGGGTGTTATCAACCGCCTGCTTGCTTCCCCATTGCTAACCACCATCGAAGATAGGCTCGTAAACCGGTTTTCGGAAGGCAATGAGCGCGCAGACCCAACTATGACCAGTGAACTGTTTGTTCGGCCGAATGGAGTCGGCTGGAAAGCCCGCATTCAGTCTTTACTTTTAACGAAAGAGAGGGACAGGATCCCACTAGAGCTCGGAGAAGAGAAGCTTGGGACAGATGAAGAACAACGTACACTCAATGCGTTCGCTGGCGACATCGCATTGCTATACGAAGACGAGTGGGTGAAGAGGACGTTGAAGAGGCAAAAAGTTAGTGTGGAAGATATGCCTGGGTTCTTTTTGGACGATATTGATAGGATCTCGTCGTTGCATTATATGCCCACCGATGAGGATGTGTTGAAAGCCCGATTGAAGACTGTTGGTGTGTCAGAGTATAAGTTTGAGATGGAAGTGGGAGACGATAGAGGGACGGAGTGGAGGATTATGGATGTGGGCGGTAGTCGGAGTCAACGTCGTGAGTACATGCCCAGTTCTCCTTTTCTAATGCATGTATGCTGAAAATGACGCAGCAACCTGGATACCGTACTTTGATTCTGTGGATGCTATTATCTTTCTGGCACCCATTTCTGCGTTCAACCAAGTGTTGACAGAGTCTCCGCGGGTCAATAGACTGGAAGACTCTGTTCTTCTCTGGAAGAGTATCTGCTCTAACAAGCTTCTCGGTACGCCTTCTTCCATTCCCTCATCTTCATTCTCTCATTCGTTCCTCGTCATCCTCTAGGCAAAGTCGACTTGATCCTCTTCCTCAATAAGTGCGATCTGCTCCAACAGAAATTGGATAGCGGAGTGCGGATATCCAGATATGTACGGAGCTATGGGGACAGAGAAAGCAGTGTGGATGCTATTTGCGGGTATATGAAGAGTAAATTCGGAGCGATTCATCGGGATCACAGTCCAATCCCACGCAAGTTTTATGCCTTCTGCACTTCCGTTACTGTATGTCTCCATCTATCTTGGCTTCTTCTGTTCTTCTAACAGCTTTCGTTGACTCTACTGCTAATAGGATACGTCGACAACTGCTGGGATCATTGCTGCTGGTATGTCTTTTCTTTCTTCGAGTACTGGAGAGGTTGAAGCTGATGATGTTTCTTGTTTTGCGCAGTGAAAGACATGGTGATAAGAAGACATTTAAAGCAATCTACTTTATTGTAAATCTATTCTTTTGTAGAATTTTCCTTAGCTTTCTTTTTGTACTTTTATGATGATGACAATGTAACGACGAGAGACATGATCAATGTTTTTTTAGTGTTCGTGATCGCGGATTGCTTGCTTTGGGCAATCCTTACTGGTCTGACCATCCAAGGTTCCCGAATGTTTGGCTACAGATCTCAAATCGCCAGGATCTAGTTCACATATCCGACTGTAGCTGCACGTAGGATACGCGATCTGCAGCAAGAGATTTGTTCGTTGTCTGTAATGCGAGCCTCGATTTGTGTTCGATGACTGTGCCAATCCTCGTTTGTCTCCTTAAACGTACGTTTTCGGAATTTAGGAAGGTTGTGTGTTGCTATTACGCTGCGTAGCTGCTTTACAGGGGCAGAGATTTCCTGAGGTACATTGTTCCAATCGGGAGTCGACGACTCCGAGAATTGCCTGACGGCCGCTGATATCCTGTACATTAGATCGACAATAATATAACAATGTTCTTGTACATTTTGGGGTACGACGCCGGCGCTACCAGCGACAAAGAGGGATAATGAATGGGATGCATGGCTGCGAGCCAGTGCATAGGCTTCTCCTTTCGGTTCGGAAACGAGTGTTGAGGCAAGAGCGCTTAGGAACTCGCCATCGGGATCGGATTTCGTGGATAACTTTCGTTCTGCAGAGGGCAAAGCATCTTGTGGCCACAGGCGCAGGTACGCTTCAGGAGGGGAGTAGAGCACCGTGATCGTGGTTGCGTGAGAAGGCTGGATTGGGTAAGACTGAGTGACAAGACAAGAACAATCGTCAAGTTTGTACTTTTATGATGACTATGTAACGACCAGAAACATGGTCAGTTTTTCGAGTGCTCGTGTGATAAAATCCAGTAGCGAAGGACGCACTCTACTTTTTGTTAGGTTACGGACTGGTTTATACTTATTGCTGATTTATTAAATGTATATTGGCAATATAGAATGGCACAGCGCAGACATCAACGTCTAAGTATAGAGGCTGTGATACTCTTACGAGGTTTCCATGTCCTGCTGTGCCCTAGCTAGCAGACGATCTAGTTACCCTGCTAGGTGTAGAGGCAACTTGTTGGCGACTCGGCATGGAATCAGAGTGAACTCCTTTGGCGCCTTTCTTTGAGCTTCGCGTTTTGCCTTTCGGCTTCGGCGATCCGGATGTAGCCTCGCTGTGAGAGACCGTCAACTCGCCTTCCACCTTTGCTTGCTTCTTCCTGGGTACCTCGGAATCTTGCTCAGACTCTAAAGCTCTCTTGTGAGGGGAATAAGGGATCGCCCAGTGATCACTTTTTGATTCGTCAAGATATTCTGTGATCCTTCTTGCGGCCTGCCGTGCTGAGTGGAGTGCTGAGGCGACCCAAGAGCAATGGTTATATAACTCGATACACTCGCAGGGAAAGTCGGGAAGAGCATTCAAGGTTTGATACCCTTCAACAAGGGTCTCTCGGGCACCATTTAAGCAAGCGGCAAGTCTATCCGCGGCTTTTTGTAGAGGATGATCGTCGTCGGCAAGCTTGACTTTTTTGATGTGCATTGAGAACGCGGTGTCCTCGGCAAGAAAGTGGTAGCGTGGAATCGTAAGGAGACACTCACGAGGAAACAATTCTGCCATCGATAATCGAACGCCCTCCAGGCGGCTGGGGAAACAGGGAAGTCGGAAGTAGAAGAGAATAGCAGTCCACCACAAAGATTCCATGTCGTGTAAATAGTGATGTGCCAATGTCCGGTTTCTAATAGGTATTGTAGTCCAGGTGGTTGTATCCTCTTCTTCGTCTGCGCTACGGTGCAGTGGGTGAACCGGTGGTGCAGTTTTGCTTCGATCGGTGCGACTCGCGGCCCAGTTAATTACGGTGCCATTAGATATCTCAACGGGCATGGTACAGGGAGTTCCCTAGATGAAAGATCGAGTAAATATCGAAAGGATGATAGAAGAATGAACCAAGCGCGTGCATACCGTTTTGGGACTGCTGCCGTCTCGGACCAGGTCGAGGAATGGTCGAGCGTACTCCAGATCCGCAAGGCACCCCATACCTCCAGAGAAACACAAGATGTTGCCGGGGCTGACATCCCGATGCACGTATCCTGCGCTGAACATGTAAAATAAGGCTAGATACCTACATCAGCGACCTTGGTGCACTTGAAGGTACATACAAATGAAGAAGGTCCCGCACCTGTGGTTGCATCACATATTGCATCGAATACTTCCTCAAGAGTATCTGCCCTGTAGAGGTCCCTGCCGACTTGCTCAAAGACGACACGGCATTGTTTTCTCTCTTGGAAATTCTCTCGGCCTATGTGGAAGGTTGGAAATGCCTGCCTTGTGACGCTGACATGAGGAATTGACGTTCCGGGAGCCGAAGGGCCAGGCATGGACTGAGAGCCAGACGCTGCAGGGCCAGATGCCTTGGGTAGTCCGTGGAGGGAATAGACCGTCAGCTTTCCATCTGGGAGGAAATTACCACGGGTGTACATTCGAGTGCAATAGCCTGTGCCTGCGGGCAAGTGCCCGTGAGGTAACGTAGATGGTACAATCTCTGACTCCACAACGGAAAGAAAGTATCTCGAACATCTGTCCGGTCCCTCTAGCTCAGTAGGGACGTAGGTCTTACTGGCACCGTTGATGTTTGCAGCGATGGTTGCAATAATCTCGCCCTCAGTTTGAGCATCGATGCCTAGCCATGCGTCCTTTAGTACCAGCTCTCGACCAAATTCGTGCGTAGTGCCTTGGTGGACTTGGACGACCTTCCACACTCTCGATCCCCGAGCAACTATTCCGATTCGTTTGGTGTCTAGCGCTTCGATCGTCTTGTATTGATGGCCTCTGACATTGTAGATGTATTGAACCTTGTTGTTCTCCCATATACGCTTGACGGTCGGGTCGTAGCCTAGTTCCTCGTCGTTCGCAAAATAAAGGGCAGTAATGTAGTGGATTAAGTATTCAGGTTCCTATGAATAAAAGTAATGAGGTGAAAGAATGAGCAACAAAAAGACGCCTTGACGTACCTCGTTATAGTTGAAAGATTGAGTGACCAAAATATGAGAACGAGAAAAGAACCAGAATCTAACCGAGGCGTATCAGACAGAGAAGGAACAAAACAACGATTCGATTTGAGCGTACCTGGTGCTCTCATCTTCAATAGTAGTCCCAAACATAAAACGGCGACCTGCATCCGCGCCGAGTATGTGGCTGGCGTTGCCAATAATTTTTCTTAAACTCTGTAGGACGACTATCAGTCCCAAACATTCTGGAAGAAGGGGATAGCCAATGTAGACTTGCATCGTGGTGTCCAACTTCGTCATCATATTGATTATACTCTTCGACAGAGACGCAGTCAGGCATGAATGGGCACTTTGCTTTGAGACCCAACGGACGTGGATCAAGAGAATCTTTCCTCCAACCAGTGCCGTCCGATTTGAAACGACCATTGGTGTGGGCAGACCAAGCGAACTCGTTCGACCAATGTATAAAATTGACGGTTGGGACAATGTTGAGCTCTTTGGGTACAGCGTTGCAAATGGCATTGTAAATTCCGGCCATGTCTCCAAAGGCCAGGTTCTCGAGAGTCGTTCGAGGAACATGCTCATCGACGGTTCGGCCCTTTGGTCTCTTGCTCTTCGTTGACGGGGCTGCGGAATGCTGGGCCGCGGTAGATTCTGACCTATCCACAGCAGATGATGATTTTCTGAGATTTGACCACCGGCCAGTGGACTTGTTGATATGTCCAGAGGTCTGCAGGGCGTCGCGCACTGTCTTCACTGCAGTGTCTGTAACCTCTCTGAGTACAGAATGAGCAAAGAAAGATACAGAGACCTCTACGATACGGCCACGAGCAGCATCGATAGCCATGTTGCGAAACTCGTCAAGTGACAATTCGTCGAGATTTTCTGGGTGAGCGGGTTTAACAATACGAGATGCCAGTGTGTTTGAGCCACTGGACGGTAGGGCTTCATGCTGCTGTGAGCCAGAAGACTGCGCGCACTAAGAATAGTAGAGGCATACCCTCTAACGGAAGTGAGGGCGGTAGCTTTTCTTGGTTAGACCTCGACATGGCCGTTCAAGTTATGTGCTTAGTTTTACGTAAGCATGCCATCTATGTGAATCTTCCCTCCTCGGAGAGCTGGTCCACTAGATAGTTACTTTTGGCTACGAATCTTGAAATGCCCGGATCTAGTTGCACATAACGCTATTATGGAATAATAGATTACACATAGAATAGTGATGATAAATAGTGATATTGCACGTTTCTTTTCCCAACTTCTTTTCAGGCGGGAGTATCGGTGGCGACTGCAAACACCGTGCTCGTGGCGCCAGTGTGAGAAGCAGCCTCGCCAGGGGTTGCGGGCAGCGAAGGTTTAGGCTCGCACTGGGATTGACCTCTGGTCATGAATCCCAACCCATCGCTGTCAAGAGCCGGGATCGACTTCGGTGGAGGAACAATACCAACGTAGGCGTTGTAGTTATAAATTCCGCAAACACATTCACCCACGATATCCTTCAGCGAGACGGCGCTGTGTTTTACGGCTCCATCCAAAGCGAAGCTCTGTGCTCCGACATGAAAGGGGACAGCAATGGCGGATGCGCCTGCTGGAGCGTCGAACGCATAGACGGTTCCACCAGAGTTAACAGTGACACGGCCGGCAGCGGTGAGGAGGGAGACTACGTAGACATTATCTTTTACAAGATCTGCACCTGCCGGCTTGCTACCAGCGTTGTCGGTGCTGTCGCAGTTGACACCTTTGGGAGTGGGACGGTACCAGTAGATAAGCTGGTCTGTTGTGATGGTTGGCATCGTCTTTCCAGCCTTGTATGCTGCAATGAAAGGCTTCGCCATCTCAAGCCATCCGTCGTGAGGCCTAGAATGAGCGAGAAGGGTTTAGTCTACGCTGCGAGATTGAACTTCCCAACAAATGAAGACGTACATATCGTTCGCCCACTTAGATGAGCCATCATCGTAGTGCTTGGAAGAAAGAGGCCCGACGTAGTGTGACTCGCCAAAGTCGTTCCAAGTGGTAATCTCGACATACGCAGGCTTTAATGCAAGAATGTCAAGCCAGCGCTGGAACCAGAGCAATTCACTGGGGAAGATCCAGTTCTTGCTAGCCTCGTCAGCTCCAAAGTGAGTAGAGAACCAAGGGGAGGCAGCTAAAAGCGCTATGCATAAGTAATAGATAAAGTACCGCGAGACTGAGAACATACGGGCCATATATGCCTTGTCACCAAGAGCACCAATGTACGTGGTGTCCTGGTCATGGACAGATACATACTTCCCATTCTGTGGCGGATTGTTTTCGCCATCGCTGGGCCATCCAGCCCAGTTGAACGCGCCATCGACATCATCGTAGCCTTCATAGAAGTTGGGAACAACGTATAGGTCTAATCCGGAAGCAGCTCTCATCGCAGCGACATCAAGTAAGCCCACACCAACGAAGCTAGAGACGAAAATCTTGTCGCCGATCTTTAGCTGTGCCTCCTTCACACCATAGGTTGCGACCATCTCTCCGACAGCTTGATCACTTCCACCAGGCCAGTGGTTGTAGTCGAACGACAGGAACACTTTCATGCCGTTCTTGGCCGCTGATTCGTAGGCGAAGGGTAGCTGCTCGTCGTTGAGCTGATCAGTACCAATGTTCAAGGCAAAGGCATCAATGCCAGCAGATTTGGCGAGTATGAAGTCCGCATCCCAGTCAGCCGCGCTCTTTCTGTTGCCAACGATTCCCACCTACAATTAAGCGGCGAGTCAGTACGCCACCGCCGTAGAGCCGAACACGGGACATGCTTACAATGAAATGAGCGAAGACGAGTTTTCCAGTGCTCTGCTTCTTCTCCATACCCCATCGAGGGCGGGAAACAGCTGCAAGCGCTACAGGGATGAGGCTAGCAAGCGCCAACGCGAGAAATGTCGCAAGCCTCATAGTTGGGAGCAATGAATTCCACCATTGAGCGTCAAGGCTCTTTATATAAGGATATGCATCCTGATGAAACGCTAGCTGCTGATAGCTTCCCGGTGGAACAGGAGGATACTTGGAGAGAAAAGGCAGAGGGTGCTTCTTTCCATGTGAATCAATCTCGAAATGATGAACCAACTACAAAGGCAAGCATTGTTTTCCTGGACTGCTGCCAGCGAAGGAGGATCAGAATATGCGACTATAAGACTGAAGTGCTAATTGAAAACCAACCTCAGGAATCCGAGTTAGTGCTCACGTTCCTTCCTCTGAGTGAAGATAACCATTCGCGCCATCTCAAACACTCGACCAAGAGGCTCCAAAATCTGCCCATTACCGAGATGAGCCTAGCATTGAACAATCAAAGAGCTGATGCATGATCAACTTCGACGTATTTAGGTTCTATATTCCCACGCCACGTCAGCGTTTCCTCCATATAGAGGGCTCGGAATCGTGATACCTCTTGATGAATCCGGGTTTTAGTTCAGTCGTAGGTGGTCGCGGAAAATATCGATATCAACAGTGCGCTCGCCGTAGAGTCGAGTCGGTGGCCAGATACACCATGAATCTATAAATTATAATATAATATAATGGTCTGTATAACTACTCTAAAGCTTGTATTGCTAACAAAACATGCTGCTATAAAAGAGACTTTGTGTAATAGGGCGGTTACGAGGTATGAATATTTAAAGATGAATTCCTGGCCTGGCGTTGGTAGAATTGCTTCAGAGCTTGGATTGTGCTGGAAGTTGAGTCGCAGATTTCCATCCATTGTATTTTCCTATAGGCTCTCTGGACACTGCTACGGTCTTCGTTGAGGCTACCGAAAGTCTGGACCCGTTATGCAGCGGTTTAGTATCGCGATGGGACTCGTTTCTTGCTTGGCTCATGATAACACCAAAGTCTTTCGATTTTCCTGGTGAAATGGCATTGTCTGAGGGTCCAATCTGCAGTGTCTGGTGATACTGTCAGCCCCGAGCTTACAACGAGAAACGCAAGACACACATTAGGCTCCTGTGGACCTTGAGCTTGGTCTTCATGCAAATGAAGGTCTCTGGCAGTGACTTCTGCAGTCCAATCTGTGTTGTTGGACGAGAGGTTGGTGGAGGTTTCTGAAGAGGACATTTGGAATATTGGGGGATTGGGTGATGATTTGGTTAGAAGAAAACGAGACCTCTTATAAAGTGCGAGCGAATGGTCACAGCATTGGAGATATGCAAGTTGGAAAGGCTGAACTCCATTATATGCGTGCTTCAAGATGGTTTCATGATCAACCTGCAACAATAAGAACAAGGAATATATGAAAGGGCGATATATGGAATTAGGTGCGATGAGTTTCGACACAGCTTCGCCAGAGATCTTTGATGTCTCTGGCGCCGGACCGATGTCCCTGTTGTCTCTACTCTTCCCCACTGCACCGCAAAGTTGAAGTGCCTTGTGCGATCTAGATACCGAATATGACGGGGATCTCAGCGGCACGTTTCATGAGGCCCAAAGCAGCGAATCATAATGGGTGACTTGGTACGAAAAAGTAGGGAAGAGTACGGGTAGTGGAGTGTATTCGGAATGCACATGCCTAGCAGTGCCTAGCATGTTTGGGCCTTGGAACTCACATGTGGACAGCACTGTAGGGCCTGGCTATTGCGGGGACGAGATCAGACGAGACCAATAGAGCACAGTGTTCATTGTAGGTCCCAGGCATGAATCTGGCACTAAGTTTCGACCGGCTTCGGCCCTCCTGAAGGTATTTGAGGGTGCCAGATAGAAAGAGGAATAGATTCTGAGTCAGCAAAGTTTTAGAAGTGATCAGTGAACACCTGAAGACCCATATGCTATTAAAACACATAAAAGAAATCCAAAATCCACAACGGTTTTATTCCCCAAATTGTATACGTGCGGGCCCCATGTGTAATCCTAATAGTAACCTTCCCCTCTACTACACGTTCCCA
>Ga0247730_1001827_pt1 | contig 11143 bp, 14 predicted proteins | sample UWRJL073202C2_FD_180959 | JGI IMG/M metagenome (GOLD analysis project Ga0247730, IMG submission 180959) | Plant litter microbial communities from Arlington Agricultural Research Station in Wisconsin, United States - UWRJ-L073-202C-2 | ecosystem: Environmental > Terrestrial > Plant litter >...
CAGCTTGATCGCTTCGAAGGCTATATAGGCATACTTGATAGGCCCATAGCGAAGGATCTGGTGAACAAGGCCTGGGTTGGGCGTGATACCGGACATCGCGGTACAGAATCAAGCTAGGGCTTGATGGACAAGTACAGATTGGAACCACTATTCCATCATGCTAAACGCTAGTATAGCATGTGACAAGCATGAAGTGTCGTGTCTGTACTAAAGTGAGTTTCTTATTAAAGGCGCGGTGATAGTCTGGATCAAAGCGGTTTTCATCTTAGACTATTACTGCTATCCGGACACACCCACGAACCCGAACTCACAGTCGATCGAGATCCTTCAACCACCATCTTCACCAGGAGTGACGAGCAGCACTCACCACCGAAAGCAACTCTGGCCCTTCAACCATCATAATGAGCATGCACTTCGCATACACACCGCTCAGGCTCGAAAACCTTCCAGAAGAGATCCTCAGCTTGACCATCTCCTGGATGTATCCTTCAGACCCCTATCAGAACCAGCGGCTCCTTCAAAACATTGACCCACGCAAAGCTGATCTTGCTTCTTTCGCGTCTGTGTCAAAACAACTTCGTCGCCTATCTCTTCCCTTCCTATTCGAGGTTTTTTCCGAGCGGTACATCAACACTGCTTCCCAGGATCGAAGTTTCTCTGGTTTGCAGGGCCATCCTTCCGAGGCAGCAAATAGCACTTTAACTGCCTTGCTCGCCCATCCGGTTCTCCCTGGAATTGTCAAGTGCTTTACATTTTTCTTTCTTTCTAGCTTCCAACTCACCAAGTCCTTCAAGGCATGTTCGCCTTCTCCGTAGCACTGGAGGAGGCAAAGTTGAAATCGAAGTGCTCAGCAAACTACTACAGCAGTGCCCCACTCTCAAGACTATCAACGCCAATCTTCGCAAAGAAGACTTCTCAAATCCTGCATTCCTCCTCGAAATGTCGAATCACCCAACGCTAGAATCGATCTTTGTCGAATCTTTGCCTCCGTTTAACGACGTTGAAGTAAAGTTCGCACGGGAACAGAAGCCTGCTACTCGCTTCGACAAGATTGTTTGTGGCCATGTAGGATATCTTTTGGACAAAGATTCCACAGCCAATGATCTACTCGAATGGGTAAAGCGTGGGGTCAGAGCGGAAAGATTGATAGTCGACAGCATGGCAGAAGCATCGGTGTGGATGCTACCAGATGCTCTTTCATACTTCAAACATTTGGTCCATTTGCGACTCGAAAGCTCCTGTGACTCTTCGTTGCTGCCTGCTTTGCTCTTACTGGGACGGCAGCTCCCACATCTCCGTATCCGATTAAATGGCAAGCGCCACGCTCTTCTTCCCTCACTTGTTCAGCTGTCGCTGCAGGACGCTTGTCCAAGCGCAACCATGCCCCCCTTCGAATGTTTGGACGTCTGCAAATATACAGAATGGAGACACGAAAACAAAGGGACATCTATGGCATGTGTTGAGGTCGCCATCAAGGAGGAATTTAATTATGCAGCTGCTGTTACATCTTCATTAGCCTCATGCACTTCCTTTTTCCCGTATCTTGAGAAACTTAATTTTGACCCAGACCTGTACTTCATCCCATCAAGGAAAGAGGTAAAAGTTTTGCTCTACGAAATATCGCCGGTGTATTGAATTGTCGATTCTACAGACTCGGGAAATCCTAAAGCAAGCATGCAAGTTGCCTTCGACTCTCCAAACTTTAGATCTCATCATTCCTCTTGACGTTCCGGAAGTGCTGAAGGTTGTATATGATATGGCTTCCAGCATTGATGCGTTAGATACGGTAACAATACCGAACAGAAACAGGAAGGAATGTCGGTATAAGGTGGAGAGAGATGTTCACAGATCAATCAAGAGGGTATATGAGGAAAGTAGTTGGTATCCAAAGAATGATAGAATGTACGTTTAGATTCTTTTATTCCCGATTTTGTTTTCCTGTGATCACAAATAATGATAAGGCTGGTCTTATAGGATCCAAGGCTTCTGTACTACTGTCTTCTATACATTCGTATGAGTATACGTAGAACACAGCGTATTCGTGTCCGAAGGCTATTCAAGTCCCATTCTTCTGCCTTTCGAATTGGTTGAACCTGCATCTTACTCTGCGAGTCGATGCTGGTCATGCTTCCGGCTGGAGTTTGCAGTCTAGGCACGACGTCGCTATGTCCCTCTTCTTCCGCTTGCTAGCACCTGGCTCTCTATTGTTTCGTGCAGACTGATCTACATCCGTTATTAGTTCCCGGACCTCGGATAACGTTCCCTTGGCCTCGATACAGTGTAACACAAAAAGGATCCCGACGATTAGTCGCTTCCGATTTTACAACGCTGCTGATCATTTTCCGGTTCCCCTGGCCTTATTGTTCTCTGCCTACGTCGTGCTTTGAGCCTTCAAGCATCTGAGTATTACAACAACGCTGCTTATTCAGGACGAGCGTTATTGTTTCTGCCTTCACTGATGATTAGTATAAATGGCAGCATCGTTCAACGAGATTGTCCAACTCATCAAGCCTCGCCTCACCGCCTCCACCGCCTCCACCGCCTCTCACTACCTTTTCGGATTCTCCACCACCCTCCCTTATATTATAAGCAATGGACGCGTTTCAGACCATCATCTCCCTCGTTACCTTCGAGCAAGACTTCAGTGTTGACGTTGAGATTCCCTCCGTCCCTGTCGATGAGGAAAAGAAAGGCCAAGGCCAAGGTGGATGCTGTGTTGTCGCTTGAGAGACGTATAAACTGTGAGCCTGTTACGTCTTTCGGCATATTTCTCAATGATGCTCATGCCTCCGTTCAGCGCCCTTTGTGTCACACTATTACTTCGACTTCTTTTCATCACAATTTCATGGGCCGGATTTCCCTTTGCGCTGCGTGTAGTCGGGTTACTAGCAGGGTTGCCGATTTACCGACAGCGAGATTATTTTTATTCTTATTCTGTCTGATTTTGTTTTGTGTTGTACAACAGTGTTGTAAATCCATGAGCTATACGTTAGCTAATGTACCATTGATCTATTATCTCGGTCCTAACTACTCGGAGACCATATTTGGACTGGTGGAACGTAGTGGCTATGTTTTTGATAAACACCGCCACTACCGCTGCGCCAAGCCCCAACATGTTTGAAATCACAGCGCTCATTCAGCATTGATGTGCTTGCTGGGAAGGGTCTAAGTCTTCTTCAAAGGCTTCCTTGTCGTGAGTAGGAAACGAAGATGAGGATGATCTTGCAACAAAAGGCGCGTTATCAACTGTTCTCAAGGCCTTGTTTTACCGCTATCCGGGCTCTTTGGACCAGTGCTGTGAAGGTAGTGTATTTTTGACCTAGCACGCAGCACCTATTTCGAAGATTGCTACCCATGAAGTCTACTCCTCCTGCAACGCTAATAGACAGTGCTAAATGCTTCTTCTATTTCACTCTGCTTCCGGTTCTCTTTGCTCTTATATAAACCGGTGGTGTAACACTGTAAGTCTCGGAAATTTCCCCCGCGTTTCGTCTCCCGGCTATCCATCACCGCCTTGCGCAGCACTAGCAGATATAAGATGGGCCACGACTCTTTCGATACTGATACTGAAGAAGAACTACACATGGCCTCCTCCACCGTCATCATTGCTGTCTCTGTTGTCGCTGGTGTCGCTGTCCTCTTAGCCATTGCTGTCGGCATTGGACTCTACCTCAGCAGAAGGCGGAATCGTGCATCCAAAACGTCCTTTGACCCTTCAAAGATGGAAATCGCCGCGTCAGGCCTGTCCTCTGCAGACAAGCATACGACGTACTCGAGCTGGCAGCAGCCCCTCCTTCGCCCAATCCACTTCCCAGACAGCCCTCCACCCGATTCGAAAGACTTTGATCGTCGTTCATCGTGGCGTAGCGATAATACGTACACAAACGAATGGCATGACATTCCAGGCTCAGAAGAGGAGACCACGAAACTCTCATCACCTCCAAGAACTCCACCATCCTTGCCCCGCATTGATACCTCCGCTCCACCTCAAAAGTCAATTGCCGTTCTCGACGTGATACAGAGTGGAATCAGCCCTGCTCCGTCAATGACAACGGAGGAAACAGCATCATTATATTCCCTCCCGTCTGCTCAATACTCTATTCATGACTTGCAACGGTTGCCGAGCCCTCCACCATCCGTTCCCGCCCTTCCAGACGCGTTCCTTCCAAAATATTCCCTTGCAGATGAGCCCTCACCTCTAACAAGAGGCAACACACACACTATTGCACAGATGCTCAAGACACGCGCCAGGCGGAGTGCGGCAGTGCCTAAAGCGTCCAGATCTGACACCATGGTATCGCGTATCGAGCGGATGGGCTCGATCCGTTCCCCGGCAGACCACACCTCAGAAACGGAAGGGTTCATGCTCTTGGAAGAGGAGGATGGTATGAGGACCCCACGGCAGACGTAGAGGCATTTCTTTTCGACGGCATGGACTGTATTTATCCACTGGACTTTATCTTCATTTGTAGCACTAGCATGTATATATTACAGTCATGATGTTCTTATTTACGCATTCACGTTAATGGTTTGCAAATATCCTACGCGGAACGGATTGCTGTCCGTTGCTGCGCTGCGAGGATAAGCGGTCCAGCTTGGCATTTCCTGAGCTTATTCAAAGATTGGTACATGGACTGGAATGCTAGGTCTGCCCACCTTGAATAACCGAACAGCCTTGCAGCTGTCCCTTTCATCAAGGGAGAAGCGATGGTACATCCCAGCCGGGATTATCAAGAGGTCTCCAGGAGACGCGGCCACCCGAATCCAGGCATCTGTTGGCATTTCTGAGATATGTTTATGAGACAACGTTTACAGTTAAAGAGGTGGGAAACTTACCTCGTACATCAAAGAAGCCACTTCCCTCGAGTATATAGCGAATCTCTTCGTCTTCGTGCATGTGTCTTGTATCTAATCAGCGATGAAAGAGTGGGAGCTCGAGAAAAGGGTGACTCGCACTCTTCAAAGAAGATCTTTATTGTGTCTTCGTAGGCCTTTGGTATATCTGTCAGTCAGTAATATATGCATATGCGCCGTAGCCTGCTCCTACATCTCCGAGTGATTCCTTAGACACAGCGACTTGATCTCGGCTCTTATACTCTCGCTCAACAGCGAGTCTGTTCAGCTGGTCCTCTTGATCAACAATGTCAACAGGGATATACTTGTAGAACAATTTGATGGCCCTCAAGGTCTCTTCAGAAACAGGACGAGATGGCACATGTTCGTGAGGCAATCTCTGGTCCCCGGGAACGTTGTCAAAGTAGTAGGCGCGCATTGCCTTGATGACGATGATGGATCGAACCAAGCAACGGTAAGATCTGGCATGATATTATTATATGCAATCTCAAAAAGGAAAAGCATCAGGCCCGGACTAGATGCATCTTTCGCTGAAGAGGCCCAAGTGGTACGTTTGCTAATACATTATGCAACTTGGTAATGTGACAAATACAAATAATATAATCATATCTCTGCTGACTCGGTGGCACGTCTGCCAGTAAAAAAAAACCGAGTCGCTATCATACAGCCCAAGGGAAATCCGGCCCATAAAATTCGTGGTTTAAGAAGTCGAAATGATGGTAACACACGAAGGGCGCTATGTGTACTAGTATCAGCGCCTAATATCATGCACAAATTATGCAGGGAACTTACAGTTAAGAAAGGCGTTCAGGCAACAACGCAAGATCCACCTTGGCCTGAGCCTTTGGTCTCTTCATCAACAGGGACGGAGGGAACCTCGACGTCAACGTTGGAGTCATGCTCGGAAGCGAAGAGAGCGGTGATGGTTTGGAAGGCGTCCATTGTTTGTAGTGAAGGTGGTGGAGGTGAAGGAGGCGTTAGAAGGCGGGTTGAGAGGTGTGGTGAGTTAGGCAGTGTTGCTGAACTCTGCCAGTATTTATACCATTTCACAACCACTAGGAAAGACAATAGGGATCGTCCCAAACTGGAAGAGCTCTGGTGGTTCCGGGATTTACGATCGCCCAAAGAGAAAAATAGATCGCGAACAATTGAACCAGGGACATCGGTGGCCAGTTAGGTACGTGGTGGCAGAAGCAGAACCTTCTGGTCATCGACTCTCTTTTTGTCTTGTAGCACATCGAGGCCACGGACTCTTTAAGACACGGAACCGGCTGCGGATGTGGCATAGACTGAGGGACACAACAAAAGAGAGGCCTAGTAAGCAAGGAACGCCGCAAGCCACTGGCTTTTGTTCACATTTAAGGCGGGTTCTAGTGCAAGGTCGATGGGGGTGAAATGTGGCCATTTGAATTACACGCAAACTGAGACAAGAAGTAATGGTAACATCACCATCGCCCTCCTCGAGAACTTTTGCCCGACCTTCCACCGCCATGGTTGGTAAGATAGGGGTTGTATCCACCAGTGTCGCCTCGAGGTTTACTAGGTGGATTATCTCGAGCCTTAGATTCTCCAGATGTAAAGTCAATGCGAGACCTCTGTTGCTTGTCTGCTGCAGGTGCTACTGTTTGCTGCTCGTGACGAGTTCTTTGAGATAGAGCTAAGCGGTACAACATCGGGTTAGCAATTCGGGCAAATGCTTCTTTAAATGAATTGACGAACCAATATGGTCAGCAAACCATTCTGGTCTGACATCGTTCGGGTTCCATAGCTCCGTAGGAAAGTTGGTAGTTCGCTCATCGACGTCCACGAAATCTACCAGCTGAGCATATAAATGAGGATTTCGGAACGAGCGGTTCGACATGAGAGAATCGTTAAAATGTTTGGGATTCTGAGCGTCCCGTTTGAGGGCATGGAACTGATTTAGCTTTGTCTGAAAACCTTGCTATCAGCAGTGAGCCATTTCTGCAGCCTGAGGGACGCACTTGGATAGCTGGGTCACACGGCTCTGCGGAGGGTGGCGGTATGCCCCAGTCTGTAACTCCAAGTATATCTGCCGGACGCAGGCTCTGGCGGACTTGGACCATTTCGTCAGATGTAGATACTGGAGGAGATATGCTGGGCGTCGACGTCGAGGCTGAAGCCGATGGTATATCTGTGCTTATGACATCGGACACTCTAGAGCGCGCATGCGTGGCAGCTTTCGGTGGTGGTCTTCGGATGATAACTTGAGGCTTCTTCGCTTTTAAGGCGACTAGAACTGACGTGAGTATGTGTGGTTCAGCAGGTATTCAAGACGCACCATCCGGCACACTAGTGGTAGTAGTTTTTAGAGATGAATTCTGTCCCAGGCAAGAAGACAGCCAGCGCAAAGGGAAATGGGGCTGCAGAGCGCTAGCAAATAGGAATTCTTACATTGTTTACAGAGGGCTTGCCCATTTCCGTGTCGGAGTCACTATCTCCGTCATATACAACCAGTCCTAGAGCGCATGTCCCAATCAGTATTCCTTCGAGTCTGCCATTGAGGAAAGGCGCACCTTGCATCTTGAGCAGTGAGATAGTGATGGTGGGTTGCAGGAATCAGCACACTTTAGGGTGGGTTTCGAGTTCTGTGATCCCAGGTTCTTGCTGTCGCCTACTTCGCTCGTGCAGTCAAGACCCCGAAAGATGTTTTCTAGCTTCTCTTCTGAGCTAAAGCATACCAAGATCCCAGGACTCGTACTTGGAAAACTCTCTACGAAACAATTGACCTTGTGATACTGCGCAGCTGGGTAGACTGGGTTGAGACTTGTATCTTTGACCGCCAAGGCTCCGGTCTTCTGAACCATGCGATTATGCAAGTAGTGCAATTGTGGTTGAGCTTGAACTCTCTGGGCGAACAAACAAGTGTGAGTGTGTGTTCTAGTCATACAGTAGCTACTATCAGGTCTTCGAAAAATGCTTGAATGGATATATACAGCTAATTAAAAGCCCCAGCGATCCAACCATTCACAGAGTAAAACCCATACACTTTCGAGGGCTCGAGCTTCATGAGTATGCTCCCCCATGGGTTGCGGATCGGACCTTCAACTAATGTCCCTCCTGCATCCTGTATCATGCGTGCTTCAGCACTTGCCTCTTCACTGTTATAAGACTAGAATTGCATGTGAGTATTCACATCATTTTGATTCAGGCTTAAACCGCATACCGTGAAGAGTGAGGGAACCTTTCGTTCAACGAGAACTTTAAGGGTCTTGATCCACTCAGACTTTGCCTCGTCTGACATCCCAGAGTTATATGCGATTGCTAAATCTGGCTTGGCATATTGAGAGCCTTGCTTCCTGACAAAGTCGTGGTATGTTCTTGCGAGGGGCCACGTAAGCATCTACTATACATGTGGCGGAGAAGTTTCTTACTGTTTGTGGAAGTGGTGAAGCCTCTTTCTGCCCTGACGCTGGCAAATTCTGTTGGTATGTGAGCATATCAAACTTGATTTCGAAACGACTGTAGCATACTTGCATGTTTCCATGTCAATGACTTGTGCGGGTGTGGATGAATCTACTTCTGGGCCACAGAACACAAGCTACGAAAGGGTTAAATTGTGTGTGGAGAATGTAGGCAAAGAGCCCATACATTCAACTTTTTCAATCCAGGAAGTCGGTGTAAAATCTCTTCGAATATCCGGCCATGTTCCACTTCAATCTGAGCTGGACCGAGAATCTGGAAAAGAAGATATCAGCAGGTTGGCACAACAATATGGCTACAACAAGGAAGCTTACATGGATAGTAAGCTCCTCTTTTGTTCGCCATTCACCTTCAGGTGAAAGCTGTTGCAACCCCCACAAGATTGACATGGGCAAAGACAATGCATTTGTCGCTGAACGAAGGAAAGATGGGGCTACTCGCCGAATAGGCCCACCCATTTCCTCCAAGCTAAACGCCTTAGAAATCAGCTCCCCAAACTCTTTCTCCCAAGATGTATTCTGAAGAGGAATCTGCTCCTCAATTACTCGTTCTGGTGCCCATTCAAAGGGACCCTGCGACGGCGCACCTGCCATAATGTTGGCGAATTTTTCATCAACAAGAAGCTCTTGATTCAACTGGCATTGTGTCAAGCCATCATGTCCGTCAGGGCATGCTGTTTCTGAGTGTAGCGCTCGTACAACATCCCAATGCGCATCGGAGCAGCAAAATGATACTTTGCAGTCAGGGCAACGTTTGAGTTCTCTTTCTGAAGCGCTTTGCTCGAGTTTTATCTGGATATCACTTCGTGTACTAGTGGAATTTGATCAGAGATAGAGCATTCCAGGTCATACAGGTGACATCGTACCAAGCGAGACATCGAGGCTGCCACGCAACAGCGTTACGCTCAAACATGTTAAGCGGCCTCCCCATCTTTCGACCAATAAGCTGGCACGAATTCTGGACAAAAGTCTCCGACATGTTGTTCAGAGGGTCAGTTTCAGCCATTCCAGTTGGAGTCAACGATGCATTGAGTACGATAGATGCCATCGTATCTTCTTCCAACGCTTTGAACGCTTTGCACAATGCTTTGTGGCGTTTCCAGTCATTCTGAAACTCTAGCGTAAGCATATGAGCCTAACACACGAGAGGAGAGCTGTAGAGTACTTTCTGGCAATCTTATACATATGATGTGGTCAGACAGGTCCTAGAGTTCGGAAGGTAGCATAAATTGTAGCAGAACTCACTAGGTGAGCAGTATGAGACGCGTTTGCATGCTCCGCATCTGGATAGGTTGCTGCCATCTCCTTGCCCTTCGAAGCAATGTGCACAAGCAAGACCCAGCGCAGTCGTAAAAGGTGGTACCCTAATGCTCATGGTAGAACAGGTGAAAGAGAGTGTGATGATCGAACTATCGCCGTGACAGATCCGATGCTGCATGTTCGGTCTCTGGCCTTGAGAAATTCCCACCAGTCTATTCATTTCATTTGAATTGGGTAGGTATGTTGTAGTTATAGGATATAAATTATAGCTAAGAAATATGAGCTTGCGAACCCTCCATCCAAGTGGACAACACTGAAGTTGCTCGGACAGTGCCAGACAGCTAGTATCTGTTAGTGGAAGTTCTTGCTATTCATACGCGTAAATATTCATGTCGAATACATCTACAGTCGATCACCATCAAATGCAACTACTTTCGGCTCTAAGGCACTCACAACTTCAAACGGCTAAATTTATGGGGGAAAAGTACATAGATCTCTTGCAATATGTTATTAAAGTAGGCCATGATTTTATCAGATTTTTTGAAAGAGAGTATGTCATTGTAGAGCGGGTGGACAATGGCACTCGTGTTTCATCAAAACCACGTGCACGTGTAACAAACTTGCACAAACAGGTCAACACTTCTCCTTCGCTACGTCCACTCCTCATCCCCCATGAATTCACGGCCACCACCCGTAACCACTTTGTAGGAATGGGTGCGAAAGTGAAATGGCCTCTGAACGCCAGATCTTCACTGTCAATTCTCTCCACTGCCCTCATTACCTCCGTCCTCGGCCTCTTGTAGCATCTTCTCATGGATCGCTTTCTCCAGCTCAAGGAAGGTCTCGCGCACCAGAAATTCCTCGGGAGTAGAAGGTCGTGGCTGCGCTTTCGGCTTCACAGGCTTAAGAGACGTATGGCCAGCATCGTACGCCTCTTTTTCCTTATTGAATTGTTCCATCTCATCCTCACGTTTCCTGGCTTTCTCGTCAGTCGCCTCCCTCCTCCATGCCTTCTTGTCGGCGTTGAGGTCCTTTATCGCCTGCTTGATCTCTCTAATGGACTCCTCAACATCCTCTTTCCCCCTCATGGCGTCCAATGCTTGCTGGAACCTCTCGCTGGTCAGATGCCGTCCAATTTCGGTAGACAGGAGTAGACGTTTGCCCGACTTGCGCTTTTTGCGCTCCTGACTCTGAAGCTGTATGGTGAGCTGCTTACAGTGCATGTTCTGAACAAGTAACTGAACATTCTGGGACTCTAGCACGCGACCTGAACTACTGGCATAAGCAGTAGCATTCGTGAGAGTGTCCTGTAGGCCTTTTATCTGCATTACGAGCCCTTCCTTTGACTGCTTCGTACTGGGTACTTGCATCAACGCCTCATCTGGACCCGTGAATCTGATTGGCATGTGCTCAATGGTCGGCTCTGGGACCAATGCCGAATTGGTTGAAGTGAAGGGTTCATTGGGTAGCAGAGCAGTCATACCTGCGTTATGAAGGGTTGTCCGTAGAGCATTCCGCGAGTGAGCAGCTGACCTAGGTGTCAGCAGTCGAGGATCGATATTCCGAGTTGTTGGCAATAGCAAAGGCCG
>Ga0247730_1001828_pt1 | contig 11137 bp, 9 predicted proteins | sample UWRJL073202C2_FD_180959 | JGI IMG/M metagenome (GOLD analysis project Ga0247730, IMG submission 180959) | Plant litter microbial communities from Arlington Agricultural Research Station in Wisconsin, United States - UWRJ-L073-202C-2 | ecosystem: Environmental > Terrestrial > Plant litter >...
ACGATTTTTTCGGATGCGCTGATCTTTTCCGAGCTGCGGTTTCATCCCGGCCATGGCCAGGGCGTGCGCCGGCTGCGCCGCTACAAGAACCGGATTGCCGAAAAACTGGTCGATCCGCGTGCCGCTTTCGAGATCATCAAGGAAAGCCCGGCGCTGGCGTTGGTCGATGCTCACAACGGCATCGGCACGGTGGCCGCCGCCAAGGCGATGGCGCTGGCCGTGGAAAAAGCAAAAGTCTGCGGCATCGGCCAGGTGATCGTCCGCAACTCCACCCATTACGGCTCGTCTGCCGTGCACGCCTGCCAGGCCGTCGACAAGGGCTGCATCGGCATGGCCTATACCAATGCCGGCCCGGAAATGGCGCCCTGGGGCGGCCGCGAAGGCGCCGTCGGCACCAATCCCTGGGGCATTGCCGCGCCAACCGGCCTCGGTTTTCCGGTGGTGATGGATTTCGCGCTGACCACCGCCGGCAAGGGCATGATGCTCTGGCACTCGCGCGAGGGCAAAAAGATGCCGCTCGACTGGGCGCTGACGCCGGCCGGCGAGATCACCGACGATCCGGAGGCCGCCCGCGAAGGCGCGCTGCTGGCGATCGGCGAATACAAGGGTTATGGCCTGGCCTTCATGACCGATGTGCTGACCGGCGTCATCGGCGGCGGCGGCTTTGGCCTGACGCCCTATGCTGACCAAGCCAAGCTCGACGTCTCGCATTCGCTGACGGCGATCGACATCGAATGGTTCATGCCGCGCGCCGAGTTCGAGGTGCGCATGGGCGAATTCTCGGAAATGGTCAAATCGCGAAAAACCCGGCCCGGATTTTCCGAAATCCTGCTGCCCGGCGAACAGGAAGCCCGTCGCGTCGCCCGCAAGTCCGAACAGGGCGTGCCCCTCGACGACGAAGTGCTGGCCGATCTGCTGGCGCTCGGCCGCGAGGTCGGGCTGAAGACCGAGATCGAGACCGTCGGTCCGTTTTCCGAGGACCGGCTCTAACCACCGCATCATTCCGGTCGTCCGGCTCTTATCGATTTTGTTTCAGAGCCGGCCATCCACCTTCGACAAACACAGGCGCTACGCGCCAAAAACACACCAGACAGAGGTCCCCCGCATGCCCGAGCCCGCATTTTGGCACTACAGCAAGATCATCAAGCCGATGTTCGACATCAAGCCGGAAAACCAGATCCTGCTCGGCCGCATCATCACCGCCAAGGGTGACGAGATCATCGAGGACGGTTTCGTCGAAGTCATCTCCGGCAAGATTTCGCGCGTCGGCACCCGCGCCGAAATGGGCACCGCGCCTGACGGCATGACCGTCACCGACACCGGCGGCAAGACCATCATGCCGGGCATGATCAATTCGCATGCGCATCTGTCCTGGGACGGCATCCACGAGCTGTCGGCCCAGTCGATGTATGACAGCCCGGAAATTCGCGCCTACAAGGCGGCCGGCAACATGCTGAAATCGCTGCGCGCCGGCATCACCATGGTGCGCGACCTTGGCGTCCACGATGCCAACCTGTTCACCAAGCAGGCCGTCGCGCAAGGGATCTTTCCGGGACCGCGTCTGCTGGTGGCCGGCGAAAGCATCATCCAGACCGGCGGCCACACCTACTGGGTCTGCCGCGAGGCAAGCGGCGCCGACGAGATGCGCCGGGCCGTGCGCGACCAGGTCAAGCGCGGCGCCGACCTGATCAAGATCATGGCCTGCCACGACACTTTGGAATTCACCGATGCCGAACTCGAAGCCGTCATCGACGAAGCCCATCGCAACAAGCTGCCGATCACCGCCCATGCCACCTATGAAGCCTGCATCAGGCGCGTGGTCGAAGCCGGCATCGACTGCGTCGAGCATGGCGGCTCGATGAGCGACGAGACCATCCAGCTGCTGGTCGACAAAAAGGTGCCGATCGTCACCACCTTCTCCGCCCTGGTGATGCAGGCCAATCCGGAAATCGCCCGCAAATTCGCGGTGCCGGAATGGAAGATTCTCGAGCGCCAGAAGGCCGTTGCCGACAAGAGCCGCTTCGACGGCCTCGTCCGTGCCTCCAAGGCCGGCGTCCAGATCGTCTTCGGCACCGACGCCGGCAGCCCGGCCGTCGAGCACGACTCGATCGCGCCGGAATTGAACTTCATGGTCGAGGTCGGCGTCTGCCCGACCAAGATGGATGCGCTGCGGGCAATCACTATCCGCGCCGCAAAACTGTCGCGCATGGATCACCTGATCGGCACTCTCGAGGCCGGCAAGGCCGCCGACCTGATCGTCGTCGATGGCAAGCCGGACGAGGACCTGTTTGCGCTAGAGCGCGTCACCATGACCTTCATTGCCGGAAAGCGGATGCACTGAGATGAGTATTGTATTTGACCAGATGGCCCCTCGGATCACCGAGGAAGACGCGTCTTTCCGCACTCGCATGCTGGGCATCGCCGCCGGCATGACCAATGTCATTGCCATGGGCCGAGGCGATCCCGATTTCCACACCCCGGCTCACATCACTGAGGCGGCGAAAAAGGCGATCGACGACAACCAGCACCACTATACCGGCCCGACCGGCCTGCCGCAGCTGCGCGAGGCGATCGCCGCCGACCTGAACAAGGAATATGGCCTCGATTACACCGCCGGTGAAATCGTTGTCACCGCCGGCGTGCAGGAATCAATCACCCTGCTGATGCTCGGTCTGGTGGCGCCGGGCGACGAGGTGCTGCTGACCTCGCCGCGCTTCACCACCTATGACACCGCCGTGCACATGGTTGGCGGCATCCCGATCCCGGTGCCGACCTTCGAGAAGGACGATTTCTCCCTCGACGTCGCCGAAATCGAAAAGCGCATCACCCCGAAGACAAAGATGTTCGTGCTGGTGTCGCCCAACAACCCGACCGGCGCCGTCACCCCGCCGGACATGATCCGCAAGATCGCCGAGCTTGCCGTCAAGCACGACATCCTGATCGTCTCCGACGAGATCTATGCAAAGATCATCTATGAAGGCAACGAGCACCTGTCGATCGCCACCTTGCCGGGCATGAAGGAGCGCACGATCACGCTCAACGGTTTTTCCAAGACCTATGCAATGACCGGCTGGCGCGTCGGCTATCTGGCCGCGCCTGCCGATTTCGTCGCCAAAATGACCGAGCCGCGGCACACGCTGTCGATCAACACCTGCACGATCTCGCAGTTCGCGGCGCTCGCCGCCGTTACCGGCCCGCAGGAACCGATCCTGGCAATGATTGCCGAATATGCCGAACGCCGCGCCTATCTTATGCAGGCGCTCACCGAAATGGGCCTCACCTACGGCCACCCGGGCGGCGCCTTCTACATTTACACCAACATCTCCTCGACCGGCATGGAGATCGCCGATTTCTGCGAAAAGCTGCTGCGCGAAACCGGCGTCATGCTGTTTCCGGGAACGATGTTCGGCGACGAGAGCGGCCATTACATCCGCATCTCCTTCCTGCAGCCGCTGCCGCTGATCCAGGAGGCCATCGGTCGCATGCAGACTTTCATTGCCGCCCATAAGGGAGCCGCCAAATGAGCGAGAAAACCATCCCGGACGACAAGTTTGTTGGCATCCAGGTCAGCCCGATCAGCTTTTTGGACGAGGGCGTCGACACCGTGCTCGACACGCTGCAGAACCGGGTCGGCGTCAATGTGCTGATGCTTGGCACCGTCTCCTGGCTCGGCCTCAAAACCGGCCGCTCGATTTCCTCGAAATTCGACGGCTGGCCCGACCACGGCATCCCCGAACCGTTTGCGATGAAGGGCGGCGCCTATTTCGAACCGAACCCGGCCTACTACCAGAATACGCAGATCAAGGATTTTCGCACCCGCGATCCCGAATTCGTCGGCAAGGACATTTTGGACATGGTCATCCCGGCCGCCCATGCGCGCGGGATGAAAGTGTTCGTCGAGCTGATGGAGCCCTTCTTCAAATATACCGGCCACGGCTCGACCAACAGCGTCGACATCCCCAATCTGGCGCAGATGATGGAAGTCGACATCTTTGGCCGCATCGGCTCCGATCCGTCGACCTCCAACCCTGACTACCGCAACTGGATCAAGTCGATGATCGAGGACCAAGTGCGCAACTATGATCTCGACGGGCTGATGTGGTGCAACGAGCGCAACTCGCCGCTCGACACGCTGATCCAGGGCAATGCCCCCGGCGACTTTTCGCCCGCCGCCCGCCATGAGGCGGTCGAGCGCGGCATCGATGTCGAGGCCTGCCGGCGCGCGCTCACCAATCTGTATGATTTCATGCAGGAAGCCAAAGCCGGCAAGGAATTCGCCGACGGCGCGTTCGTCACCTTCATCCGCACGCTCATGGCCAATCCGGAAGCGCTGATCTGGGAAAAATTCTGGCTCGAGCGCAACAAGGACCTCGATCGCGAAATCTACGGCATGGTCAAGTGGTGCAAGCCGGACCTGTCCTTCGGCCTCAACGTCTGGAATCGCAACCATTTCAATCTGTTCCGCAAGGCCCAATGGCCCTGGGAAGAGCAGACGATGTATGCCGACTGGGTCAAGCCGATCACCTATCAGCACCAGGCCGGCGAAGTCTGGGCCAAGGAACTCGGCTTCTTCCAGAAGACGATTCTGCGCGATTTCTCGCCCGATGAGGCAACCGCCGTGCTCTATCGCCTGCTCGGGCTCAACGAGGCCCCTTATGGCTCGGTGATCCAGCAAGGCATGGATCCGGACACATACGTGTTCGGCCAGTGCGCCGATGCGGTCAGGGGCGTCAATGGCAAGGCCGACGTCTACATGGGCATCGGCGTCGATGCGCCACGCACCCGCGCCGACCAGGCCAAATGCACGCCCGACATTGCCTATCGCTCGGTGATGGCCACCTATCGCGCCGGCGGCAAGGGCGTCGTGCTCGCCCCCAACTATGCCAGCATGAACCTGTCGACGCTCGACGGCGTTGCAAAGGCCCTGACAGAACTGGGTCTGAAATGAGCACAGTCGCCTATGACCTGATCATCCGCGGCGCCGAAGTGCAGACGCCGGAAGGCCTCGTCCGAAAGGACGTGGCCATCGCCGACGGCCGCATCGCCGCCCTGCTTGAGCCCGGCGACGGCGCTGCCGAGAAGATTCTCGATGCCACCGGCCAGCATCTGCTGCCGGGGGCGATCGACATCCACTGCCATGTTCGTGCCCCGGCCTTCCCGCATCGCGGTACGGTCGAGAGCGAAACGCGTGCGGCAGCAGCCGGCGGCATCACCACTTTGTTTGAAATGCCGATCAGCAAGCCGTGCTGCAACAGCGCCGAACGCGTCATCGTCCGCCGCGATCATTTTGCCGAGCACGCTCTGGTGAATTTTGGCCTCTATGCCGCACCCGGCTCGTTCGAGGACGCCGATATCCAGGCGATGGTCGACAGCGGCATCGTCGCTTTCAAGGTGTTCACCACGCCGATGCCGGCAGGCCGTGAAGACGAGTTTGCAGGCCTTGCCTATCCCGACGAGGCCGACCAGTTGATGGTTCTGCAGGCGGTGGCGAAAACCGATCTGCCAGTGGTCGTGCATGCCGAAAGCGCCGAACTGCTGACGCATTTCGAGGCCAAGGCGGCGCTGCTCGACCAGTCGCTCGCCACCACCCATAATGCCGCCCGTCCGCCGATCTGCGAATCCGTCGCTGTGGCAAAACTGCTGGCGATGAATATCTTGGCCAAGGCCAAGCTGCATATCGCCCATGTCACCAGCGCCGAGACGGTCGAGGTGCTGCGCCAGTTCGCCGGCACCTCCGATTTCACCGCCGAGACCTGCCCGCACTACCTGATCCGCACCGTCGAGGACGTGCAGACCGCCGGCGTGTTCGCCAAGATCAATCCGCCGGTACGCGACGCCAAGGATCAGGCGGCGCTTTGGGAGGCGATCGCCGATGGCCTGATCACCCACGTGACCACCGATCACGCCTCGTTTTCCTATGCGGAAAAATACGCGTCGAAAGACCATTTCATCGGTGCGCCGGCCGGCGCGCCGGGGCTGGAAATTCTCGTGCCGATGATGCTGAATGCGGTGGCCGAGGGCCGGATGGATCTGGCCAAGGCGGTCGAGCTGATCAGCACCAACGGTGCGAAGCGGTTCGGCCTGTCGGAGCGCAAGGGCCAGATCATCCCCGGCTTCGACGCCGATCTGACGCTGGTCGATCTGGCGGCGGAAACCAAAGTCAACGGTCCGGATCTGTTCACCCATGCCCGCGAAGTCGCCCATCTCTATCAGGGCATGACCTTCCAGGGCCGCGTCACCGGCACGATCGTCGCCGGCAAGGTGGTTTTCGAGCAGGGGGCCATCGACGGCGTGCCGGGATGGGGTCAGTATACCGTTCCGGACGCAAGGACGAGTGCCGTACAGCCCGCATGACCAGACGCATCGCCAGAAAATCCGCCGCCAGATGAGGGCACCGCATGACGACGATGATTGACGCACAGCCGATGACGCCGCCGCCCGCGCCGATGCTGGTGGTGGAAAACCTGAAGACCAGTTTCTATGTCGGCGAAGGCAAGGAAGTGACCGCCATCGACGGCGTCAGTTTCTCTGCCAATGCGAACGAGACCCTGGCGATCGTCGGTGAATCCGGTTCGGGAAAATCGGTGACCTCGCTGTCGATCATGAAGCTGCTGCCCAAGGGCATCGGCCGGATCTCAGCCGGCTCGATCATCCTCGGCGACCAGGATCTCGTTACCGCCAGCGACGCCGACATGCGAAAAGTGCGCGGCAAACGGGTGAGCATGATCTTTCAGGAGCCGATGACCAGCCTCAACCCGGTGCACACGATCGGCCGGCAGATCGCCGAGGTGGTGCGCGAACACGAACACCTGTCGAAGGCCGAGGCGCATCAGCGCGCAATCGAGATGCTGGAACTGGTCGGCATTCCGGAGCCGAAACGCCGCGCCGACAACTATCCGCACCAGATGTCGGGCGGGATGCGCCAGCGCGGCATGATCGCCATGGCGTTGGCCTGCAAGCCGGGCCTGCTGATCGCCGACGAGCCGACCACCGCGCTCGACGTCACCATCCAGGCACAGATCCTCGATCTGATGCGCCGGCTGCAGAAGCAGCTTGGCATGGCGATCGTGTTCATCACCCATGATCTTGGGGTGGTCGCGGAAATGGCCGACCGGGTGATCGTCATGTATGCCGGCCAGGTGGTTGAAAGCGGCACGGTGCAGCAGATCTTTTCGCAGCCGCTGATGCCTTATACAGCTGGCTTGATGCGCTCGATCCCGCAGATCTCGCCGGACGAGGTGAAGAAGAAACTTTATGCCATTCCCGGCCACGTGCCGCTTCTGACCCGGCTGCCGTCGGGCTGTCGGTTCAGGACGCGCTGCGAATATGCCATCGCCGCCTGCGCCGCCGAGGTGCCGCCGCTGGAAACCATCGCCGATGGCCGCTCTGTGCGCTGCATCCGCTGGCGCGAGCTGGATCTGACAATGAGGAAGCCCGCCTGATGGACGAGATGCCGCAAAAACCGCTCCGCCCCGAACTGCTGCGCGTTACCGGGCTGCACAAACATTTCCCGATCCGCGGCGGCGTGCTGAACCGCGTCGTCAATGCCGTGCAGGCGGTCAACGACGTCACCTTTACCATCCGCAGAGGCGAGGTGGTCGGCCTGGTCGGTGAATCCGGCTCGGGCAAGACCACCGTCGGCCGCACCGTGCTGCGGCTTGAGGAAGCCACGTCCGGCAAGGTCGAGTTCGACGGAATCGATATCGGCAAGCTCCCGAGCCCGCAGATGCGCAAATTCCGCCGCCGGATGCAGATTGTCTTCCAGGATCCCTATGCCAGCCTCAATCCGCGCGAAAAGGTGCGGACCATGCTGATGCACACGCTCGGCCTGCATGCCATCGGCCAGCCGTCCGAGCGCGAGGGGCGGGCGGTCGAACTGCTGGAGCAGGTGGGCCTGTCAGCCGATTATATCGAGCGCTTTCCGCACGAGTTTTCCGGCGGTCAGCGCCAGCGCATCGGCATCGCGCGGGCGCTGGCGGTGCAGCCGGAATTCATCGTCGCCGACGAGCCGGTCTCTGCCCTCGACGTGTCGATCCAGGCGCAGATCATCAACCTGCTCGACGAGTTGCGCTTCAAGTTCAATTTGACCATGCTGTTCATTGCCCATGACCTGGCGGTGGTCGAGCATATTTCCGATCGGGTGATCGTGATGTATCTCGGCCGCATCATGGAAGTGGCGCCGACTCGAAAACTCTATTCCAATCCGAGCCATCCCTATACCCAGGCGCTGCTCTCGGCGATGCCGAGCACGGACCTGAGTGCCCGGCGTGAACGGGTGCTGCTGAAGGGCGATATTCCAAGCCCGATCAACCCGCCGTCCGGCTGCGTGTTTCGTACCCGCTGTCCGGTGGCATTCGAGGCCTGCGCCCAAATCGTGCCGCCGGCGGTGGAGATTTCGCCCGGCCATTTCAGCGCCTGCTTGCGCAACTGATCTTTTCTGAAAAGGCGCTTGTAGCGCGCGTGCATGCGTTCGCGGTTGACTTGCAGCAGATGATCTTCAAGGCCCAACTGGATGGTCTCTTCGCCCATATTGACTTTGATCATCGTGCAGATGAAGGCGTGAAAAGCCTGATGCTGAATGACGGTTTGCTTAGCAAGGACTGCGGCCCATGGCAGCTTTGCGCCTCCGAAGCAGACATTGTCGTTGCCCCGCCATCACGTCGTCTGTGCGGAAGACGCGACCGTCTGGACTGAGGGATTGGTCGGATCGATCTGGCCGTCAAAAAACATGTAGAGCTCTGTTATCCGCCCGTCCCTGGCCACTATGAAATCCGTGCCGGCATAGGCGGGCGCCTCACCAGGGTGGCCGGCGACCCACCGAACCCGTCCCGCCTGATCGTGAAGGACTTCGGCCGGCGCGATTGCCGAATATTTGAACGTCGGATGCATGGCGCGGATGACGCCGGCGATGCGGATGATCTCGTCGCGACCATGGTAGATGCCATGCGGTTCGACAAAGACGGCATCCTCATGCAGAATTTGCTCAGCGACATTTCGGCGCAGAACCTCGTCGCTCTCGCCGAATATGCCCTGGAGATTTCGTTCAAGCAGGGTTGCGACATCGTTGGGCATAGTCGTGTCTCCAGGGCTTGAGGGCGCTTGCGTTTAGATCTGAGCCTGACCGCCGTCGACGAACAGTTCTACACCGTTGACGAAGGAGGCGTCGTCGGAGGCGAGGAAGAGCACGGCCTTGGCGATCTCCTCGGGCTTGCCGATACGGCCGGCAGGAATAAGGCCGGCGAGATAGGTCTTTGTGTCCTCGGCCTGGTCGCCATTGCCGAACAGTTCGTTGAGGCCCGCCGTGTCCGTGACGCCGGGGCTAATTGCATTCACCCGGATGTGGCGATCCTTCAGATCGAGAATCCAGTTGCGGGCAAAATTGCGGATCGCCGCTTTCGTGGCGGAGTAGACGCTGAACGCAGGCGTGCCGGAGATGCTGGTGGTAGACGATGTCAGCACGATCGAAGCGCCATCCCGCAACAGCGGCAGAGCCTTCTGGACGGTGAAAAGGACGCCCTTCACATTCGTGTCGAATGTGTTCTGGTAATGCTCTTCGGTAATGGCACCGAGCGCTGCAAACTCGCCGCCGCCGGCATTGGCAAACACGACGTCAATCTGCGAGTGCTTCTGCTGGACAGCATCGTAAAGGCGATCAATATCGCCAAGACGGCTCATGTCGCCCTGTACGCCCTGTACGCGTCCGCCGATCTCTTTGACGGCGGCATCGAGTGCCTGCTGGCGGCGGCCTGTGATGAAGACCGAAGCGCCTTCCGCCGCAAATGCCTTCGCGGTGGCGAGACCGATGCCGCTCGTACCGCCGGTCACGACCACGACCTTGTTTTGAAATCTGTTCGTCATTGTCTTTCTCCATTTGATCCGGCCTGTTTGCCGTCGAAGGAGAAGATGACAGCAGAACGCTGATGCTATAGCCGGCAAAAATGCTACTCACCGTTCTAAATGAGGAACGATGATGCGGGCAGATTTGAATGATTTGGCGTATTTCGCTGAAGTGGTTGCCCACGGCGGTTTCGCCGCGGCCGGACGAGCGCTGCGGGAACCGAAATCTAAGCTCAGCCGCCGTGTTGCTGGGCTTGAGGCTAGGCTCGGCGTGAGACTCATCGAGCGGTCGAGCCGCCGCTTTCGTGTCACCGATGTCGGACAGGCCTTCTACCAGCGCTGCAAAGCCATGCTGGCAGAGGCCGACCGCGCCGAAACGCTCGTTGCCGAGGCCCAGTCGGAACCGCATGGCTTGATCCGGATGAGCTGCCCGACGGGCTTGATCGAGGCGATCTCGGAACTCGTGACGCAATTCCTCGCTGAGTATCCCAAGGTGCGGCTGCAACTAGTCGCCGTCGATCGGCCCGTCGACCTGATCGAGGAGAGGGTCGATGTTGCGCTGCGTGTCCGCACCGCGCTCGACAGCGACGCGTCACTGACCATGCGGTCTCTGGGCAATTCCATCCGCGTTCTTGTCGCCAGCCCGCAAATGGCGAGCCGGATCGCCGATGTAACTGGGTTGGAAAACCTGCCGACGCTCGCCACCAGTGATGAACAGGGCGATGTCAACTGGTATCTCGAAGCCGATGACGGCCGCACCCATACCTTTAGCCATACCCCGCGCATGGGATGCAGTGACTTCTCCGCCGTCAGGACGGCGGCCATTGCCGGTCTTGGCGTTGCCCTCCTTCCTGACCATACCTGCCGACAGGCTTTGGAAGCCGGCACACTCGTCCGCATTCTTCCTGCATGGCGCGGCATGCAGGGCATTGTCCATCTCGTTTTCACGACCCGGCGTGGACTTCCGCCGGCTGTTCGAAAGTTCATCGACAGTCTCGCCGCGGGATTTCCGCGGGATGCATTGGCTCCTCGTTAGCAATGCAAGACGAGATCGCGTCTCAAATGCGCCAGAACCCGCTACGCAAACGAAATTTCTCTATTCGTCAGTTATTGTGCCGAATTCTGAAATCGCAAAGGAGATGACGCTGCGCAAGCGCGGTGTCATGCGGCGATCACGATGATAGATGAGCGACATGGACCGCTCCCGCAGATGCCAATCCGGAAACAGTCGGACAAGAAGACCAGCTTCGATGTCAGACATCAGTAGTATTGCAGGTTGCATGATGACGCCGAGTCCGGC
>Ga0247730_1001829_pt1 | contig 11136 bp, 12 predicted proteins | sample UWRJL073202C2_FD_180959 | JGI IMG/M metagenome (GOLD analysis project Ga0247730, IMG submission 180959) | Plant litter microbial communities from Arlington Agricultural Research Station in Wisconsin, United States - UWRJ-L073-202C-2 | ecosystem: Environmental > Terrestrial > Plant litter >...
ACGCCGACGCCGCCCCCGACGCCCACGCCGACGCCGACGCCGACCCCGACGCCCACGCCGACGCCGACGCCGACGCCGACGCCGACTCCCACACCGACGCCGACGCCCGGCGTCACCGCGACGCTGCGCCAGGTCGACGGGGGAACGGGCTACTACGGCAAGTACACGACCGGCCTGCCGACCAGTGCGTCGTACTTCCCGAGCGGCGTGTGGTTCGAGAGCGTTGTCGAACCCGGCGACACGGCGAAAGACAAGGCCGTGGGCATCAACACCTACGTTCAGCTCACCGGCAACTCCGACCTGAACGCGATAGGCGCCGCCGGCATGTACGCCATTCCCGACCGGGCCGGCAGTCCGACCGCGGGTTACATGCTGAACGACGAGGTCGACATGATCTACGGTCCCGAGAACGGGTACCCGGTCATGGAAGACGCCGTTCGGCGCGTTCCCGCCGGAAAGATGTCCTACGCCAACTTCGGCAAGGGCGTCACCTTCTGGGAGACCGATTCCGAAGCGGCGAGATTCGTCGCCTACCCGAACGTGGTCTCGGCCGACAACTACTGGTTCACCGACCCGAACGTGTGCGGTCCGTGGGAGGGCGCGAAGCTCGCCGGCACCGCCGGAACCGCGCTGACCAACGCGCAGTGCCGCCTCGCGGCGAACTACGGCAAGACCGTCGACCGGGTGCGCGCGCTTGTGAGCCCGCTGGGCAGCAAGCCGGTGTGGAACTTCGTCGAGGTGGGCCACCCGTTCACCGAGAACGACGCGCCGACCATCACCGGGCCGCAGATCAGGGCGGCGGTGTGGAGTGGAATCATCCACGGTGCCCGCGGAACGATCTACTTCAACCACAACTTCGGCGGCTCGTGCCTCTCACAGCACGTACTGCGCGATAACTGTGGAGCCTCGGTGCGGCCGACCGTCACCGCCGTGAACGCGCAGGTTGCGGAGCTCGCTCCGGTGCTCAACTCGCCGTTCGTCGACGGGCTGCTCACCACTACCGGCAAGGTCGACACCGCGGTGAAGAAGTACAACGGCTCGTTCTACGTGCTCGCGGGATCCGCGCAGCCGGGCAGCCAGTCGGTCACCTTCACGAGCGAGTGCACCGCCGCCACGACAGCGACCGTGCTCGGTGAGAACCGCACGATCGCCGTATCGGGCGGCAAGTTCACCGACTCGTTCGCCGACGGCAATGCCGTGCACCTCTACCAGCTCAACGGAGGTACCTGCGGAGTGTGACCCGTTCGCGAACCGGCCGCCGCCCCCAGCCTTGCTCCCGCTGGGGGCGGCGGCCGTTAACGGGACGAACCGCCCAATCGAGGCGAAGTGGCGCGCACACCCCTCGCGCTCTGGATAGTCTGAACCTTGATGTTCTACTGGTTCATGAAAACGATCGTGGCGGGGCCGTTGCTGCGCACGCTCTTCCGTCCGCGCCTCGAAGGCGTCGAGAACATACCGAAATCCGGGCCGGTGATCCTCGCCAGCAACCACCTCTCGTTCATCGACTCGGTGATCCTGCCGCTCGTGATCCGGCGCCGCATCTACTTTCTCGCGGCCAGCACCTACTTCGAGGGCAAAGGCCTGGGCAAGTGGGCGGTCGCCCGGTTCCTGCGCGCGACGGGCATGATCCCGATCGACCGCTCGGGCGGCAAAGCGTCCGAGGCCTCGCTCAAGGCCGGGATGAGCGTTCTGAGCAAGGGCCACGTGCTCGGCATCTACCCCGAGGGCGGACGCAGCCGCGACGGCAAGGCCCACCGCGGACGCACCGGCGTCGCGCGCATGGCCTTCGAGTCGGGCGCCCTCGTCGTTCCGGTCGCGATGATCGACACCGACAAGGTGTTGTCCGAGACGGGCGGCGTGAAGATCCACCGCATCGGCATCTCGTTCGGCCCGCCCCTCGACTTCAGCGAGTTCGACGGCAAGGACCGCGACCACGCCACCCTGCGCATCATGACCGACCGCATAATGGACGCCGTGGTCGCCATGAGCGGGCAGGAATACGTCGACGAGTACGGCAAGCCGTCGACCAAAAAGAGGCTGGACTAGCGTCGGCGGCTGCCGCTAGCCTCTGCGGCATGGACGAAATGAAACTCGAGGGCATCACCCTGCTCGCCGACGACGTTGCCGGCCTGGCGCATTTCTACGAGAACGTGATCGGATTCACGGTCACCGAGCGCGAAGCCGACTACGTGGCGTTCGATGGCGGCGGCAAGCGGCTGGCGATCTTTCTGCGCTCCGGCATGAGCGCCAACACGTTCGACCATCCGTCGTATCGCGAACCGCGCCGCGGGCAGTCGGCCGAGCTCAACTTCGAGTGCCCGTCGCCCGACGTCGTGCGCGAGAAGTACGCCGAACTAGTCGAGCGCGGTGCCGTCTCGATCGCCGAGCCGGTCGAGAAGCCCTGGGGTCACGTCGCCGGGTTCTTCGCCGATCCCGAGGGCAACATCCACTCGATTTTTGCCGTCATCGCCGAGGGCTGACAGCTCTTCCGCCGCGGGCGGGCCGTGGCTACCCTCGAAGCATGTGCAGGAACATCCATACCCTCGCTAATTTCGAACCCGCCGCCACTGACGACGAGGTGCACGCCGCCGCGCTGCAGTTCGTGCGCAAGATCAGCGGATCGACGAAGCCGTCGAAGGCCAACGAAGAGGTCTTCAACCGCGCCGTCGCCGAGATCGCGCACATCTCGCATCACCTGCTCGAAGACCTGGTGATCAACGCCCCGCCGAAGAACCGCGAGGTCGAGGCGGAGAAGGCCAAGGAGCGGTCGGCGAAACGGTTCGCTGTGGCCTAGGCCCCGCGGCCCGTCTTCTGCTGCAGGCGGTCGATGTGTTCGGATGCCTCGGCTTTTGTTATGTCGGCGGGGATCTCTTCTCCGGCCTCGCGCGCCAGCGTGTCGAGGTAGCTGCGCTGCGAAGCGGTCATCGGCTCGTCGCCGGTGACCCAGTCGCTCGGGTCTTTGACGGCGGAGTCGCCGGCTTCGGGGGAGTCGGGCTTTGCGCCGAGCATCTCGGGACGTTCTTCAATCGGTTCGTCGGTCATGACTCCACGCTAGGCGGATGGGAAATCAGCGGCGAGGCCTTGCGCGCGCGGCTCAGTCGCGGCAGCGGCGTCATCCGTGTCAATGGTTCTCTCCATCTCAGGTAAACCGACACTCGTCGCGCATAATTGAAGTGGCGGGCTCGACTGCTCCCTGCCTACCGCGATCCGCGGCAGACCTCTCGATCCGCCAGGAAAGAAGGACAGCGCTCATGAAAGCCCTCCGTTACGTCGAAGTCGGACAACCGCCGGTAGTAGTCGACATTCCCATCCCGAAGCCCGGCCCCGGCCAAGTGCTGCTGAAGGTGACCGCGGGCGGCGTCTGCCACTCGGACGACTACGTGATGAGCCTCCCCGAGAAGGACTACCTCGAACAGAGCTACCCGCTGCCGCTCACCCTCGGCCATGAAGGCGCCGGCATCGTGCACGAGATCGGCGAGGGCGTCGACTCGACGCTCAAGGTCGGCGACGCCGTCGCGGTCTACGGACCGTGGGGCTGCGGCCGCTGCCACAACTGCTCGATGGGCATGGAGAACTACTGCACCAACGCGGCCGCGGAGGGAATCCGTCCTCCCGGGCTCGGCAGCCAGGGCTCGATGGCCGAGTACATGATCGTCGACGACGCGCGCCACCTCGTGCCCCTCGGCGACCTCGACCCCGTGCAGAACGTGTCGCTCACCGACGCCGGACTCACCCCGTATCACGCGATCAAGCGCTCGCTTCCGAAGCTCGGCGCCGGCACCTTCGCCGTCGTCATCGGCACGGGCGGCCTCGGCCACGTCGGCATCCAGATCCTCAAGGCCATCTCGGGCGCCACCGTCATCGCGCTCGACGTGAGCGACGAGAAGCTCAAACTCGCCACCGAGGTCGGCGCCGACCACGTGCTGATCAGCGACGCCACCGCGGCCGACAAGATCCGCGAGATCACCGGCGGATTCGGCGCCAATGCCGTGTTCGACTTCGTCGGCGCGAACCCCACGATGGCCCTCGCGCAGAGCGTCGCGGCCCTCGATTCGGATGTCACGATCGTCGGCATCGGCGGAGGCACGATGACCCTCGGCTTCGGCGCCATCGCCTACGACGCCGCCGTGCGCATCCCCTACTGGGGTTCCCGTTCCGAGCTGATCGAGGTTCTCGACCTGGCCCGCGCCGGAAAGATCCACGTGCAGACCGAGACCTACAGCCTCGACGACGGCCCCAAGGCCTACGAGGACCTCGCAGCGAACTCGATCCGCGGCCGCGCGGTCATCGTTCCCTAGTACGAGAGCGATCTTGGTCGCAAACGGGGCCATCCCGAGCGGGATAGCCCCGTTTGCGACCAAAACCGGCCCGGTTAGTACGCAACCGGGTCGCGGATGATCGGGCAGGTCATGCAGTGCCCGCCTCCGCGCCCCCGCCCGAGCTCGGCGCCGACGATCGGGATGACCTCGACGCCCGCCTGCTCGAGCAGCCGGTTCGTCTCGGTGTTGCGGTCGTACGTGTAGACCACGCCGGGGCGCAGGGCCACCGCGTTGTTGCCCGAGTCCCACTGCTGGCGCTCCGACGCGTAGTCGTCGCCGCCGTGGCCACGACGTGCAGCTTCGGCAGTGCGAGTGCCCGCGCCACGACGTCGACGAACGGGGTGCTGCCCTCGTCCGCGACATCCATACCGATCGCATTGTCGGCGGGCCGCAGGGAGAACGTGTGCACCGCGTCCATGATGCGCGGAAACAACGTCACGATGTCGCGGTCGGCGAGCGTGAACACGGTGTCGAGGTGCATTGCGGCGCGTAGTTTGGGCATGCCCGCCACCACGACCTGCGAGGCGGCTCCCGCCGCGAACAGGGCGGATGCGACCTGGGTGATCGCCTGCCGCGACGTGCGCTCGCTCATGCCCATCAGCACGACGCCGTTGCCGACGGGCATGATGTCGCCGCCCTCGAAGGTCGCGAGGCCCCAGTCTTTTTCGGGGTCGCCCCACCAGATCTGCGAGCCGGCGAAATCCGGATGAAACGTATAGATCGCCTTCATCAGCAGGGTCTCGTCGTGCCGGGCCGGCCAGTAGAGCGGGTTGAGCGTGACGCCGCCGTAGAGCCAGCAGGTGGTGTCGCGCGTGTACAACGTGTTCGGCAGCGGCGGCATCAGGTACTCGCGCACGCCGTTCGACTCGCGTGCGAGCCCCACGTAGTCGCCGCGCAGATCGTCGGGCAGGTCGGTGGTCGCGAGGCCGCCGATGAGGTACTCGGCCAGCTGCGCCGCCGGCAGCGCGTCGAGAAAGGCGCGGGTGTCGTCGACCAGCCCGAGCCCGACCTGGTTCGGCACGATCTTGCGGTCGAGCAGCCAGGCGCGGGCCTCGGCGATCTCGACGGTCGCGGCGAGCAGCTGGTGCAGCTCGACCACGTCGACGTCGTGCGAGCGCAGGTCGGCGACGAACTGCTCGTGGTCGCGGATGGCGTTGTCGACCCAGAGCACGTCGTCGAACAGCAGCGAATCGGCATTGGTCGGTGTGAGCCGGCGGTGGGCGAGTCCGGGGGCGCAGACGAGAACTTTGCGCAGCTGCCCGACCTCGGAGTGCACCCCGTAGTCGGCCGAAGTGGTTGGCATGGTTTCTCCCTTAGATAGACACGGCTCCGGTGACGAGCCCGATCACCCCGGCGACCGCGCCGAGGATGACGACCGCGAACGTCACGGCACCGGGCTTGGTGAACAGCAGCGACCCCTGCTCGCGGCGGGCGAAGACGTAGAGCAGCGTCGCGGGCGCGAGCAGCACGCACGAGAGCAGCAGCAGGTCGGTGCCCGCCGCGAAGATGAGGAACAGCGTGTAGGCCACCGCGATCGCCGCGACCACGAGCTCGCGGGTGCGCACCGGCGCCGACACGGCCGCGTAGCCGTCGCGGGTGACGGCGATCTTGAGCGCGAACCCCGCCGCCAGCAGAAACGGGATGAGCGAGAGCGACGCAGTGAGGTCGAGCATAAAGTCGAGCGCCCCGCTGGCGAACAGCACCACGATGAGCAGCAGCTGGATGCCGAGCGTCGAGAGCAGCAGCGCGTTGCCCGGCACGTCTTTCGGAGTGCTCTTCGCGAGGAACCGTGGCATGTCGCCGTCTTTCGCGGCGGCGAACAGCACCTCAGCCGACATCAGGCTCCAGGCGAGAAACGCGCCGAGCACCGAAACGATGAGGCCGGCGCTGATGAACCAGGCGCCCCACGAGCCGACCGCGACCTCGAGGATGCTGCCCACCGACGGCTGGCGCAGGTCGGCGATCTCCTCTCGCGGCAGCACGCCGTAGGAGATGATCGACACCGTCGCGAACAGCGCGAGCACGGAGACGAAGCCGAGCAGGGTCGCGCGGCCGACGTCTTCGCGCTTCTTCGCGAACCGGGAGTAGACGCTCGCGCCCTCGATTCCGAGAAAGACGAAGACCGTCACGAGCATGGTGCCGCGCACCTGCTCGAACAGCGGCTCGCCGCCGGAGTCGTACCCGCCGGTCAGGTTGCCAACGAAGACATCCGGATCAAAAGCGACGATCGCGACGACGACGAAAAGCAGCAGGGGAATCAGCTTCGCGAACGTGACGACCGTATTTATCGCGGCCGCCTCTTTGACCCCGCGCATGATGAGGAAATAGAAGCCCCAGACGAAGACGGATGACACGAGCACCGCCCAGATCGTGTCGCCCTCGCCGAACGCCGGAACGAGCGGCGCGAGGGTGGAGGTGATCAGCACCCAGTAGAACGTGTTGCCCGCGCACGCGCTCGCCCAGAAGCCGAACGCGCTGAGGAAGCCGGGGTAGAGGCCGAACCCGGTCTTCGCGTAGACGTACACGCCGTTGTCGAGCGTGGGCTGCCGTACGGCCAGTGACTGGAAGACGAACGCGAGCATCAGCATGCCCGCCCCGGCGATCAGCCAGGCGATCACGGCGCCGAGCACCCCGGTCTGGCTCGCGAAGCGCTGCGGCAGGGTGAAGACGCCCGCGCCGACCATCGACCCGACGACCATCGCGGTGAGCGCGGGCACGCTCAGCTTGTGCGAGTTGTCGAGGGTTGTCACGGCTCACACTGTGCCGGGACCGCACCCATCGGGCTTCACCTCAAACGTGTCATCCCGCGCGCGGAACCTCCACCGGCTGCAGCGTCGCGATCTTGGGGGCGCGGTTGTCGCCCGACGAGCGGCCGGTGAGCCGGCGCCCGATCCACGGCATCACGTACTCGCGCCAGTACTCGCTCGTACGCTGCTCGTGCTTCACGCTCGAGGCGTCGCCGCTCCAGCCGTCCGGCAGCTCGACGCCGAGCGCCGCGAGCACATTGGCGGCCACGCGCTGGTGTCCGAGCGGGCCGAGATGCAGCTTGTCGCGCGACCAGTAGCGCAGCTCGGCCAGTTCGTCGTCGGCCCAGTTGTCGACGAAGGTGGTGTTCTCGAGCGGCAGACGGGAACGGATACCGCGGGCGAATTCGTCACCACGAGCCTTGATGAAACCGCCGAGCGGGATGTGACGCGTGGGGTTCGCTCCGCTGACCAACAGCACGTGGCATCCGCTGTTCGTCGCTTTGTGCACCGCACCGACCAGATCGTCGGTGATCTGGGCGATCGAGACGCGCGGTCGCATGATGTCGTTGCCGCCGCCGTTGAGGCTCATGAGCTGGGGTCGGAGTGCGATGCCCGCGTCGAGCTGGTCGCCGACGATCGGTGCGAGCAGGCGCCCGCGGATCGCGAGGTTGGCATAGCTGACGGGCTCGTCGGTCGCGAGGGCGAGACCGAGGGCGACGAGGTCGGCCCAGCCGCGCACGCCGCCGTCGGGGGTGTCGTCGCCGACTCCCTCGGTGAAACTGTCGCCGACTGCTACGTAACTGCGGTATTCCATGCCATCGAGTTGACCACAAACGGGGCCGTCGCGGCGACGGCCCCGCTCAGTGGGCTGTGCATCAGAGGATGCGGGTGAGGTACATCGCCTCGTGCTGGGTGCGCAGGCGTTCGCTTTCCTCGCGGGCGAGGTAGGCCTGGCGGGCCAACACCGCCTGCTCGCGGTCGACGACGCGGCCGCGCCGGCGTCCCCACTTGATCAGGGCTACACCGAGGTGCAGCGCGGTTCGGTCGAGCAGCGAGACGCGGCGCACGTGGTGCGTCTCGACGGGCTGCACGGTTTGGGGCGGATGATCGTGGCGACCGGGCAGGGTCGTCAGTTCGGTATGCATGGTTGATTCCTTATATATGTGCGGGCGCGCCGAAGGTCGTTCGGGGTCGCCGAATAGAGGGGTGGCCGCGGTGGCGGCGGAGAACGCGGCGTGCGAGATGGCGCACCACGGGTGGGTGGGATGTGACCTATTGCTGGTCGAGCTTCGAGAGCGTCACCACCGACTGGACCGGTGGAGTGCCTCTATCGAGAAGCGGGCCGGTTAGGCGGTGAAGACGCCGACGAAGCCGGCGTTTGCTGCGAATGCGAATGCATCGTTTCTGTTGTCAATCACGCTGGGCTCCTTTCGTCGTATTGGCGTAGGTATGACCGTAGCGGGCTGGGCGTTTTCTGCGCAACCCTGAATTTTCAGCCGGTTGCATGTATGGTGTGTCTATTGGGCATCGAGAAATCTGCCCCCGCCGCCGATCTGACACCACGGCCGCACCTCAGATTTCAATCAGAACCGTCATGTCGGCATTCGCCGGATGACGTGACACCCTCGCCGACACGTCGGCTTAATCCTCGTAGCCAACGGGCTCTACAGCGCGTCCGTGTGACTACGTGAGCGGATCATCCGCGAACACCTTGACGCTGCGAATCAGCGCACCAAACGAAAGCAACACAGCATGACTTACACCAACACCCTCACCCGCAAGAACGTCGACTTCATCGTCGGCGGCTACTCCATCCTCGCCACCGACCCGATGTTCTACTCGCGTTCGCGCGAGCTCTCGGCCGTGCGCGACAACGCCGCCATCCATGGCATCTACGACATCAGCGAGGCCGACTTCGACTTCGCCATCTCGCAGCGCTTCGGCAACGGCGCCTCCTACGAATTCCCGACCGCGTAAGCGAAAAGCAAGATTCCGGATGGCCCGCTTCGGCGGGCCATCCGTCATTAACGGGCCGTCGCGTCGGTCGCTCGCAAGGGGGCGGACGTTTGTCGCTGGCCGGTGTGACACTTTCGAGGCCTTTCTTGATCGCGATTATCGATGTGCCGTGGGCGAAGAAGGAAGATAATGAAATGGCGGTAGCAGTGGCAGACCTAATCGCTTCGCGTAGTAGCGATCCTGTGCACAGCGAGCCGAAGGCTAAGAAGGGGTGGTGGCAACGATGAGCGGTGAATATAGCGAGCGTTCACAACAGCTCGCCCGGGAGCTTCGCGAGAAGGCTCTTCGCAATCTTGGCCGCACGGGCGCACCGTTGACCAAATCTGCACCGCAGACGAAGCCTTCGGCCGCTAACTCGAAAAAGTCTGGGTGACATGACCCCGCTGGAGATCGAGAACCTCGCGCACCTGCGCCGGGCGCGCGACCTCATCGACCGCGACTACGCGAAGCCGCTCGACGTGCCGACGATGGCGCAGCGCGCGCTGATGTCTCCTGCGCATTTCTCGCGAAAGTTTCGGGCGGCCTACGGCGAGACGCCGTACAACTACCTGATGACCCGCCGGGTCGAGCGCGCCATGGCGCTGCTGCGCGGCGGCATGAGCGTGACCGACGCGTGCATGGCCGTCGGCTCGACGTCGCTCGGGTCGTTCAGCTCGCGGTTCACAGAGCTCGTGGGGGAGACCCCGAGCGCGTACCGGGCACGCGAACACAGCTCGGTCGAAGCGATGCCGGCGTGCTTCGCGCGCATGCAGACCCGACCGAGCAGGATCCGAGAAGCGACGGCGGTCGGCGCTTCCTAATCTGGCGTCATGACTATTTCACTCAAGTACACGAACGTGACCGTGAGCGACGTCGACGAGGCCGTGGCGTTCTACCGCGACGGACTCGGACTCGAGGTGCGCAACGATGTGGCCAGTGGCGGATTCCGCTGGGTGACCCTCGGCAGCGCCGACCAGTCCGGCGTCGAGATCGTGGTCAGCGAACCGCACGCCGGCCGCTCCCAGGCCGACGGCGACGCAATGCAGGAGCTGCTCGCCAAGGGGCAGCTGCCGATGCTGATCTTCGCGACCGACGACCTCGACGCCACGTTCGAGCGCGTACGGCAGACGGGCGCCGAGGTGCTGCAGGAGCCGATCGACCAGCCGTGGGGCCCGCGCGACTCTGCCTTCCGCGACCCCTCCGGCAACACGGTGCGTATCGCCCAGGCGTAACCGCCCGTTCACCGATTGGGCCCCTCGCAGACAGCCCGTGTACCGTCGAAGGTGCTAATCGGGAGTCAGGGGCACCAGCGTGAAGAACACCGTCGTACGCCAGCGCGTGGGAGCGGCGCTTGTGCTCGCCGTCGCCGGTTCGCTGCTCGCGGGATGCGCCACCAATGAGGCGGGGCAGACCGAGAGCGACCTCGTCGGTACACTCGACGGCGCCGGATCATCCGCCCAGTCGTCGGCGCAGGAAGTCTGGGTTTCCGACTTCCAGCGCGCGAACTCCCGCGTCACCGTGAACTACGAACCGTCGGGATCGGGCGCCGGTCGTGAGCAGTTCATCACCGGCGGCGTCGACTTCGCCGGCTCCGACGCGGCGCTCAGCGATGACGAGCTCGCGAGCGACTTCGCGGGCTGCGCGCCGGGCACCAAGGGCATCAACGTGCCCGCCTACATCTCGCCCCTCGTGTTGATCTTCGCGGTTGACGGGGTCGACGATCTGCGCCTCGACGCGGCGGCTATCGCCGGCATCTTCTCGAACCAGATCACGCGCTGGAACGACAAGAGTCTGGTCGCCCTCAACCCCGACGTCACACTGCCCGACGCGGCCATCACCGCGGTGCACCGCAGCGACGACTCGGGAACCACGCGCAACTTCACCGACTACCTGTTCCAGAACGAGCCCGACGTGTGGGGAAACGAACCCGCCGACGCGTTCCCGTTCAGCGGCGAAGCAGCACAGGGCAACGCCGGCGTTGTGAACGCGGTCACCGACGGCGTCAACACCATCGGCTACGTCGACGCATCCCGGGCCGAAGGACTGAATGTGGCCCTCCTCAAAGTGGGCGACGA
>Ga0247730_1001830_pt1 | contig 11134 bp, 12 predicted proteins | sample UWRJL073202C2_FD_180959 | JGI IMG/M metagenome (GOLD analysis project Ga0247730, IMG submission 180959) | Plant litter microbial communities from Arlington Agricultural Research Station in Wisconsin, United States - UWRJ-L073-202C-2 | ecosystem: Environmental > Terrestrial > Plant litter >...
AGTCTTGCCGGTCTCGGTCTGCAGCGTGTTCATCAGCTCTTCGCGGTCGGCCAGCAGCAGGTCGTGCGCCCTGAGCAGAACGGCGCGGCGGTGGGCCGGCCCGGCGGCGAGCCAGGCGGTCTGCGCCACACGGGCCGCAGCGGTCGCCGCCGCCACATCGTGCGCGTCGCTCAGCGGAACGTCGTGCATCAGCTCGCCCGTGAACGGCGCGATGACCGGCGCGGTAGCGCTGCCGGAGTGGGTGATGTCGGCGACGAGTTCGGTCACGAGCGTGCGGTTGAGCGCGGTGGCGGGCATGGCTACAGCCTAGGGACTCGCGCGTTGGTTGAGTAGGAGCGCCAGCGTCGTATCGAAACCTACCCCGCGGGGAGCGTCTCGTGCTCGGCTTGGAAACGCGCCGCCTCGGCCCTGAGCGCCTCGACCACGAGCCGCACCGACGGGCGCTCCGCCCGGTCGGGACGCATGAGCGCCGAGATCTTGCGCACCGACCGGACACCCGTGAGCGGCCGGGTGACGAGTCCGTTCTCGTGGTCGCGGGTGGTGAACCGGGGGAGGATCGCGATGCCGTGGCCTCCCGCGACGATCGACTCCACGATGCCGTTGTCGACGAAGCGCTGCATCACCTTCGCGGGCGTGCCGTTCGCGGTCTCGATCTGGCGCAGGATGCGGTCGAACGGAAACCCGACCGGCACGCCGATCCAGGTCTCGTCGGCGAGGTCTTTCGGCGAGAGCGACTTCTTCTCGCTGAGCGGGTGGCCCTCGGGGAGTGCGACGTCGAGCGGTTCGGTCATGAGCGGCACGACGGCGAGACCGCGCTCGCGCCACGACGGCAGGATGGCGGGCGCATCGGCCACCACGATGTCGAAGTCGGGCGTAAGGTCGGCGAAGTCGGGCAGCAGGGGATCCTGGTCGCTGCAGGTGAGCACCAGCCCCGCGACATCCTGAATCGCGGTCAGCAGGCCCGGCAGCAGCATCTGCCCGCCGGTGGGAAAAATCGTCAACGTGACCTGCCCGGTGGGGGCCTGTTTGAAGTCGTTCCAGAGGGCGTCGGCCCGCTCGAGCGCGACGGCGACGTCGGTCGCGGTCTGCGCGAGCATGCGGCCGGCGCCGGTCAACTCGATGCCGCGCCCGCGTCGCTCGGTGAGCGGAATGCCCGCCTCGCGCTCGAGCACCTTCAGCTGCTGCGAAACAGCCGATGAGGTGCGGTTTGTCGCCGCTGCCACCGCGGTGATGCTTCCGCGCTCGGCGAGCTCGCGCAGCAATTCCAATCGTCGAACGTCCATGTAGCAACTCTACATATATGCAGTAGCAACGTGTGATTGTGCTAAACGGTTCCCGGGATGAGAATTGATCCAGACCTAGAGAAAGAAACACAGTAATGATCATCGAATTCGTAATCCTCGGCGCCCTCGCCGCTGCAGCCGTCGTCGGCGCAATCGTCGTCACCATCCGCGACGGATACCGTCGCGAGCCGTCGCGTCGCGCGTAACCCCGCCGCCTCGCGAGAGGCTCCCAGACGGCGACCAGGTCGCGGTCCGAAAGCGCAGTGCTCACTCCGAGCCGCTGCGCTTTTGTCGTTAACGGGGGGTGTGGCGGGGTCGCGGGTTATTTTCGCCGTCGCACGCGAATATTCAGGCGCGGCAGCGAAAAAACACCGCGCAGTCAGGTCAGGCGGTGCGAATCCCCGGATGCCGCGGCTCACGCCCGGCGGAACAGCCCCGGGTAGTCCACCACGAAGCCCGCGTCGTCGACCGTGATGTCGCGCGCGAAGTCGGAGTCGCGCGACTCGAACCGGTAGCTGCGCTCGTCCAGCCGGGTGTACCGCTGCGGGTCGGCGGTCACGGTCAGCTCGGGCACCGCGATGTACGCGGTCACGATGTCGGCGCTCTCGCCGACACCGAGCCCGAGCCGCCAGATCGGCAGCGTGTTGGTGAGGGGCGTCGCGCTGATATCCACGTCGGTGGCGCCCGTGAGCCGGTCGAGCACGCGCCCGTCGCCCTCGTTCCAGTGCCCGCGTCCGTCGGAGAACAGCACGAGCGAGTTTCCGTCGGTTGCGACGCGCACGGTGCGGGTGGCCCAGCTCGCGTCGGTGTCGATCGCGTAGCGGATCTGGCCGGTTCCGACGATGGGTCCCGCCCCCTCGATGAGGCCGTCGACGTGGCATCCCTCGGCCGACATCGTGGCGTCGGTTGTCTCGGTGGTCTCGCCGCCCTCGTCGTCGGTGCCGATCCAGTGCAGTTGCGTCATGCGTCCGGTCTATCGTGGCCGCGCGGGCGGCGCAACGAGGTTGCGGCGTAGCCGGGACTAGTTGACGGTGAACCCCAGCTTGCGCCCGGCCAGCCCGCGCCCACGCACGGCGAGCTGGCCCGCGAGCGCGGTGATGGCCCGCGCGGCCGGGTCGTCGGGGTGAGAGAGCACGATCGGCCGGCCCGCGTCGCCGCCCTCGCGCAAGGCGATGGAGATCGGGATCGAGGCGAGCACGGTCACCGGCTCCTCGGCCGTCGAGAGGCGAGCCGCGGCATCCGCACCGCCCCCGCTGCCGAAGATGTCGAGAACCGAGCCGTCCGCCTGGGGGAGGCCCGCCATGTTCTCGATCACGCCGATCACCTTCTGTCCGGTCTGTCGGGCGACGAGGGCGCTGCGTTCGGCCACCTCGGCGGCCGCGGGCTGCGGGGTCGTGACGACGACGATCTCGGCCTGGGGCAGCAGCTGCCCGATCGAGATGGCGATATCGCCGGTTCCGGGGGGCAGGTCGAGCAGCAGCACGTCGAGGTCGCCGAAGAACACGTCGGTGAGAAACTGCTGGATGGTGCGGTGCAGCATCGGCCCGCGCCACGACACGGCGGTGTGCTCGTCGACGAACATGCCGATCGAGATCACCTTCACGTCGTGCGCGAGCGGCGGCAAGATCATGTCGTTCACCTGCGTCGGCTTGGCACCGGCGATGCCGAGGATGCCCGGGATCGAGAACCCGAACACGTCGGCGTCCACGATGCCGACGCGCAGCCCTTGAGCGGCGAGAGCGACGCCGAGGTTGGCGGTGAGCGTCGACTTGCCCACCCCGCCCTTGCCGCTCGTGACCGCATAGATGCGCGTGAGCGAGTCGGGGCCGAACTGCACGGTCTTCGCGCGTCCGCCGCGCAGCTTGTCGGTCAGCGCGTCGCGTTCGGCCCGGCTCATCACGCTCACGTCGACGGTGACCGTCGAAATGCCCGAGACGGATGCCGCGGCCTCCCTCACATCGCGCTCGATGGTGTCGGCGGCTGGACAGCCCACGATCGTCAGTTTGAGCGCGACGCTCGCGGTATCACCGGCGACGCTCACGCCGCTGATCATGTCGAGGTCGACGATCGGCTTGCGGATCTCGGGGTCGATGACGCGGCGCAGGGCGGTGAGAACCTGCGCTTCGGTCGCCGAGCCGGTGGGAACGCTAATCCGCGGTCTCTTTCGTGCCGTCGCGCTCGTCGAGTTCGGCGAGCAGGTTGCGCAGCTCGGTGCGGATGAAGTCCTTCGACGCCATGTCGCGCATCGCCAGCCGCAACGCTACAACCTCGCGGGCGAGGTACTCGGTGTCGTTGAGGTTGCGCTCCGAACGCTGCCGGTCTTGCTCGATCTGCACGCGGTCGCGGTCGTCCTGCCGGTTCTGCGCGAGCAGGATGAGCGGTGCCGCGTACGAAGCCTGCAGCGACAGGATGAGCGTGAGCGCGGTGAATCCGATCGCGGCCGAGTCGAAGCGGATGCCCTCGGGGGCGAGGGTGTTGTAGATCATCCAGAGCACCACGAAGACCGAGAGGCCGAAGAGAAACCACGGCGTTCCCATGCCGCGCGCGATGGACTCGGTGAAGCGGCCGAAACGGTCGCGGCTCTCGAAGCGGAAGGCCGTGCGGAGGCCCTTGGGGGAGTCGAGTCGGTTCTCGGCTCGGTTGATGCGGCTACTGCGGGCCATGCGGTGTCCTCCTTCCCTTCACAGGGATGCTCGAAGTGGTTACGGGTACGAGAGCGGGCTCCGGTTTCTCGTCGTCGGAGTCGGTACTTCGCCAGTCTTCGGGCAACAGGTAGTCGAGGACATCGTCAATGGTCACCACCCCGACCAGTCGGTGGTTCTCGTCGACGACCGGTACCGACACGAGGTTGTAGCTCGCGAGGATGCGGGAGACCTCGGCGGCGCTCGCCGTGGCGAGCACGGGCTCGAGGGTCTGGTCGAGCAGTGTGCCGAGGCGTTCGTTTGGCGGGTAGCGCAGCATCCGCTGGAAGTGCACCATGCCGAGGAAGCGGCCGGTGGGCGACTCGTAGGGCGGAAGGGTGACGCAGATGGCGGCGCCGAGGGCGGGGGCGAGCTCATGGCGGCGGATGAGCGCGAGGCCCTCGGCCACGGTGGCGTCGGCCGAGACGATGATCGGCTCGGTGGTCATCAGGCCACCGGCGGTATCCGGGGCGTACGCGAGCAGGAAGCGCACGTCTTCGGCCTCTTCGGGCTCCATGAGGTCGAGGAGTGCCTCGCCCCGTTCGTCGCTGAGGTGCGCGATGAGGTCGGCCGCGTCATCCGGCTGCATCTGATCGAGTACGTCGGCGGCGCGGTCGTCGTCGAGCTGGTTGAGGATGTCGACCTGTTCGCTCTCGGGCATCTCCTCGAGAACGTCGGCGAGGCGGTCGTCGCTCAGCTCTTCGGCGACCTCGAACATGCGCTGCTCGGTGAGGTCGAGCATGGCGTTGGCGAGGTCGGCGGGCAGCAGGTCGGCGTAGCTCGCCACGAGCTGCGTCGCCGACTGGGCCTCGCCCGTCGTGGTCTTCTCGCTGATCTCGCGCCAGCGCACGAAGATGGTCGCGCCCTTGCCGAAGGGCGATCCGGGCGGCTTGGGGCGGCGGCAGAACAGCTGCGCGATCTCCCACTCGCCGAGGCCCACCTCCTCGATCGCGACGTCTTCGATCGTCGCGTCGCCCGAACCGTCGGCGAGCGTCACCTTCCGGCCGAGCAGCTCGGCCATCACGCGGATCTCCCCGCCGCGCTGCTCGAAGCGGCGCAGGTTGATGAGACCGGTCGTGATGATCTGGCCGGAACCGATGCTCGTGACGCGGCCGATGGAGAGGAAGACCTGCTTCTTGCCCGGAACCTCGACTATGAAGCCGACGACGCGGGGTGCCTGGGCGCTGCGGTAGACGACGAGAACGTCGCGAACCTTGCCGACCTTGTCTCCGTTGGGGTCGAAAACAGAGCACCCGGTCAGTCGGGCAGCAAAAACTCGTGTGGCGCTCACGGTAAAACCCTACCGCCGCAATGGAAGAATGGTTTTGTGAGCAACCAGAGCGCCTTCGGACGCAGACCCCAAGCCCAGCCGTCCCTGCCCCAAGGAGACGTGCTCGGTACCTACGAGACCTACGTCGAGGCGCAGTCGATCGTCGACCGGTTGGCGAAGGCCGAGTTCGAGGTCAAGAAGCTCGCCATCGTCGGCAACGACCTCAAGACCGTCGAACGCGTGACCGGCAAGCTCACCTACGGTCGCACCGCGGCGACCGGAGCCGCGAGCGGCGCCTGGTTCGGGCTCTTCCTCGGCGTGCTGTTCTTCTTGTTCTCCACCGCGCCGAACGTCGGGTTCATCGCGGCCGCCGCCCTCATCGGAGCCGGTTTCGGAATGCTGTTCGGCATCGTCAGCTACTCGCTCGGCCGCCGCCGCCGCGACTTCACCTCGACGCACCAGGTGCTCGCGTCGAACTACCAGATCATCATCGATCCGAGCCTCACCGCCAAAGCGCAGCAGGTTCTCGACCGTCCCGAGAATTCGTCGGTATAGTCGCCCCATGGTCGATGCCCGCATTCTGAACACCGCCGCGGCCCTGAAGACCGCGATCTTCACGCTCGCGTCGAAGACGCCGATTTCGCGCATAACCGTGTCGGATGTCACGCGCGAAGCCGGAATCAACCGTGCGACTTTCTACGCGCACTACTCGTCTCCCGCGGAACTGCTCGCCAACGCACTGACCACCGAACTCGACGACGTACGCCGGGCGGACGCGGCACTGCGCGCGAACGGCGAACTCGCGGCCGATCTCGTGACCCGCCAGGCCGTCGCAGACACAGCGGCGCACATCGACCGCCACCTCGCGATCTACCGTCTCGCGCTCGGCGACGTGACCGACGGCACGATGCAGCACGTGCTGTCGAGCCACCTCACCGTGTCGTGCCGCCAGCACCTCGACGACGTCGTGGACCCGGAAGACATCCCGGGCGACGCAGACCTCGTCGCCGCGTTCGTCGCGGGCGGACTCGTCAGCGCGATCTCGGTCGCCGTCGTCTCCGACCAGTGGAACAAAGACCGCGTCGCCGACGTGCTGATGGCGATGATGCCGAGCTGGTGGGGCTAGCGACCCCGCCGGTCGAGTAGGTCGCTCTGGCGACCCTATCGAGACCCGCGTGTCGCGTCAGTGCAGTTCGTACGTTGCCCGTGACACCGCGAACCCGTGTCCGCTGCTCGCATCGCTGCAGGTGATCCCCGATTCTTCGGACACACAGGTCACGTCGCCGTAACTCACCGAGTGCCCGTAGTCGAGCGTCCGGATCTGTGCGGGGTCGCCGGTCGTGCTGAAGATCGTGATGGCGGCGGGAAAACCGGCGTCGCCACGAAAGCGCGGGTGCGGTTCGTCGTCGCCGGTGACCTCGATGCCGTACCCGCACGGAACCTGCGCGTCGTAGCAGTAGTCGGCTGGGTCGGCCTGCGGGAAGGCCCAGTCCTGGGCGGCGAGAGCGCAGCCCCAGAGGTCGGGCGACGCGGCTTCGGGGCCGAGGATCGCACAGCCCTCGTTCTTCGTGGGAGAGACGAAATGCACGCCCGCCCAATTCGAAGTGTCGAGGTCGTTGGGGGTCGCCGCGTAATCGGCGGGGTCCTCGACGATCACGGCCGGCGAGGGCGAGGTTTCTGGCTGCTCGGAGGACTGAGACGTGGGGGCCGTCCCAGAACCCGAGGGTTCGGAAACGGCCTCCGCGCATCCGGTGAGCACCGTCACAAGAATGCCGACCACGATCAACGAGGAAATCTTCATTTCTGCACGGTATCGCGCGTCAGCCCCTCGTGTCCTCACGATTGGGTCACGGATCAGCCCGCGAGCCACGCCTCGACGTCGTCGGCCGTGCGCGGGATCCCGATCGACAGGTTCTCGGCGCCCGATTCGGTGACGAGGATGTCGTCTTCGATGCGCACGCCGATGCCGCGGTACTCCTCGGGAACGGTGAGGTCGTCGGGCTGGAAGTACAGGCCGGGCTCGATGGTGAAGACCATGCCGGGCTCGAGCACGCCGTCGAGGTAGAGGTCGCGGCGGGCGGCCGCGCAGTCGTGCACGTCGATGCCGAGGTGGTGGCTCGTTCCGTGCACCATGTAGCGGCGGTGGTACTGCGCCTCGGGCTCGAGCGATTCCTCGGCGCTCACCGGCAGCAGGCCCCACTCGGCGGTCTTGGCCGCGATGACCTTCATGGCCTCGGCGTGGATCTCGCGGAACCGGATGCCCGGGCGCACGATCGCGAACGCGGCGTCGGCCGCCTCGCGCACGGCCTCGTAGACGCGGCGCTGCACCTCGGTGAAGGTTCCGCCGATCGGCAGTGTGCGGGTGATGTCGGCGGTGTAGTAGCTCTCGAGCTCGATGCCCGCGTCGAGCAAGATGACGTCGCCGGGCACGACCGCGCCGTCGTTGCGGGTCCAGTGCAGGATGCAGGCGTGAGGTCCGGATGCCGCGATCGTGTCGTAGCCCACGGTGTTGCCGTCGGCACGGGCGCGACGGTTGAACGTGCCCTCGACAAGGCGTTCGCCGCGCTCGTGCGCCACGATCTCGCCGAGGTCGGCGATCACGTCGTCGAAGCCCTTCTTCGTGGCGTCGACGGCGAGGCGCATCTGCTGGATCTCGTAGGCGTCCTTGACGAGGCGCAGCTCGCTGAGGTCGCGCGCGAGCTCGGAGTCGGCGTCGTTCTCGAGGCTCTCGCTGTCGGCCGCCAGGAGGCGGCGGCCGTCGATCTGGTCGGTGATGTCGCGGTCGGCCTCGCGCACGACGACGGTGTCGGCGTCGACCGACTCGAGCACGGCGGTGAACCCGTCGAGGTTCGCGGTTGCGAGCCCGAGGTCGGCTGCGACGTGGGCGAGCGACGGGCGCGGTCCGGTCCAGAACTCGCCGATGTCGGAGTTGGCGTAGAACTCGTCGGAGTCGCGGCCGGCCGCCTCGCGGAAGTACAGGGTGGCGTTATGCCCGTCGGCCGTCGGCTCGAGCACGAGAACACTGCCGGAGACCGCGTCGGCGCCCCACCCGGTGAGATGGGCGAAGGCCGAGTGGGCGCGGAACGGGTAGTCGGTGTCGTTCGAGCGCACCTTGGCGGACCCGGCGGGGACGATGACGCGCTTGCCGGCGTAGAGCGCCGAGACGCGGTCGCGGCGGGCGGCGGCGAACGGTGTCTGCTCCCTGGGCCCCGGCGCAGCATCCGTTCTCTCTGCCCAGCCCGACGAGATGAAGTCCTTGAACGAGGAGGACACCGGGGTGGTGGAACGGTTGGAGGTGGCGCGCGGGGCGTCGGTCGTGTTGTCAGCCATGCGTCTATTCTGCCCCCGATGCGGCTGGCGGGCGGTACGCGGTTATTGCGTGCGGCAGCGTCAGCGACGCCAGGTGGAGCGGCGCGGGCCACGCACGGTGCCGGCGGCGTCTTCGGGGAGCACGGAGAGGAAGGAGTCGACGGGCCGGGCCTGGGCTATGTGGGCGATCGCGGCGACGGGCTGCCAGGCGTCGGAGTTCGCGGCGGGTTCGATGCTCGCCTGCGGGTCGGCGGATTCGTTCGGGTTGACGAGCTGTTCAGAGGCCAACACGGCCACATCCTTCCGGCTGGCCTGCGCGGTTCGCCTTCAGTGATCGTCGCAAAACGACAGGGTGGTGTCTATGTCCCTTTTGGGGGGATTGACCGCGGTGCTCGGCACCTATTCGGCGGGCGCGAACTGCGCGACGATCGGCCGGTGATCGCTTCCGGCGCCGTCCTGGTCTTGCACCACCCGCATGCCCGTGGCACGCCAGTTCTCGGTGGCCATCGCGTGGTCGATCGGCGAGCCGATAAGCGCGGGCAGCGTGGTCGGCCAGCTGCCGACCGCGGCATTGCCGGTGGCGAGCGCTGCGTCGGCGCAGTCGCCCAGCGCGGTGGTGCCCGATGAGGCGAGACCGCTCATGTGGTCGAGGGTGGCATTGAAGTCGCCCGCCATGATGATGTTGTCGCCACGGCAGGTCTGGGCGAGCCAGTCGAGGTCGGCCTGCCAGTTGCGGAACTCGCCCGGGATGGGCGCGACCGCGTGCACGGCGATGATCGTCGGGCCGGATCCGCTGTCGGGCCGCATCACAACGGTCGGCAGGGTCGCGGTCTGCCCGACGGAGTCGTCGACCGTGTAGCTGCCGAGGTCGGCGCTCGAGAGCACGGTGGTGGAGCGCGACTTGGAGATCTGGTCGAACGCCGTGGTGTTCACCCACATCGGGCGGCCCGCCGCCTTCATCACGGCGGCGACTTCGAGCCCGAACGCGTTGGTCGTCTCGGGCAGGGTGACGATGTCTGCGTCGCTCTCGAGTGCCAGGCTTCCGACCGTCTCCGCGCTGGGCGCGTCGCCGAGGGTGTTCCAGCTGAGCACGGTGACGGTGCTCTCGCCGGCCGTCTCGAACGCCGCGTCGCCGAAACCGCGCGTCGAGAGAACCGCGGTGTTGACGAGAGCGAACGCGAGCAGCAGAACGGCCAGAGTGGCGAAGAAGCGGCGCACCGCGCGGATCAGCAGCGAGATGAGAACCAGCACCACGATGAGGGCGGCGGCGACCGCCGCGGCGATCGCACGCAGCGACACGACGTGGGCGATTCCGAAGGTCTGCTGCAGGCCGAAGAACTGCGGCCACGCCAGCACGAACAGGATCGCCGCGACGACGACGATGACTGCGGCTGCGACTACTCGGCGGAACATGGCCCCTCACCATACCCGCTCGGGCTGAGGCTGGCCCCGGCGCGCAATAGAGTTGCAGGATGACCGGACCGATCGACCTGCACACCCACAGCAGCGTGTCCGACGGCACGGAGACGCCCGCGGAGCTCGTGGCGGCCGCGGTCACGGCCGGCCTGAGCGCGGTCGCGTTGACCGACCACGATTCGACCGCGGGCTGGGGCGAAGCGCGAGCCGCGGCATCCGGAACCGGTCTTATGGTCGTGCCCGGCATGGAGCTCAGCACCAACCACGGCCCGGCCAGCGTGCACATGCTCGCCTACCTGTTCGACCCGGCCGACGTGAACGTGGTGCGCGAGACCGCGCTCATCCGCGACGGTCGGCTGCACCGCGCCGAGCGCATTGTGGAACGTATCGCCGTCGACTACGACATCACCTGGGACGACGTGCTGGCGCAGTCGGTCGACGGCGGAACCATCGGCCGGCCGCACATCGCCGACGCGCTCGTCGAGAAGGGATTCGTCTCCGACCGCAGTGCCGCGTTCGAGAGCATCCTGCACTGGCGCAGCGGATACTACGAGAAGTACTACGCGCCGTCGCCCCTCGACGGGGTCAAACTCATCGTGGCGGCCGGGGGAGCGCCGGTGCTCGCACACCCCGGAACCCGCGGGCGCGACTGGGTGATCGACGAGCGCAACATGGCAGCGTTGAAGGAGGCGGGGCTGTTCGGCCTCGAGATCTTCCACCGCGACAACACCGCGAGCGGCAAAGAGCGTCTGTTCGAGCTCGCCGAGATGTTCGACCTCGCGGTCACCGGATCGAGCGACTACCACGGCGAGGGCAAGCCGAACCGGCTCGCCGAGAACAGCACGAGCCCCGAGGTGCTCGAACGGCTGCTTGCCACGGCGACGGGTTCGCGGCCGTTCTAGCGGCGGTCTAGAAGAACCGTGTCGGGTCGGCGTCGAAGCGGCTTCCCTGCGGGTTCGAGGGCAACAGGGCGAAAATGGCCAGCACCACGCCGCCGACATACGGCACGAGCAGCGAGACGCAGACCAGCCCCGAGATGTTCGCGTCGTGCAGCCGGCGCACCGAGAGTGCGAACCAGGGCACGAGGGTGGCGAGCCAGACGACGATTTCCGCGATGAAGAGCACCAGGCTGACCGGCCCCGGCTCGACCTGGCCCACCGGTGCACCGACGTCGC
>Ga0247730_1001833_pt1 | contig 11121 bp, 16 predicted proteins | sample UWRJL073202C2_FD_180959 | JGI IMG/M metagenome (GOLD analysis project Ga0247730, IMG submission 180959) | Plant litter microbial communities from Arlington Agricultural Research Station in Wisconsin, United States - UWRJ-L073-202C-2 | ecosystem: Environmental > Terrestrial > Plant litter >...
CAGCAAGATGTTTGCAGTAGCCGCGAAGGATCTTCCTATACCAAAGAAACAAGCATTGACCGCAAGTGAGATGAGAGCCCGTCCTCGTGCTGCGACAGAAAAGGATACCGACGACGTTCAACCTGTCCCAGACGCTCCCACACCTGTCGACGAAACTGATGAAGTGGATCCCGAACCTGCAAATGCTGAGACTGCAAACGCAGATGTTTTACTGGGGTTCGCGCGACTCTACTGTGGAACGATTAAAACGGGATCGACGTTATATGCGGTTCTGCCCAAGTACGATACTTCATTGGACCCATCAAACCCACGTAACAGCAAACTCATATGTTCAATCAAAGTGGAAGGCCTTTACGTGATGATGGGGAGAGAACTCATTACGGTGGAGACTGTGGTAGCAGGCAACATCTTCGCGGTAAAGGGATTAGAGGGAAAGGTCTGGAGAAGCGCCACACTTTGCGCACCTGGGGAAGCTGGAATAGATCCAGAAAAGAGCATAGATGAATCAAAGGAATATTTGACCAACCTGGGAGGAGTGGCTAAAGCAGTAAGTACCCCGTCCTCTCTTCTTCATATCCATGGAAGCTGATGAGAGATCTGTTAGGCCGCAGCTATCGTTCGTATTGCCGTAGAACCTGCCATGCCCGCAGATCTTCCGAAGATGATCAAGGGCCTAGAATTGTTGAGCCAGTCGGATCCTTGCGTAGAGACGCTTCAGCAACAGACTGGCGAGTATGTGATTGTAGGAGCTGGAGAACTGCATCTGGAACGGTGTCTCCGAGATTTGCGTGACCGGTTCGCCAACGTGGAGATCCAAGCCTCAAAGCCTATTGTGCCCTTCCGAGAGACTGCGGTCAAAGCTTCAGGTGAGAATGATTGTAATCTTCTCCATCTACTACTCTCATTCCTCATATTTTATCAGAAATGCTCCCTTCAAAAGCCGAAAACGGAGTAAGGGGGACTTGTAAAGGTGTTAGTGCTCAAGGGATCGTGAAATTTTCCGTCCGTGCAGTTCCTCTTCCCAGAGAGATATTGGACTTCGTTTTGGAAAACACTTTGATCTTGAAACGTCTTCAAAGAAATGCAGAAGGAAATGCAGACCACGATGAAGATGTAGAGGGCGGAAACGTCATGGGGGACGTTATTAGGAAACCGACAGTCAAGCCCGACCAGTTTTGGGAGGCGCTATCGGAAATCTGCAAAACTGTTGGAGGGGAATGGGCAGCAATTTCCACTCGCATTTGGGCATTTGGTCCTCGCCAAGCTGGTGGCTGTCTCCTTATTGACTCACGTCCAGGAGAACATCAATCGTAAGTCGATATCCATGAGTCGCAGATATCGTTTTCTGACATTACAGTAAAGTCTTCAGACTAGACTGTCTGGCGGGGCGGAAGTGTCGATATCCAATTTCGACGGGAATATAGAGGCTGGATTTCAGTTCGCGTCGTTCCAGGGACCATTGTGCTCGGAACCTGTGGAAGGTATGGCCTACTTTGTGGAAACCGTTGAAGTCGATCAAGACGCACTTCAACGAGAGATAGGTAGGTCGTGTGCCATGATGATATCTCATAATGCTGATGTTTTCCATGATCTTGAGAACAAAATCGAGTTTCTCAGATCTCGGGCTCAGTAATCACCGCTATGCGAGATGCTTGTAGAAACGGGCTATTGGATTGGTCGCCGCGGCTGATGCTTGCGATGTATGCTTGTGACATTCAAGCCTCCAGTAAGTCAAACGTGTATCACTTGAAGAATGAGAGGTGCATTGCTCATTCTTCATGAAACAGCGGACGTACTTGGCAAAGTTTACAGTGTGGTTGCGCAGCGGAAAGGGCGCATTGTTTCTGAAGAGATGAAGGAGGGAACATCGTTTTTCACAGTATCGGCTCTACTTCCTGTTGTTGAGAGTTTCGGATTCTCAGATGGTGCGTGGCTGCCTGGTCATACATCCAGGAACATTCATTGAGTGTTATAGACATACGAAAGCGAACATCGGGAGCTGCCAGCCCGCAGCTAATTTTCAGCGGGTAAGGGGGGATGCTCGTTGGCTTTGCTTCAATACTAACTCTTGATATTAGTTACGAGCTCCTAGATCAAGATCCGTTCTGGGTTCCGACGACAGAAGAGGAGCTAGAAGATCTCGGAGAAAAGGGAGATCGAGCAAACATTGCAAAGGGATACATGGATGGCGTGCGTGAACGGAAGGGGTTATTTGTGGACCGAAAGATAGTCGAGTTTGCCGAGAAGCAGAGGACATTAAAGCGGTGATCACACCCGACGATGAAGCCTAAGGTGGCGCTGACGCCGTTGCATCCCTCTGCTTCATAACTAGCCGTGCGAAGGCCTCCTTGCCGATTTTGCGTAGTGCTATCTGCGGTCGTATGTAGACAGTGCATTTGATAAATAATCTATTGGCAGTGAGAAATCAGACTCTCAATGAAGGCCAAATTGATTGATCAACAGGCTAGAGCGCTTTTAGGAGCGGCCGACACACGCGCTTACATAACGATCACTCGGGACGCTACACTTTCTCGTCTTCCACTTTACTGCTACTGCGACTCTCGGTCCACCTCTCCCTGACTATTGCTGGTCTGTAGCCACCCAGACCTCGCCATGGCCACCATGGAAGTACAGAACGGATACCGACGGTCATTCATTAACTCTCACAGGGCGTCGACAGCAACGACGTCTACCATCCAACCTTCGTTCTATGAAGAAGACCAGGCGGAAGACATGTACGAAGATGAACAGTACACGTCGCAATTCTGTCGAGCCCTATACGACTACGCAGCACAGGACACGTCGGCTCTCTCATTTCGCAAAGGAGACATCATCGAAGTTCTTAGCCAGCAGCCGTCGGGATGGTGGGACGGACTGCTGCGAGACGAACGCGGCTGGTTCCCCTCCAATTATGTATCCCTTATTTCTGAGGAAGAAGCAGACCTAGCCTTCTCTGGCTCTGATTTCTCAAATCCAGAGTCAACACCTTCCGCGGCTGTGCCAGCCAGTTCGAGAGATTCGATGATAGATATGTCTTCAGCCATGCTCAGAGGAAACGCCCTTCAGGATGACTCTCTGAGTTGGAGGGACTCCTTTGCTAGCTCCTCTATGGACGATACTAGTACGACGCAGTTTAGCCACGAGACTCCTACATCTTCGAGTGATTTCTGGATGCCACAAGTTGCATCCAATGGCCAGGTGCGTGACTTGATCTTTATTTCCGTACAAGTAAAGTCTCACACATACCTTCATCATTCGCTAGATCTACTATGTCAATACCAAGACAGGAGAGCAGTCGCGAGATTTACCTGCAGAGGCAGACGATGATGCAGCTGCCCCATCCAGTTCCCAACCCTCCTCTCGGGCTAGCACCAGTGCCGGTATGGGGTTAGCAGCTGTTTATAACAATCCAGACGCACCAGCGGCAGGCTTTGGAGTCATTCGGCGCACTGGCACGCCAGAGCCATGGATAAAGAGACTTGCTGATGATGGTCAATCATATTATTATTATAACAAGGATGATGGAAGCGTTCAGTGGATACGCCCTGAAGCCACTTCTGAGCCCATAGCAGATTCCATTCCTCATGAGCAGCAACCTACTCCCCGAGAGCCTTTACCTTCCGAAGCCTACAATCGTGACAGTGTCTACTCCGATAGTTCGGACATTGATCCTCGCGATTATGGCCTCCCTCGCAATCTGTCGGATTTCCCACAGAATGCACATGCATCTCGAACTGACTCCATGTTCATTGATGGAGCGGAACAATTGACATTAGCGGAACGGATAGCCCAGTCTTTACAACAGGCATTGGCCTCACCACCGCCAGAATCAATCACCGACTTGGCCGTGCTAGCAAAGAGTTCTATTCGTGCTGTTATTGAAAATGTTCAAAGTCAAGGCGCCCATAGGGAGAGCGACGAACGTACGGTTGACACTCTCATCCACGATGTTGTCCTCAGCATTCGCAATCTGCTCTACATATCTGCTGCACCGCCTGGTCATATTCCAAGCAACGTCTTACCTAGAGGTGTGAAGGACACGCGATCCAGTTCCTCCCAGTCTCCTCTGAAGCCTGCCCAACGCAAAGTCACTGCTACACTCTCCCGACTAGTGCTATCCGCACGAGCCATGCAATACGACTCAGGTCCTTCTATTGCTGACACATTACATCGAATTGGGATCGATGCAGAGGAGCTCGAACGCGCTACGGCTAGCTATGTCCAGGAGGTCCAAAGCTTGGAAAATACTTCTATACAGGAAGATGAGGATTCCAAAACTGCCAAGAAGATTCGTGGAAGTCTTTCAACAGCGAACATTGGATTGGGCTTATTAGGTGCTGGAGCTGCGGCATGCTGGAAAGGGTTTGGTTTTGTTGCCCTCGATCATCCTGGAGAAGCACCGCAAAGAATGCTGAACCCCAATGTGATGAATGAACTTTCTACTATGGCCTCACACTTGGAAGATTACTTCCGGATTCTCGGTACAGCTGCAATGACAGCCGATAATTCTAATCGTGCGCTAACATTTACCACTTCATGCGATCTCTACTCAAATTTCCACAGTGGATCAAATACGTGTATGTGGCCGTGACACTGTGGCGCAACTAGATGTCTTCCTTCGACTGGTTGGGGATATCCATGTCGCCAAACATGTGGACGTCGATGGCATCAGACATGATTCGAGCAGCAGCTCTAGTGCTGCTTATCTAGAAACGGTTCAGAGAGCGCGTAATCTCGTCCGTAGCCTTGAGACATCTGTCCAGGCGCTGTACGATGACAGCTCGGTTTTGCTCGCCTCCGTCCAGTCGATACGGGATTGGGAATCACAAGTGCATTCCCCTGACCAAGAAATCACCCACAACGCCATCAGAGCTGTGTCCACATCTCTGAGCAAGAATTTGAAAGTTACGCAACAAAACCTGGACGGCCTTCTGTCAATAGGACATGAACAGGCGGACATAGGACAGGGAGATTATACTGGGTCAATCGAGTGGCGCATGTCGCGTCTAAGTATGATTGAGACTCAGCCCAATGGGACCCTACGGCCTTTGTCGCCTTACCAAGAGGAGACGGAAAATGTCGACATGGAGCTAGCATTGAGTAGACAAGATGCCAGGAAGCCGGGACACATTGAGAGAGAGTATGAAGAGAGCTCGCGGCCAAGCTTCTCAGGAACGCAGGTATCTGGAACCGAAACACTGGTGGGTCAGAGTTTGGAGCCGAACGACGACGACGTCAGGTCACTGTTTGAAGAGCGTACGTTGCATTTCATCCCTTATGTTATTAGTACTCAACATAGTCTATACAGCCATTCGAACCAATGGAAAGTTAAAGCCGAAACGGAAGGCTGATAAGCTCACGTCTCTACTTGGTGACGGTATCCCAGGGGCGGTGTTAGCTGCAGTGGATGCAGATATGGAACCTTGGTACCTTCGTCCAAATAACAACCCAGAGGAGATCGTCTTGGAAGACGGTGCCGTGAAAGGTGGCACTCTTCCAGCTCTCATTGAGAGATTAACTCCCCACGACCACGTTGGTACGTCCCATTTTGCTCATTCTATTTCATACTGGCATTAGCACTTACCTCGTGGCTTGCAGCGGATCCTAATTACATTAAAGCGTTCCTCATGACGTTTAAGTCTTTCACAACAGTGGATGAGTTGCTCGATTTACTAGTCAAGAGGTTCCAAATCCAACCGCCGGCAGAGTTGGAGCCGGTGGAATTGGAGCATTGGCGGAAGTTCAAGCAGACGGTCGTGCAAATGCGGTTCGTGCTTGTATCATGCTTTGGCTTGCATCGTACTTACAGCTGTCGCAGAGTGCTCAATGTAATCAAAGCTCTTCTCTCTGAGCAAGATACATTGGAACAAGATGATATGCACATTCTTCCTCGCATCGAAAGTTTCTTGCGGAGTCCAGAGGGTTCTCAGATGGGCGCGACTAAATTATTACTTATCTTGGTGGACCGAGCTGTGAGTGGGCTCTACATATCTCTTTATGTCGTGACTTATGTTTCTCTCCAGTACAAGGGAAATACTCCTCGTATGGTTCCGATGGTACAAGGCAACCCTCCCGCATCGATCCCTCCGAAAATAACTCCGAAAACGAAACAACAAGGGTTGAGGTTTCTGGATATTGACCCGTCCGAATTGGCTCGACAGCTCACACTGTTTGAGAGTGACCTGTTGCAGAAAATTCGACCGATGGAATGTTTGCAGCGCGCGCGCGAACAGAAGACAGACAGCATGGACAACATTACTACTGTGATACAAACCAGTAATCGGGTATGTTTGTTATACCCTTCTCGAGGGCGTCTTCTCAGTGATTTTCCGCAGATTGCCGACTGGGTGGCTGAGCTGGTTCTTAGCAAAGAAGACTCTCGCAAAAGAGCGTCTATTGTCAAGCACTTGATCAGTGTGGCTGATGTATGTTCACCCCCTAAACGTGTTCTAGCCTCATGTCTGATGTCGCTTGGTATAGCGATGCCGGAATCTGAACAACTTCTCCACCATGGCTGCCATAACGGCTGGCCTTAATACACCCCCTATCCGACGACTCAAACGGACATGGGAGCAAGTTAACCAGAGATATATCGCCCAATTTGGTGCTTGTGAAATGACTATCGATAGTGACAGAAACTTCAACAAGTACAGATCTTTAATGGCCACCATCAACCCTCCTTGTGTTCCCTTTATTGGTGCGTTTCCTCGCTACAGATCTACTATCGAAAACTAATTTGTTGCAGGTGTTTTCCTGTCAACTCTGCAATTTATCCAAGACGGCAACAAGGACTTCCTAGATGGCGGAATCCTGATCAACTTTAAGAAGAGGCAAATGGCATCGGAGGTCATCAACGATGTCAAACGATGGCAAACTGTCTCGTTCAACTTCACTCCTCTTCCCGTCGTGCAATCCTTCATCACAGAGTCACTGTCTCAGTTCAACGATACTAAAGCATCCAGTGACTACTTCTGGGAGCTCAGTCTCGAACGAGAGCCTAAAGAACGCGAGGACGAGAAGATGGCGCGTTTGCTACAAGAAAGCGGGTTCCTGTGATTGCTTTCCTTATTATATTTCCTCCTTCTCCGGAATATCCAGTTGTACTCTATGCCATGCTGTATCTGCTCTGCTTTGTTACCCTTCTTTAACAGCCTGTACTATACTTATCGTCTTCACTAAATTTTTCCATTAGGACCAATTATCGTTGTCTTAGAGGCGCGTCGATTTACATCTATATTATGCATCTTCTGTTTTGTTCTGGTCTGGGATAAATCTGATGAATTCTGTCCTCACTCTACCACTTCCTCCCCGGGAGGGATCAACATTTAGTAGGGCGTAATGGGATTTCGATGCGAACGAGGGATTGACAATGGTGGTTGCATGCGCAGTCTGAAAGAAGTTGTCAACAGTAGTAGAGCACAGGAAAATAGTACGCACCTTTGAAAAATGCCTCAATCGACTTGGAAGGATGAGTACGTCGGGCGCTTCTGTGAGTCTGAGACCGTCTGAGTGTGTCACATCAAGGTTTACTTCCGAACTAAGATCTGCAGGTACAGGGAAGATTGGATAGAAACTGGCAAAATATTGTGTTAGTTGATGGTGTTTTGTGCAAGCTATCCTGCATACCTTCGCTGCTGAAGAACATGGCGACACAGGTTTGCCATAGAGTCCTTCCCGGTATCATCTGGCGCTGCAGGTAAAGGTTCTACTGCTTCCGAGGCACTCTTGGTAAACTCCTCTTTCCGCAGATGAAATACAACGTCCACACTCGTAGCACCAAATTTGACGCTATTGAGCGAGAATGAACCAGGATTTGGGATCATGTGTATTCTCTGAACCAAACATGTAAGGCCATACTCACGAAATGTCAGAGGGAACTCACAGGATCGCCAGCCAGGGTCTTCTCCAGCTCGCTTTGTGGGTATACAGCATGTGTACTAATAATGTCGCGAACACTGGGGATTAGAATCGCGATCGAGCCTGGGACAGAATCTAATACTGTTCTCAGTGGCTGAATGAACGTTTGTCGGAAGAAATCGTCTGGAGTTAGGTCAATATCACCGCACAGGATGGAGGTATGGGTTGAATCTAGGAATGGACCAGACTGCGCGAGGCGAGATGAGCGTTCTTGTGTTCTAAAACATGAAGTTAAGCTCACGAGAATTATAACAGCTGGCTTAGATTCCCTGAAAGCTTTCCGCAAATGTTTCCATGCCTCACATTCCAAGTTTTTATCTGAAGTATAAGGGCCACATGCGACAGCGACAATGAACGGAGAATCTGTTTCGTCTTTCGTGCGCTGTGGTAGAGGTAGCGGCGGAGGCTGGAAAAGGCATGAGCACATTTGTAGTTCCCTGGAAGCCCTGCTCACCATGAAGATCTCGTTCACTTGAAATGCACCACCACCACCATTCGTACCCTTCAAAGCTACCATAGCCCCAGGAAATAGACCCACACCCTCGCAATCGTATGGTCCTCCACGTACTTTAAAGTTTGGTTCAAATCGCAGACTAACGCGAGTCGCCTTTCCAAAATATCGAGATGCTTCAATTGTCAGCGTTGCTTCTGTAAGCTTTCCGCCAATTACGCCCGTCTCAGCATCATGCACGATTCGCCCAACAACGACTGCTTCCACCTGATGCTAACTCAGATCGCAGTTGTCATAACAGAGCGGATAACGCACGCCTATATCATTGGGGTCTCCTAATTCTGTTTCGTCTATCCCGTAGTGTTTGCACACAATGCTGGCGTATTCCTCAATTTGGTTGTCGAGGGCTGAAGAGTCATGGTCAGTATCTGGGGCGCAAACACCCATACGAAACTTGCCAGAGCCACGCTCAGATATCTTCTCATACATATATCGGTCTGCCCAAAGATGATAAGCAATTGTTTCACAATTTATGAGATAAGTGGCAACTCACAACCCCTATTCTTCATACTTGACGCGTCGCTTTTGGGCCCTTCGAACCGTACCCGACTGGGACCAGCTACTGCTCCTCCGCTGCTCAAATCTACTGTGATGGGCTCGCTCTTTACCAGAGGCGAAGCGGCTGCCACCTTGGCTGCATTCTTGTTGAAGAACTTTGGCATCCTGGTCCGATCTACAGTCGCGTTTGTAAGGGGTACACTGCGCGCCGTCTTTCGTTTTGCTGCCGTATTCGAAAGCTCGGTTTGCAGGGACGCCTTAAGCTCTGCCACAGAAGACATGTCGAATTGACTGGGCAATTCACTGCGATTTGCAGGCTTGAAAGAAATAGATTCCCATTTGTATTTGAGATTCTCTGGGGTATAGTTGAATGCGGAGCATAGATTTTCGCCTGTATCTATTGTGAGCAATGGATGTACTGCGCAATAATGCAGTGAAGCGTACATTCTCCGCGTAGCTTTTCATCTGAGCCTATTAATGGTGCCCAACACTCTTCGAATTGAGCTTCAACCTGTCCACGAGTTAACTCTGTGAATGACATGATGGATAGAGTGCAAGAGACGCGTCGTGGTAATATTCCAATCGCGTTCACTTTGTTTGTGATTGTTGTTCCATATGTACATCCACTTCGTTCCGAGGAAATATGTACGTAGTGAAGTGTACAGACTACTTGAAGAGCACTACATGAATATTGATGCACATTATCCTACTAGCTGACGATGACAAGTCAAAAGCCAAAACGTGAATACAACCGCCGATAACATCGAGTCTTAAGAAAGGCGGTATACAGTCAAGAAGATATGCAGCCAAGTAATAGAATGGCCAAGGGGCGACCACGAATGTACATTAACGGCGATGGGTGAGACGAGTGCGAGATCATGACTTGAACACGGACCGCATGAATGTAGGCAGGATGTGTCACTGATGTAGCCAAGATGTCTATGCTGAAGGGTCTGCGGCAACTGCAGAGGTAGGTTGAGGTGCGATGAGAATAGGCTTCGTTCCCTCCTTAACCTCAGCAACATCATCTTCGCCTTTGTCCTCAGCGATGCCCTCTGCGGTGGTAGTGTTGGCATCCTCATCTGCAGCACTCTCCTCAGGATCAGAGGTCTGGCTAAGGGAGCTTTCCTTCATGATGGGAGGGCTGCTGCTGGTTGTAGGGGAAACGGACATGGTATTGTTGTTGCCCTGGCCGTTGGCAGGAGACGATGCGTGAGGGATGCTACGAGCCAGACAGTTTGTCAACACACGTGTTGCAGTTGCTATCTGATTTCGCGACGTACTTCTCTGGACTAGGAATCGCTGTGCCGACAGTTGTCTGAGGTGTTACACCAGCCTTGGACATTGCATAATCGCCCGAATCGAAGTATTTCCTGTCCTGTGGAGAAGGGAAGTACATTCATCAGATTGCGTTGCCGGGTGGAGTGGAGGCCAACTATACCTTCTGTGTCTTCATGAGGACGCTCTTGTGAGTTGGCAGTTTCCCTCCATATTTCTTGAACAGAAGTTGTTCTTGAGGGTTCAGTTTCTGCACGCGCGAATCTATGGTCAAAGGATAGTCGAGATGATATTGAAACGAGGCAGACTTACGCTAACATCCACAGGCGGACGGTGAGCTGGAATCATCGCGGGCGACGTGCAGAGAGAGAAGCGGGGGTCGTCAAAAGGGTTATTAGTTGTAAGCAGAAGTGAATCGTAGAGTGGCGAAACAGATGATGGTGGTTGAGAGCAAAGATTGTCTGCAAGTCTAGCACTTCGTAATTATCAGCCTGGCCGCAACTATTTCAAGCTCCGCAGCGACATCGTGCCGGCGGCTGCCGAGGGGTAAGGGTTACCAATTTTTTCAGAGACTTGAAATTCTAAAAGTCCTCTAAAAACAGATCTCCTTCTATGTCATCTACATTGCTGAAAAGCCCTGCATCTCCGTATTCTTCATCATGAACACCTTGCATTTTTGCCTGCTCGCCGTCATCTGACGAGACGAAACCCCAATCTATCCCTTCAGCGTACGATCCCGTCTCCCCTTCTGACCCACCCATCGTTCTGTCCTCGTGTCCAAATAGTGAGAATACTTCCGCATTATGTTCCACCACTTCGGTGTCGGAATGGAAAAGCTCGTCCGATGAGGAGCTAGCGGAAAAATAACAAAGCATTTGCTCCATGTCGTCGTGGAGAAGATGTAGCTCCTGCCGAGA
>Ga0247730_1001834_pt1 | contig 11115 bp, 16 predicted proteins | sample UWRJL073202C2_FD_180959 | JGI IMG/M metagenome (GOLD analysis project Ga0247730, IMG submission 180959) | Plant litter microbial communities from Arlington Agricultural Research Station in Wisconsin, United States - UWRJ-L073-202C-2 | ecosystem: Environmental > Terrestrial > Plant litter >...
GAAGGTTGACGGCGCCAATATGGGGTTCTCTCTTTCCTCCGATCGGTCTCACATCGTAGTGCAAAATCGCTCTCATTATGTGAATATGACAAGTCATGAGCAGTTCAAGAAGCTTGGTCTTTGGCTTGAACGGCACGAAATCGAGCTCAAAAAGCTCCTTGGGCGAGATTCCTATTTCCCAGAACGATATGTTTTGTTTGGTGAATGGCTTTACGCTACCCATTCCATACCATATACCTCTATTCCTGACACGTTCATGGCATTCGATCTATATGACCGCGCTACAGGAACATTCGCCAGCAGGCGAATCCTGTCTATCCTCCTACAAGACACCACAATAAGCATGGTACCCGTGCTCAATACTCTTAACGTGCTGCCGTCTTCCTCTGAGCTGCGATCCATGGTTCAACAGCCGTCCATGTTTTGGGATGGTCCTGTAGAAGGCGTATACGTTAAGACGGAGGATATTATGCGGGTGCTGTCGAGAGCAAAAGTCGTCCGAGGAGACTTCATAGCAGGCAACGAGCACTGGTCTCGGGGTGCATTGAAAGTTAATGGCCTCGACCAGGCTGCTATTGCGTATTAGTCGGGTGCGGACTGGCGTTTCAGCATGCGCGCGACTCTCTTAATTTGTATCGTCAGTAATGACGATGCCCCTTTGTGGATGTTAAAGTTGAGCCCGAGTCTAGAGTGTCTGGATTGGCCGATGACTTTCTGGAATGCGTGCTGTTGAAATCTTGTCTTTGCCTGGCTGCAAATGACACTGGAAATCTGAGGCTGATTCCCATCGAAAGTCGGGGGCCTGGCGCTGTCCGATAGGAACGAGCTCGCACTGACAGTATTCGGGACGATACGCGGTCTCGTGCTTTTTTCCCTGCAGCTCGAGTACAGCCTAGACCCTGATTGCACACTCTTCTGCTGAGTGTCCGAGCGTAGACTCTAGACTTCGTGGACATACCTAGACGTTTCAGCCGAAGTTATAAAGATGCTACATGGACATGCTCCTCATCAACCCAATGCCTTTCATAATGTCTTCTTGTGGTGTTTGTCTAGAGACGTTGCACGATCCTGTCTCTTTACCCTGTGGTAAGCTCTGTCATCCTGCCTCGTGGGCTGGTTTGCTGACTTGTACGTGCAAGGACATATATTCTGTGACTCTTGCATCACCCGTGTGGTTCAAGTACTAGAGTCGCACTCCCTACTTCATCGATGTCCTGTCTGTTCCGCAACATACTCAGTTGGTACGCTCTTCATTGCAATGCTACAGCTAATAATGCGAAGCTAATGTGCGTGAATAGTCAATGTCGATCTGAGTCTAGTCCCCGTTTCCCTTCGCCCATTTATCACACCCAACATCAGACGTCTCTATCCTCGTAACGGCAAGGAGGAGCCCGTTTCCCAAGCTCCTCGACACACCCCGGAATCAGAAATAGCTGCCCTTCGTGCAGAGAATAGTGCGCTGAAGAACAACACTGCCTTGTGGCGACAGCGGGCAGAGGTCCATGCATCAGCAACTCTTGGTCTCCTTTCACTAGTCCGCTCGACCCAATTGCATGCGGCTAATTCATTGAAAGCGAAGAAAGACGCAGAGTGTCAAATTTCTACGCTCAAGCGGAAGATAGAAGATGTAGAACAGTATGTGTTGCGTTTTTTCGAGACTCGGAGTGTCCAGGTGGCTCACTGGCTTTCTGTAGACTTTATCGATGTTCACTTCAGCGTGATCTTCAAGTCTCGCACGACGACTATCATCATAATACCCCAGCCTCTGCACGACAAGTCTTTGTCCGACGGCGTCCATATACCCCCTCCTCATCGTCATCATCTTCGGACTCTGACTTTGAATTTGAATCATGTTGCCCCCTTTCAAAGAGAGCAAGGACGAGCTCCCCGGATTCCTGCGTGTCAGGGAGCCCGCTAGGAAGCACCTCGAAATCAAGTCCAGTCCTACGAAAGGCGCCCTGGGAATTGTAAATATTGACGTTTTTCTTGATATGCTATGCCACATTACTGTAGTAGCTTTGTGTATTCCGTGTGTACGATTTAGATTTTCGGTCAATGTCAGATCAACAAGAAAATTCCCACATTTATTACAGTAATGACTGCTCCATTACACCATCGACGACCTACAACGTTACCGAGAGCGTTTCTTGTTCTTCGAGTTTCAAATGGATATATCCCCTCTCCCATGCTAAGGCATTCCAGTTGTGTGTAGCTTTGTGAGATGGCGCAGACTGCATCATCTCACGCACAAAAACGGCCCGATCACTGTTTCCATGGGCCAAAGAGTCGCCCTCCAGGACAAGACTAAATCCGTTCAGGGTGACACTCTCTATCTTATGACAAAGATATAAACCAGACTTCTGCCAGAAACCCTGGATTCCATGATTTTATGATTGGTCAACAATCTTGGCCGTCATTGAGGTGAAGTCATACCTTCGCGGAGATGCGACTGGGTTTCGTCGTCTCAATGATAATTGACCGTAATATTGGCAGATTCTCACACGCCACCCGCATACAACACAGCAAAGTGTCGGCATCGTCCATATCCTTCAATGTGACGGAAATAAAGGTGGTATCCCAACTGCCCTTCGGCTCTATTCGATCAAACTCAGCCCGGTTTATGAGAGGACGAACAGGGAGTTCAGCGACTCTCAGCGCCGAGTAGAATTGCTGCAACAAGCACAAGCTTTCTGAATTGCGTCCATCTAGGTAAGTGATCGCGTCGCCGAAACGAATGCTAGATAGTAGAGGGTGTCGATCAAGGAACTGGTGCGATAGATCTGGATCATCCACCATGTGAAGCTCACGTAGCCCAGCGAACGTGCACTTCAACCATTCCTGAACCCTTCCTTTGTGAACAATTAAAGAGGACGCACCAGCGCCTCTGTTAACCCATTTGATCCATTTAACAGGATTGGTCTCTATTCGAAGTTTCTTCGAACCGTTAGCGCCGAAATGCAGTACCCCAAAACGGACTTTATTCAAAGACACATCGTCCGGTAAGTCCACCCATGGATTTACGGCGGTCCAGATGTGCAAGAATCGGAAACTAGGTTTTTCATTGCATGCTGAAATGATCTGGTGCGTCAAGGGGGGAGGCTCCATGTTGAACTTGAGCTCTTCAAGGTTGGGCAGGGCAGGCATTACGTCTCGAACGAGAAAATCCTCTTCTGGACCGGGAAACAGCCACTCATCCTCCCCCCATGGCTCCAGGAATGTAATTATCAGGCATCTAGGGAAATGATCCAATTGAGTAGGAAATATAATGAGAAATCTCTAACGTACTTGACAAACGCGCAATTCGAAGCGAAGCTCTGAAGGACGGCACGTCCAGCAGCCATGTCTTGTTCATAATCAGGGGATTCATCGGCAGAGTACGAAATTGCCAGAGTATGAAAAAGAATAGGAAATGCTATGCGACGTAATCTCTTCGAAGTCGATGCCAGGGATGTCACAGAGTCAATACGTTCCAACCCGTCAGACACTGGATTGATATAAGGAACATACGACCGCGAAGGCGGGGCCTCGTATCGTTCTTCTAATTCTTGGTCGTGCAGAATTTGAATAATCTCAAGGACCAGCTCTTCTGAGAGTGAGTCTAGCATGTCGGTTGATGATGGCAGAGAGAAAGACGCCAAATCAGCTCGAGTCGAACCATCCATTTTCCCACGCCTCCCAGTAGAGCCTCTCTTGCCTTGCCTCGCGCCGTTCACTGAGCGTATATACCACTAACTACAGAGAACATACTAGGCTGATACCCCTTTCGTTAAAATTAGTTGTACAGTGGTTTGTACTTGGCTGATATACTTGAGATTTGTGTCAAAGCCGGTCGCGAATCGGATACTTGTTACGGAAATGGTCGGCGCTCATGCACAATCCCTACAGGGCAGGATTTCCAGAATAAGTGTGTTGGGCCTTGCGCTTGGGTAGGTAAGCAGCGCAGAAACCAATGGAGTCATTTGCGACATGACTTGGTGCACAACTGAGTTGTAAGCCCTTTGGTGTTGGCCTGATTTTTACGCGAACAAATAAAGATAATACTCAATTAGAGATATCTTCACATAGAACGATGAGGAGGCTTACGAGTATGCTCCTCTCAGCTAGTGACTGATATTTTCAGACTACTAGTGATCTGGATCTACATTCTCAAAGCTATCCTTCAACTGCCATACATTTAGCTACGCCGTGAAAGTCTCCACGAGGCGTATCATAGAGGTAGAATTCTAGTAGATATCCCTCCCCGTGAACAAGCTTGTCCGCATTCTGATCGTCAGCAAGTCTCTTCTGCGGCCCTTTAACAATTGACATGTATTTCTATCCACTGCAATAAGTCGGCAGAGAGCATCTATGTTTTACTCTGGATGTCAGGTCCAAACACTTCCCTCGTAGGCACGGTTTAGATCTTTGGTCAAAGTCAGATCAATAAATAAAAAGTTCCACGTCCATTACAATAAGCAGTGCTCTTCCCCATTTCCGGCGACCTACAATGGTGTGGATAGCGCTGCTTGTTCTTCGAGTTTAACCTTGACGTATGAACCCATCCATGTGGCCTTCCAGCTGCGTGCAGTATTGTGATTTGGCACAGACTGGATCATCTCACGCAGAAGGACGACTGGATCATTAACCTGCATTGAATCGAATTCTCCTTCTAAGATGAATCTAAATCCATCCAGGATGACGCTTTCCATCTTATGACAAAGATATAGACCAGACGTCTTCCAGAAATCCTAAATTGCAAGCTTGGTGTTAATTTTCGTGCCTCTTGCCTTTAAATTGGGGTGAAAGCGTACCTTGGCAAGAATAGGCTCTTTGTCGTCTCGTTTTTCTACTTGAATTGATCGCAGTGTTGGCATATTCTCGCACACCATTCGGATAATGAACGGAGCGCTTTCTATATCTTTCGCTTTCATCAGGACAAAAACAATGTCGGTGACATCCCAATTGCTCTGCAATTCTGCCCGCTCGAAATAGGCCCGGTAAACAGGAAGATGACCAAGATCTCGAGCGACTTTCATGGCCGAGTGGAATGGCTGCAATAAACACATTTCTTCTGCAGTGCCTCCAGTTGTGTATTTCTTTCCATTCCAGAATTTAATTCGAGACAGGAGAGGGTGACGAGCGAGGAACTGATGCGATAAGACTGGATTGTGCAGTTCAAGCTTGCGTAGCCCGATGAACGTGCAATTCAACCATTCCCGGTTATCGCTTTCGTAGACAATTAATTTGGACGTCCTGGCCCCTCTTTTAATCCATTCAACAGGGTAGGGCTCCATTTGTTGACTAAGCACATTGTTAATCCCGAAATCCATTTTACCAAAAAGGACTTTATTCAAGGACACATTGTCCGGTAAGTCCACCCATGGAGTTTCGGAAGTCCAGATATGCACGAATCGGAAACTAGGTTTTTCGTTACATGCTGCAATAATCCGGTGTGTCAAGGGAGGAGGCTCCATGCTGAACTTGAGTTCTTCGAGGTTGGATAGAGCAGGCATCACATCTTGAACGAGAAAATCCTCTTCTATACTGGGAAATAACCACTCATCCTCTCCCCATGACTCCAGAAATGTAATTATCAGGCATCTAGAGACACGAGCCAGTTAGGTAGACGATATGACCAGAAATGTCTACCTTGAACGTACTTGACAAACGCGGAGTTCGAAGGGAAGTTTCGAAGGGCCGTGAGTCCAGCAGCCATGTCTTGGTCATAATGCGGAGTATCTTTGGAAGAGTACGAGATTGAGAGAGTATGAAAAAGGATGGGGAGTGATATACGACGCAGTTTCTTCGAAGTCGACGCGAGGGATGTCACAGAGTCAATACGTTCCAACCCGTCAGACACTGGATTGATATATGGAACATACGACCGGGAAGGCAGGTTGATGTGTCGGTCTTTCAGTTCTTGTTCATGCAGAATCTGGACAATCTCAAGGATCAGTTCTTCTGAGAGTGAGTCTAGCATGTCGGTTGATGATGGCGGGAGGGAAAGACGCCAGATCGGCTCAAGTCGAACCATCCATTTTCCCACGCCCCGTGGAACCTCCGTTGTTTTGGGACGTCTGAATGGCCAAGTGCTACGCTCTAAGTAGTATCGCAATCATGCTACCGGCTTATTGGGAAAGTGCATGAAAGACTACCTGGGAATATACATAATGCCCGATAGTGCGCGGCAATGAACCATTTCATTTTCCCCCGCACTGAGGCAGTGAAATAAATGAATCACAAAATAGGCGATGGTTTTCGGGCTTCTACTTGTATGTTGCTGGATGGCCGGAGTAGATTCTATACAGATGGTCTTAGAGACTGCCCACCGATGTCCATTCTGCCAAGCTGGTCCCTGCCGGTACGTACGTATGTGCCCTGGAGCTCTGACTTTGGATCCCGCACAGGTGATTGCTATGTAACAAGATCCTATGAGCCTGGAACTTCTGCGATCGTTAGTAGCAATGGGCCACACCACCACAGTTCACTGAATGTTTGCTTACAGAACTGAGTACATTAAGATGTAGATTTCCCAAATGGACTTTATTGACTGCATCCATCCCATTGCTTTGAGTGATATCTGTGACCCAGAGATAAGATAAGTATTGGAAAACGGATTTGAATAGAACAAGTGCACTGAATACTAACGTTTGTTTATTCAGCGGGCCGTATGAGCGAAGCCCAACCTCGAGGTAGAGGATTGCTACGTAGGCTTGATTTCAGTAGGCCTCCGACTATCAATAAGCAATTGAATCACCTCACGGAGCACGGCTGGGGTCCAAGAGACTCAAGCGGTACCGAGACCTCAGGCAAATTCGGTGTGAGCTCACAGCTACCGTGTGCATTATTTGATCCTGATATTTACTTGTGCCCTCTTGGAAGGCATTGAGGTGAGTAAGGTGAGCGCTGTGAGGAGGGCGGCGCCATTGACTGTTGAGTGTTGCCATGCTAGCGGACGGGCCCAATATGGTAGGTCCTTGTGAGGCGGAGTGTCACTGTCATGCATCTCTCGTCAGCGGCGTCTCTGTCCACAACTATCATATATAGCCCGAGTCGCATTTCAATGGCTACGCTGTTCCTTTATTCCTGTCCCCTCTCTACCTCTGTCAGTCGCTCTTTCCTCTCCTTTCGCTACCATGAGCAGCGACGACGAGAAGAGCCACAGGCCACAGTCGGCGGGCAACTCTGAGAACACTGTTCACGATGATACCGCTATGGACTCCCGTGTCGAGCAAGAGGTCATCGAGCTTGCACGCACTATCACCAAGCAGTCTCTGAAGCAGCAGCAACTTCGGGATGACCAGAATCCATTCGGTGAAGATGTTGACCCCCGCATGGATCCTCGCTCTGGCAAATTCGAGTACAAAGCATGGATTCGCGCCATGATGCAGCTCACTTCTAGGGATCCTGAAAATTTCCCTGAGCGCACTGCCGGTATCAGCTTCACCAACCTCAACGTGCATGGATACGGTACTTCAACTGATCACCAAACGACCGTCGGCAACGTTTTGCTTGATATCCCTGGAATGATTGGAGGCTTGTTCACAAAGGGCAAGGGAGACAGAATCGACATCTTACGCGACTTCGAGGGTCTCGTGAAGTCAGGAGAGATGCTCGTTGTTTTGGGTCCCCCGGGAAGGTACGCTCACCATTTTTGCTTCCGTTTCCTTGGCAGATTCTGATCTAAGCGGACCCTAATTGATAGTGGCTGCACTACCTTGTTGAAGACGATCTCTGGAGAGACCCATGGCTTCTACATTGACGAGGATTCTAACATCAACTACCAAGGTATACATTCATCCTATGCGCATAGATTTGTTCAGCAGCTTATGCACGGCTTTCAGGTATCCCTATGGAGACTATGCACAAGGATTTCCGTGGCGAGGTCATCTACAACGCGGAGACAGATGTCCATTTCCCGAATCTTACGGTGGGACAAACCCTTGAATTCGCCGCCAAAGCCCGCGCACCCCGTACGCGTCTGCCCGGGATCACACGAGCTCAATGGGCATCGCACATGAAGGACGTTGTCATGGCTGTCTTTGGTCTCTCGCACACGGAGAATACCAAAGTCGGAAATGACTTTGTTCGTGGGGTTTCAGGTGGTGAAAGGAAGCGTGTATCCATTGCAGAAGTCGCTCTGAGCGGCAGTCCATTGCAATGCTGGGATAACAGTACTCGTGGATTGGATTCTGCAACCGCTCATGAATTCGTGAAGACCGTTCGGTTATCCAGCAGCTATCAAGGTGCAGCTGCAGTGGTTGCTATTTATCAGGCTTCTCAAGATATCTACGATGTGAGCGCTCACCCGTCCATACCCCGGTGAATCTGCGGTTACTGACTTCATCACGTGTAGCTTTTCGACAAGGTCACTGTTCTGTACGAAGGCCGTCAAATTTACTTTGGTCCCATCGCCGCTGCGAAGGAATACTTCATCAACGTTGGCTTCCAATGCCCAGATCGCCAGACTACAGCTGATTTCCTTACTGTGAGTATCCGCGTCCAACTCCGCCCCTCTTACCATCTATATTCACAAACTTTGACAGTCCTTGACCAATGCTGCGGAACGTCAAGCTCGTCCAGGCTTCGAACATCTTGTGCCTAATACTCCTGATGAGTTCGTCAAGATGTGGAAAGAGAGCACCGATCGCAAGAAGCTCTTGCAGGAAATCGACGAGTTCGACCGTGAATTCCCTATCGGAGGTGCCCATCTTGAAAAATTCCGTGCTGCGAGGAAGGCCCAGAAGTCGAGGGGTATGAGAACCGGGTCTCCCTACACCATATCGTAGGTCTCTCCTTTATCGAATTGGGCGACTTATACTTATGTTGCCTCCAGTCCTGTGAAGCAGGTGCAAATGTGTCTTGGCCGTGGTTGGGATCGTCTGAAGGGTGATATGAGCATGTTCTTTGCCAGCACCATCGGCAATTTCATTGTCGCCTTGATTACTGCCAGCGTATTCTTCAATCTGCAGGCTACCACCGACAGCTTTTACAGTCGTGGTGCATTGTTGTTCTATGCTGTTCTTATTGCCGCTTTCAGTTCCGGTCTCGAGGTATGATAGTTTCTTGTGCTGCTGTACATCATGTGCTGACCTATTATGCCTTAGATTTTCACTCTTTACGAGCAACGTCCTATTGTTGAGAAACACTCACGCATGGCTCTCTATCATCCAGCAGCCGAAGCGGTCGCTTCTATGATATGCGATTTGCCCAACAAGATCATCACCTCAGTATCATTCAATCTGGCACTATACTTCATGACAAACCTCCGACGAGAGCCAGGGCCGTTTTTCCTATACCTCCTGTTTTCGTTCATGTGTACATTGGTCATGTCCATGATCTTCCGTACCATTGGTTCCAGCAGTCGCACTCTTGCCCAGGCCATGGCTCCTGCCGCAATTCTCATCCTCGCCCTCATCATCTATACTGGTTTCGTCATTCCTACGCGTGACATGGTGGTGTGGTTCAGATGGATCAACTATATCGATCCCATCGCTTATGCCTTCGAAGTGCTTATGGTGAACGAGTTTGATGGCAGAGAATTCCCTTGCGTCGGTTTCATTCCGTATGGTCCCGGATACGAAGATTCGACTGGCCTGCAGCGAATTTGTGCTACCAAGGGTGCCGAAGCTGGTTCTGCTGTCGTATCCGGTACCAAGTATTTGCAAACCAGCTACCAGTACTCTCGTACTCATGTTTGGAGGTGAGAGGCTCCCTCCTCCTTTGATCTATTGAGTTGTTTCTAATGCGTGTCGTGATCTATAGGAATTTCGGAATTCTCATTGGTTTCATGGTTTTCTTCTGTGGCACTCATCTCCTGACCACGGAGTACATCACTGCCGCGAAGTCCAAGGGTGAAGTGCTCGTGTTTAGACGCAGTCACATTAGTCAGTTGAAGAAGAAGGCCAAGAACCCGAAGGATCTGGAAGCTGCTATTACCACAGAGAAAAATGGGAATAAGGGCGTGGACGAGGACGCTGTAGCTGCCATCCAACGACAGACTTCTATTTTCCACTGGGAGGACGTCGTTTATGATATCAAGATCAAGAAGGAGCCTCGTCGATTGTTGGATCATATTGATGGTTGGGTCGAGCCTGGTACTCTCACTGCTCTTATGGTACGTCTTGTTTCTTCGGATTCTTGTTGGGGTTTGGTGTCTAATTGCTATGTCGGTTTAGGGTGCATCTGGTGCCGGGAAGACTACTCTTTTGGATGTTTTGGCAAGCCGCGTGACCATGGGTGTCGTGTCGGGTGACATGTTCGTCGATGGCCAACATCGTGATAGCTCTTTCCAACGCAAGACTGGATATGTACAGCAGCAAGATTTGCATTTGGAAACCTCGACTGTTCGTGAAGCGCTTGTTTTCAGCGCAAGGTTGCGCCAACCGAAGACCTTTTCAGACGCGGAGAAGCTGGAATATGTGGAAGAAGTGATCCGTCTGCTGAACATGGAGAAGTATGCTGATGCAGTTGTTGGTGTTCCCGGTGAAGGTTCGTGGTCTCTTTCAGTCTGTGACGTCGCTCAGGTCAACTAATGCGTTCTTTTCCAGGTCTTAACGTCGAGCAGCGCAAACGTCTCACGATTGGTGTTGAACTTGTTGCCAAACCTGCTCTCCTCCTGTTCCTTGACGAGCCGACGTCTGGTCTTGATTCTCAGACAGCCTGGTCCATCTGCACACTGCTCCGAAAGTTGGCTAACAATGGACAAGCTATTCTGTGCACTATCCATCAGCCATCTGCTCTTCTCTTCCAGGAATTTGACAGGTATGATCTGTTCATGTTCTTTTGTTCAAGACGATGTATTGACTCGCTGTTTCTAGACTACTCTTTTTGCAACGTGGTGGACGCCCTGTCTACTTTGGTGAAATCGGCGAAAACTCCAAGACGTTAACTCAATACTTTGAGAGTCAGGGTGCTCATCCCTGTCCTCCTGACGCCAACCCTGCCGAATGGATGTTGCAAGTTATTGGAGCTGCCCCTGGAGCTGTTGCGAAGAGGGACTATGCCGACGCATGGAGAGAGAGTAAGGAGTATGCAGAAGTCAAGAAGGAACTCGCTCGCAAACGTGAAACGCTCAAACAAGCCGCTCTTCCGACTGACAGGAAGGAGCAAAAGGCGGCTCTTGCTCCGTTTGCT
>Ga0247730_1001835_pt1 | contig 11113 bp, 14 predicted proteins | sample UWRJL073202C2_FD_180959 | JGI IMG/M metagenome (GOLD analysis project Ga0247730, IMG submission 180959) | Plant litter microbial communities from Arlington Agricultural Research Station in Wisconsin, United States - UWRJ-L073-202C-2 | ecosystem: Environmental > Terrestrial > Plant litter >...
AACAAGCCGAAGCCCAGGCTTCGGTCGATGCAGCCCGCCAAGTGTGCCCTTACTCCAATGCCACACGCGGCAACGTCGATGTCCGTCTGCACGTGACTGTCTGACACTCGCCCACACGCACAGTGAAGCCCCTGAACTCGGAAGAGTCAGGGGCTTTTTGCTGAGTACGAACAGACACTTTCTGCAAGAAATGGACGACGCGCTTTTCATTTCCGTCCTACGTCATCGCAGGCAAGACGCTTCGGTTTCCAGCTTTGACCCTGATCATCATTTCTGTCCGACCCGCTCAATCATTCCGCATTGATTGATACGGCCCCTCTCAGAATGATCACGACTCAGGACCTGGGCATGACGACCTCACTCGCTCCGATGTACACCAATGAAGTGACAGGCGAATTTCTTCAGTCACTCGACACGCCCACCTTCACTTCTGAACAAATGGCTGAATTTCACGAAGACGCTGTAGCGGTCATTCGCAAAAAAGAAGCCTATTGCCTGGCCCATCCGCCTATCGGCATCTACCGGCTTGCCACTGAAGGCAGCCAGACCCGCAACGGCGGCATTGTTCAAAAAACGCAGTCGACCATCACTTGCATCCTGGAGAACGGCGAGCAAGTGCGCTTAGCGCATAAGGGAGACTGCGTTCTTTATCCGGATGGTTCCACCGCCCAAATCATCACAGGCGCAGGCCACAGCAATGGTCACGTCGCGTTGGTGGGGAGCCGCTTGTGCAACGGCGACGAGATCATCAACACGCCACAGCCCCACAGACCGTTCGTAGCCCGCCAGGGCGTCCCTTTGGCTGCCGACTTCCTGCCTGCCGTTGGCAGCGCTAACGCCGAATAACACCCCACTTGGTTCCATTGCGCGACCTGCCCATCAGGCTTTCGCGTGGATCTCCCACATCCCCACTCTTTCGCATGGACGCGACACCTGAACAGGGAACGAGCATTGATGGCTACCGGTTATTACATCCGACTGAACGACAAGACCCGCTGTGGCGGATTCGTCACGCAAGCAACCTCCCGCATGGTGTTGCACGGCATTGAACAGTCGCGAGAGGGCGACGCGGTGAAGTGCGGTGTCGACGGTAAAACGTATCGGATCGAAGGCGGAATTTCCCACATGACCAGTGACGGCATTCGCCTGGCCGGCACCCTGGACAGTGTCAGCGGTTGCCCCTGTAAAGCCCGGTTGGAACCATCGCTGTTCTGTGCCGCCTACGAGAACGAGGAAAGTCCGGCGGCAGTAGCCGGCAGGCCTTTTTCCGCCGCTGGTTACAGGCAGGGTGCTGCCGTTGCAACTACGTCGATGCCACTCGGCGCACGCCGTACTGCCAACGCGCAGATGGAGCAGGACCTCGAAGAAGAGGAAGAAGAAGTCGAGCAAGAGCAACTGATTACTCTGCGCCTCGGCGTGTTCTTTGACGGCACCGGTAACAACCAGGCCAACAGCGAAACAGTTGCAGGTTGCATGGCGCGGGATGTCGGGCTGGAAAATGAAGCCGAAGACATTCAGAAGTTCTGTGCCGAGTTTGGCTATGGGATTGACGGGAGTGCGCCAGACAACAGCTTTGGGAATGACACCTCCAATGTGGCGCGGCTTTATGATTTGTACATGGACCAAGCCGGCGAGCGTATTGATTCAGCAACTGATGAAGCTTCCATAGCGGTGTACATCGAAGGGATCGGAACCGTCAGCGGCGGAGATGACGATCTTTGGGGTCAAGCAACTGGGAGAGGAAAAAATGGGGTACTGGCGCGGGTTGAACAGAGTTCGCTGTTGGTTGCGCAGCGGCTGGGGGAGTTTCAAGACAACAACCCTGCAGTAATAATTCGCCTTCTTGAGATCGATATATTCGGTTTCAGCCGTGGAGCAGCTGCGGCTCGTCATTTCGCCAATGACATACGTAAAGGCGCTGAAAGTTTGCTCGCTGAAACTTTGAAGACAGACACCTCTGCATTCACCGAAGGGTTTGGCTGGAGGATTCAGCATGATGTCCACCTGAACTTCATTGGCCTCTTCGATACCGTGCCAGCCATTGTCACGCCGTTAATGCTGGATTTCAGCCCCGGCAATGATCGCAACGGGGGACTCAACTTGGGACTTCCAACCGGTGCCGCCCGCAAAGTGGTGCAGTTGGTGGCGCGGGATGAGCATCGATTGAACTTCGCCCTGATCCGCACCGAGAACGATATCGTTCTGCCCGGCTCGCACTCAGACATTGGCGGCGGCTACCGGCCTCGTATGCGTGAACGGCTGCTGGTCGCAAAACCGGCGAGTAGCCGGGAACGAAAGACCACGCCTAACGAACAGTCCCTTGCGTTTTCACGATCCATTCAAAGCGTCGGTCCTTTGGTCAGACGCCTGCTCGATCAGGGTCTTGAGCTGGATATACATTGCCGCTCTGAAGACGACGAGCGCACGCAGGAAAATCAAATCCCCCTCCACAAGCAGGTTTACGTCATCACCACACTTGATCGTGAAGTGGATGGAGATTTGTCGAAGATTTATCTGCGGGTGATGCGTGAACTGGGATTGCGATACAGCGTGCCTTTTAAAGCGATCCCGCAAACCGCTTCATTAGCTTTTCCGTCAGAACTGGAGGCAATCGCTGAGAAACTGAAAGCATACGCCCTTGGGCATGCAGTGACGCTGGGCCTGAGCACCGAAGAAGAGGCATTGCTCCTGCGCCGCTATATCCACCTTTCAGCCAGTTGGAACGCGGTGAAAGACAGGAATAGAACAAGCATCGGACCCATGTTCATCAACCGGCCAACCGATGACCATCAGCGGATTGTTCATGCCAATCGATAGGTTCAATGCGCTACTTGGATGCATATTGGGCTTGATCCTGAGCGGATGCAGCAGCGCTAACGACTATGGCGTAGAGCTGCCCTATGACGCATGGCGATTGGGGTTTTTGGCGCCCAGTTATATGGAGGTCTGGATCGAAACGGCCGATGTCGTCGATGTCAAAGGCCGATTATTTAGACGAGCCATGAGTGGAGTGGCAGCGATACAGACGCCACCCAATTTCAGGGGTAAACCGATAGGATGGCCAAAGAGACCAGGCAGCGGCAAAGGGAAACATGTATGGCGCGCAGATGTGCCTCGTTTGATCTATGTCCGTTGGCAATCGTTGGCAGAACCACAAACCTACGAAGCCTACATTGAAATTCCGCAGGCAGCTCGGCATGCCATGCTGCAAGTAGAGGAAAACACATACTGCAAAGCGGCCAAAAAATGGATCACCGACCACCGTGAGCTGCTGGTAATCGGGCTTGCTCCTGGCGGCATTGCTAAAGCCTGGATAAGGGGAACGTGTTTAGACCCGATTGAAGTCAGCCGCGTGCAAGGCAAGGTCGTTGAAAAGGGGCCTGACCAAGGGCGTACAAACGGCCGTTATGCCTTGGAGCTAGAACCAGAGTCACGGGCATACATCGACACCTTCGGCATCCCTTATGGCTCTTGGTGAAGGCCGATCAAAAAACATCAACGTTCTGCTCGGATGCGTTTTGAGCCTGATTCTGAGCGGATGCAGCAGCGCTAATGACTATGGCGTAGAGCTGCCTTACGACGCATGGCGATTAGGTTTTCTTGCCCCCAACTACATGGAAGTCTGGATTGAGACGGCAAACGTCGTCGATGTGAAAGGCCGATTATTTAGACGTGCAATGAGTGGCGTGGCGGCAGTTCAGACTCCGCCTAACCTCAAGGGAACCCCGAGAGGATGGCCCAAAAACCCCGGGGACGGGGCGGGAAAACATGTTTGGCGTGCAGATGTCCCTCGGCTGATCTATGTCCGCTGGCAATCGTTGGCAGAACCCCAAACCTATGAAGCCTACATTGATATCCCGGAGCAGATTCAGCAATCCATGCTTGAAGGGGGGAAAACCTATTGCGATGCAAGCAAGGTATGGATCGATGACTACCGAAAGAATCTGGTGGTAGGTCTCGCTCCCGGTGGCGTTGTCAAAACCTGGCTCATGGGAGTTTGCATTGATGCGATTGAAGTCAGCCGCGTGCAAGCCAAGGTCGTTGAAAAAGGACCTGACCAAGGGCGTACAAACGGCCGTTATGCCTTGGAGCTAGAACCAGAGTCGCGAGCATACATCGACAAGTTCGGCATCCCTTACGACTCTTGGTGAAGTCCGGTCAAAAAACATCAACGTCCTGTTCGGATGCGTATCGAACCTGATTCTGAGCGGATGCAGCAGCGATAGCGACTACGGGGTAGAGCTACCGTATGACGCGTGGCGACCGGGCTCGCTGACGGCGCTGCTCAAACGGCTGGAAGCTGAAGGCTTGATCCGCCGCACCCGCAAAGGAAGATGAACGTGTCGTGCTGCTGACCCTGACCGAGCAAGGCAAGGCCCTGCACACCAAGGCGCAGAGCGTTCCGCAATGCATTCTGGCCGCCAGCGGCATCAACCTTGAGCAGCTCAAGTCCCTGCAGAAAGACCTGCTCGCCCTGCGTGAGAATCTGCACGAAAGCATTTGATCAGGCCTCCGTAATCGACCTTTCTGAAAAATCTCGAAAATTTATCTTGCGCGCTAAACATTAGCGCAGTACATTCCATCTCACTTGCTTAGCGCACAAGACTTTAGCGCCAAGCAGATCCCGATTCAGTTATCAACATCCAACCCATCAGCACGTGAGGAATTACCATGCAAGCTCTCTACACTGCAGTCGCAACCGCAACCGGTGGCCGTGATGGCCGCGCTGTTTCCGACAACAAAATTCTCGACGTCAAACTGGCCACCCCAAAAGAACTGGGCGGCGCCGGTGGCGAAGCCACTAACCCTGAGCAACTGTTTGCTGCCGGCTACTCGGCCTGCTTCATCGGCGCACTGAAATTCGTCGCTGGTCAGAGCAAGAAAACCATCCCCGCTGACGCGTCGATCACTGCCCACGTCGGCATTGGCCAGATCCCTGGCGGTTTCGGTCTGGACATCGACCTGCACATCAGCCTGCCGGGCCTTGAACAAGCCGAAGCTCAGGCGCTGGTCGATGCGGCCCATCAGGTCTGCCCTTACTCCAACGCTACACGCGGCAACGTCGATGTCCGTCTGCACGTGACTGTGTAAAGGCTCGTCACAAGACCTCGTCCCCAACCCTCGTTTGACCGGGAGAAGAACATGAACACGTTTGGCAAGATTGTGGCTGGCTCGCTCCTCGCACTGTCCATCGGCAACGCTTTCGCGGCGACCGATACGGGCGTCGAGCACAACACGCAGGCGTTTCTGGACGCGCTGAATTCCGGAAGCGGCAAGCCGATCGAACAGCTTTCGCCCAAAGATGCCCGCGCGGTGCTGACCGGTGCCCAGGCCGGGGTCAAGCTGACCCTGCCCAAGGCCGATGTCAGCCAGAAGACCATTTCGGTGGACGGCCAGAACATCAGCCTGACGATCGTTCGTCCGGCCGGCGTCAAAGGCACCTTGCCGGTGTTCATGTACTTCCACGGCGGCGGCTGGGTGCTCGGCGATTACCCGACCCACGAACGTCTGGTCCGGGATCTGGTAGAGGGTTCGGGCGCAGTGGCGGTGTTCGTCAACTACACACCTTCCCCTGAAGCGCACTACCCGACGGCGATCAACCAGGCCTATGCGGCGACCAAATGGGTCGCCGAGCATGGCAAGGAAATCAACGTCGACGGCAAGCGTCTGGCGGTGGCGGGCAACAGCGTCGGCGGCAACATGGCGGCGGTCGTCAGCCTGATGGCCAAAGACAAAGGCACCCCGGCCATCCGTTACCAGGTGCTGTTGTGGCCGGTGACTGACGCCAACTTCGATACCGGTTCGTACGATCAGTTTGCCGAGGGTCACTTCCTCACCCGCAACATGATGAAGTGGTTCTGGGACAACTACACCACCGACCCGAAACAGCGCGCCGAGATCTATGCCTCACCGCTGCGGGCCACGACCGATCAGTTGAAAGGTCTGCCGCCTGCCCTCGTGCAAACGGCAGGTGCTGACGTGCTGCGCGACGAAGGTGAAGCCTATGCTCGCAAGCTCGACCAGGCCGGTGTGCCGGTCACGGCGGTTCGCTACAACGGCATGATCCACGATTACGGGCTGTTGAACGTGATCAGCCAGGTGCCGGAGGTGCGCTCGGCAATGCTGCAGGCTTCGCAAGAGCTGAAAGTACATTTGAAGTAAAAGCAGTATAAAAAAACGGGTCGATCAGCAATGGTCGACCCGTTTGCATTGCTGGATTCCGTCGTTCATAACCCGCTGTCGCGCAGCACACGCGGTCCCTGTGGGAGTGAGCTTGCTCACGAAGACATATTTCCAGCCGATGAAGATTTGGCGGATGTACCGGCCTATTCGCGAGCAAGCTCGCTCCCACAGCGCTTTGTCGACAGCTGCATCTGCGGCGGCGTCACCTACTCCTACAAGGTCAGCGTGTGTTGGAACTGCCCTTTCACGCACCCACAAAAAAGCCCGACTCGATGATCGGGCTTTTTTGTGTCCGGCGTTACATCTCCGGCATTACAAGAGCTGTGCTTATTTAGCACGGCCTTTGTAGGAACCGCCGTCGCGGGTGTCGATTTCGATCTTGTCACCGATTTCGATGAAGTCAGCCACCTGCAGCTCGGTGCCGTTGGCCAGCTTGGCCGGCTTCATGACTTTGCCCGACGTGTCGCCACGAGCCGAACCTTCGGTGTAGTCAACGGTGCGCACGATGGTGGTCGGCAGCTCTACGGAAACCAGACGCTCTTCAAAGAAGATCGCTTCGCAGACGTCGGTCATGCCTTCTTCAACGAACGGCAGAACGGCTTCGATGTCTTCGGCGTTCAGTTCGTACATGGTGTAGTCAGTGGTGTCCATGAACGTGTAAGTGTCGCCGCTGATGAAAGACAGCGTGGCTTCTTTACGGTCCAGGATCACGTCGTCCAGCTTGTCATCGGCGCTGTAGACGATTTCAGTCTTGTAGCCGGTCAGCAGGTTTTTCAGCTTGGTCTTCATGATCGCGCTGTTACGGCCCGACTTGGTGAATTCAGCTTTCTGAACCAGCCAAGGATCGTTTTCCAGCTTGATCACGGTACCGGGTTTAAGCTCTTTACCAGTTTTCATTACGAGTATCCGAATTTGGATGAAAGATCTTTCTAAGCCCTGTACGAAAAGCCACTTTTCGTACAGGGCTTACTACAAGGCCGCGTATCATATCCAACTTTGGTAAAACCTTACCAGCGCAGTCGTCAGATCGTCCTGCAAGGCCTGTTCCAGACACCAGCGTTCGCCATGGGCGGCCAGTTCGTCGGCGTGTTGTTCCAGCGCATTCCAGCCTTGGGTCATGTCTGTTCCGCCATTCCAGCTGCGCCAGACCTCGGTCAGCGCCTGCCCCGCCGCCTCCGATAACCCCACCCGATACAACGCCAGAAAGGCATCGAGTTTGGCCCAGTGGGCGTCGTCGTCCTGCTCATAGATGTGCCAGATAAGCGGTCGCCCCGCCCATTGCGCGCGGACGAATGAATCTTCCCCGCGCACCACGTTGAATTCGCAGCACCACAACAGCTGGTCGTAGTCTTCCTGGCGCACGAACGGCAGCACCTGAATGGTCAGGGCATCGCGCACTTGCACGGCACCCGCCTTCAATTCATCCACGCCCAACCAATGCTGAACGTCACCCAGAATGCGGCCTTCGGGCACCAGCAAATGGGTAGTGCGATGAGCCTGGGCCAGGCAATCCAGCCAGCTGCCGAGGCCGGCGTGCTCGTAGGCGAACAGGGACATCAGCCGCGCATCGGCATGGGGCACGATGTGCAGGCGCTGGAGGAAGGATTGGCGTGCGGCGAAATCCGCCTGAAACGCCTGACGCTTTTCAATCAGGCCCGCCTCACGCAGCAACCCGCCGGTCTTGCCGGTGAAGCCGGGGAAGAAGAAATACTTGCGCAGGCCCGAGGACTGGATCGACGGCAGGCCGTGGCAACCCGACACCCAGTCCTCGGCGCTGAGGTATTCGAGGTTGAACCACAGCGGCCGTTTCTCAGCCCCGAGCATGGCCTCGATGTAATCCGGTGGCAGGCGACAGGCGAAGGCTTCGACCACCACGTCCGGCAGCTCGACCCCTTGCCACACCTTGGGGCATTCCTTCGGCCAGTGACAGACGGTCACGCCATCGCGCATCTGCTCTTCCGCCAGCGGATCGGCACCCGGGCACAGCCGTGCGAAGGCATTCAGGTCATCGATCCAGAGGCGAACCTGCAGGTCGTGTTCGGCGACCAGTTGTCGGGCCAGGCGAAAGGTCACGCCGACGTCGCCGAAATTATCGACAACGCTGCAGAAAATATCCCAAGAGGCTTTCATCCGGGCTCCCTGAGGATGTTCAAAAAAACCGATTGTCCTTCATTGCGGCGCAGAATCACCAGCCCCGGTCGTGCGACAATCGCTGCCACCGCTGGCCACATGCATACAAGTCTGGAGTCTGTCATGTACGTCAACCACCGCGAACTGTCTGTCACGCTGCGCCCGCTCAAGCTGATCCTGTCGATTGCCGCCGGTATCTGGCTGGGCTTTCTCGCCGTCCTGCTGAGCCTGTGGCTGATCTATAAAATGCTCCCCGCCGAGCAGACCCAGGCACTGAACAACGCGGCCGCGCAAATGACGACCCCGCCTGCGGCCAAGCCAAAGCCTGAAAGTGATAACCCGATGTTCGATCAGTACCGGCAGATTCTGCGCGACAGCGAAGCGCGGCAGAGCCAGGAAGCCGAACAGGCGGAGCGGCAACGCAGCTTCAACGGCCCGAAATGCCAGTTCTGGATGCAGCAGAACCAGACCGCGCCCAGCGAGAAAAGCCGCGCCAGCGTCTATCAGTTCTGCGGCTGAATCCCCTTTTGTCGAGCCATGCCATGTCCCCGAATACGCCATGCCCGTGAACAAGCAAACCGTCCTGCAGTGCATCGTCGAGAAGTTGCAGGTCGATCTCGATGTAGCCGTGCGGGCCGCGCAAACGGCGTACGAAACCGCGACCCATGAAGAGAACATCGCCGAGAACAAGTACGACACCCTTGGACTGGAGGCGTCGTATCTGGCGGCGGGTCAGGCGCGGCGCGTGGAGGAAATCCGCCAGTCGCTGAATCTGTGTCGCAACCTGGTGCTCAAGCCCTTCGATGAACAGCGCGGGATCCAGACCGGTGACCTCATTGCCCTCCAGGCGAACAACGGTACGGAACAGCGTTTGTTTCTCGCGCCTGACGCGGCGGGGCTGAAAATCAACGTCGAAGAACAGGTGATTACGGTGATCACGGCACGCTCGCCGCTGGGTCAGAGCCTGCTCGGCAAGTTCGATGGCGATGAGGTGGAAGTGGTGGTGAACGGCAGCCGTCAATCGTTCGAGATCACGCAAATCCTGTGATCCACTGATCATTTGCAGGGTTGTAGCGTCCGACTTTTTGTGGGTAAGGTGCAGCGTCGCACCACACAGGGTGAACCCCGGAACCCGGAGCCGGGGACACGGATTTAACCAAGGAGATATTTCATGACGAACGTCATCACTTTCCCTGACGCCCATGAACGTGATCGCCTCAAGTCCAGTGACCACCACGGGTTGAGATACCTGAACAAGAAAGAGCGACAACTGATCGACCGCCTGCGCATGACCAGTCACGCCGGCCGCCAGTACGTTTACGACTACGCCAGCATCATGCAGCGCTCCAAGCCGCTGTACCCTGAACCTGTGGACTGACGCGGCTTCCAGGGACGCGTATCGGTTCAGCAGCGGTTAAGTACAACGCCAGTGGGCGTGGGCCTATAGTGGGCAGATGTTTCTGTCCTTCAGGAAAGCCCCATGCCCACCGCAACGCCTTCCCCGACGCCCGCCGAACCGAGCGCTGCCGCTGCGCCGGTCGATCACCTGCGCTTCCACAAACGCCACGCCCACCTGGCGCCGACCTTTGGCACCGATGCTTTCGCCCTCAAGGCCGAGGCGTTTGCGCGGTTCTTCGGCACGCCCACCTTTCTCGGCGCACAAACGTTGTTGGTGTTGCTGTGGGTGGGCGCCAACCTGAGCGGGCTGGTGTCGTTCGACCTCTACCCGTTCATCCTGCTCAATCTGGCGTTCAGCCTGCAATCGGCCTACGCCGCGCCGCTCATTCTGCTGGCCCAGACGCGACAGGCCGCCCGCGACAAAGCCAGCGCCGATGCCGACGCAGAGCACAGAGAAGCACTGGCGACCGCCAATGAAGAACGCATGGCCCGAGCCGCGCAGAACACCGCGCAAATGCTGGAACTTCTGGAACAAAACACGCGCCTCACCGAAATGACCAAAGTGCTGACCGAACGGGTGGAAGCGCTGACGGCGGACATGCACAAGCATTTCGTTAAAAGAGATGGGCATGTTTGACGGTTTTCGGGATTTGGCTTGCCCCTACAGCGGATCTGCGGCACGCGCAAAATCTTAGTCTGGCAAGGGACCTTGTAGGAGTGAGCTTGCTCGCGAAGAGGCCAGTACATCCGCTAAATCTTCTCCGGCTGAAATACCGTCTTCGCGAGCAAGCTCACTCCTACAGTTCCTCCGTCTTCCGCAAGACAATGCAGCGCGCTGGCTAAGGACAGCTTCTACGGAAATCACATCCCGTTGAACGATCCCATCCACACGCTGCCCCAAACTCCATGTCATTCATGATCCCCCGTCAAAACTCCCGTGCCCGCGCTGTGGTTTTTCCCTGCCAGCCGGCGCGGGATACTGGTCGTCAATTTCGTTTCTCCCCTCCCCCCTTGAACCCTGGAGTTTTTCCATGACTGTTCCCGCATTTGGCCTCGGCACCTTCCGCCTGAAAGATCAGGTCGTCATCGACTCGGTCAGCAATGGCCTGGAGCTGGGCTATCGCGTCATCGACACCGCGCAGATCTACGGCAATGAAGCTGAGGTCGGTCAGGCCATCGAGCAGAGCGGCGTGCCCCGTGACGAGCTCTACATCACTACCAAGATCTGGACCGACAACTTTGCCGCCGACAAGCTGATCCCGAGCCTGAAGGAAAGCCTGGCAAAGCTGAAAACCGATCACGTCGACCTGACGCTGATCCACTGGCCGTCGCCGAAAGGCCAGGTGCCGGTCGCCGAGTTCATGGGCGCGCTGCTGGAGGCCAAGCAGCAAGGCCTGACCCG
>Ga0247730_1001837_pt1 | contig 11105 bp, 8 predicted proteins | sample UWRJL073202C2_FD_180959 | JGI IMG/M metagenome (GOLD analysis project Ga0247730, IMG submission 180959) | Plant litter microbial communities from Arlington Agricultural Research Station in Wisconsin, United States - UWRJ-L073-202C-2 | ecosystem: Environmental > Terrestrial > Plant litter >...
GCGGATCTAAGCCCCGACGAGGCACGCGAACGCGTGACCGGACTGCTGATCGAAGAGGTCGCCCGGATCATGAAGCTGGCACCTGAACGCGTCGAGGCAAAGCGTCCCCTCGCCGAACTGGGCATGGACAGCCTGATGGCGGTGGAGCTTCGCCTTGCGGTGGAGCAGCGTTTCGGTCTCTCTATCCCGCTGCTGGCGCTGTCCGAAGGCGCGACCCTGGCAGCAATGGCCGGCCGGATCATCCGGGGTCTTGGCGGCGAGGGCGATGTCGCTCCGACAGACGAACGGTCGAAGCTTCTGGAGCGTCTGGCCCTGCACGAAGGTGTCTCCGGCGGCATTCCGGCAGCCGAGGCAGTGCCTCGGGCCGAACCGGGCATGGCCGCTGTCGCCGCCAGAGTGCCTTGATCTGGCCGCATGGCCATGCGACCGCATGATCCAGATGACTGATTCCTTCGGACTTTCCGGCGCGGCCAAGGCCCAATTGCTTTCCAGGCTCTCCGCACGGCAGCCTGCTCCACATGTCGAGGCGCTGCCCGAACCCCGGGCGCCGCTCGGCCGTGCGGACATGGCCAGTGACATCGCGATGGTGCAGCGCGCCGGCGAGGCTTTGGGGATCGCCAATCCCTATTTTCGTACCCACGAAGGCATTGCCGGCGCGCGATCGACCATCGACGGGGAGGAATATGACAATTTCGTCTCGTATAATTATCTCGGTTTCAACGGCCATCCGCGGGTAACAGCCGCTGCCAAGGACGCGATCGATCGCTATGGTACATCGGTTTCCGCCAGCCGCATCGTCTCCGGAGAGCGTCCGATCCATCAGGCGCTGGAAGAGGCGCTAGCCGCGATCTATCGTACCGAGGATGCGCTGACGCTTGTCAGCGGGCACGCGACCAACGTTACAGTAATCGGACATCTTGTCGGCCGAGGCGACCTGATCCTCCACGATTCGCTCTCGCACAACAGCATCGTGCAAGGCGCGCTGCTGAGCGGCGCGCAGCGCATTGCGTTCCCGCACAACGACATGGATGAACTGGAGCGGCTGCTCGGCAACGTGCGCAGCGGCGCCGATCGCGTACTCATCATTGTCGAAGGCCATTACAGCATGGATGGGGATATCCCCGATCTGGCGCGGATAGTCGCGATTGCCCGCCGCCACCGCGCACACGTGATGGTCGATGAAGCGCATTCGCTGGGCGTGCTGGGTGCTAAGGGCCACGGCATCTTCGAGCATGCCAACGTCGATCCAGGTGAAATCGACGTGTGGATGGGAACGTTGTCGAAGACGCTGTCCGGCTGTGGCGGCTACATCGCCGGCAGCCGCCAGCTAATCGAATATCTGCGCTATTCGGCCCCCGGCTTCGTCTATTCGGTGGGTCTGCCCCCGCCGATCGCTGCGGCAGCGCTGGCGAGCCTCGAGGTGATGGCCGACGAACCCGCGCGCGTGGCAAAGCTGCAGGCGAACGGCGGCCGTTTCCTAGCCGCCGCTCAAGCCCACGGCCTCGACACCGGCTCCTCGATCGGCACCGCCATTGTCCCAATCATGACTGCCAGTTCGATCGTGGCTGCCCGGGCGGCGGACGCGCTCTTCCAACTTGGCATCAACGTGCAGCCGATCATCTATCCGGCGGTGCCCGAGCAGGGCGCCCGGCTGCGTTTCTTCATTTCCAGCCTGCATGAACCCGAGCAACTCGATCGGGTCGCGGCGGTGGTGGCCGAGACGATCGCGGAACTGCGCGACATGCCGGTCGATCTCGCTGCTCTGGCGAGCCGGCTCGCGGCGCGATAGGAGCGGGCGCTACACGAAGCGCCGGAGCGATATGGCGACCATTTCTCAGCGCAAGCCGGAGATCGTGCTCGATCTTTCGCGCCTGCTCTCTCGCATTACCCACGCTACGCCCACCGGCGTCGACCGGTGCGAGATGGCCTATGCGCGCGGGCTGCTGAAGGCGATTCCAGATCGGCTGAGCTTCGCCGCGGTCCATCCCGCCGGCTTCCACGGGCGGCTTCCGCGCAATGCGGTGCTGCGCTTCCTCGATGTGACCGAAGAGCGTTGGGAGACACGGGGCTTCTCGTCAATCTGGGACAGGCGGCGCTTCGTGGCCGGCGCGCTAGCGGCGTTGCGCCCGCGCTTCGACGCCGGGATCCTGGAGGATCGCCCGCGCGTCTATCTCCAGGCATCGCCCAACAACCTCACCAAGCCGCAGCTGCTCCGCCGAATCCTCGACAACGAGCGCGCCAGATTTGCCTGCCTCGTCCACGACCTCATCCCGATCGAGTTCCCCGAATATGGGCGGGCCGATGGGGGGGAGAAGCATGAGAAAAGGGTGCGGACGATCGTCGATCTGGCCGACGGTGTCCTGTGCAATTCGCACGCGACGCTTGCGTCGCTCGCTCCATGGCTGGAGCAAAAGCCGCGGCGGCGCTATGTTGCGGTGGCACATCTCGGCACCGCATCGCGCGCGGCGGCCGCTCGCCCGGCGCCCCCCCCGGGCGCGCATTTCGCCTGCATTGGCACGATCGAGCCGCGTAAGAACCACCTGCTGTTGCTCAATCTCTGGCGGAATTTCGCGAAGGACGAGAACCCGCCCCGCCTGATCATCATCGGTCGGCGCGGATGGGAGAACGAACAGGTCGTCGATATGCTGGAGCGCTGCGGCGCGCTTCGCGGCCATGTCGAAGAACGCAACGCCATGAGCGACAGCGAAGTGGCCGGGGTACTCGCCTCGTCGCGCGCGCTGCTGCTGCCTTCCTTCGCCGAGGGCTATGGCATGCCAATCACCGAAGCTCTCTCACAGGGGGTTGCGGTCATCTGCAGCGATCTGCCGGCGCTGCGCGAAGCCGGCGCCGACGTACCCTGTTATCTCGATCCACTGGATGGTCCAGCGTGGCGCGACGCCATCCTGGACTATCACCGGCCCGGCGGCGAGCTTCATGCCAAGCAGTTGGACAGGCTGCGGGAATGGCGCGCGCCCACGTGGGAGAGCCATATGGACACAGTAGTCGATTTGGTAGACAGGGTGGCAAGATGAGCACCCGTCCAGGAATGACTTTGGGAAGCCGGACGGCGTTCCAGCAATCGCTCGATACGCAGAAGCGAGTGGTCGGCGCGCTGATCATGCGGGAGTTGCACACCCGTTATGGGCGCGAGAATGTCGGCTATCTCTGGATGTTTCTGGAGCCGGCAATGCTCGCCGGTGCGGTATCGTTTCTTCATGCCGCGACACCCGGCCATTACGGCACGGACATTCTACCCGTTCCGTTTTCGCTCGTCGGGTACGGCATCTTCATCATTTTTCGCGGCATTTTCGGCCGGGCGGAAGGAATGCTGGAGGCGAACCGGCCGCTGCTTTACCACCGCATGGTCACCATATTCGATATGCTGACGGCACGTGCATTGCTGGATGGTGCCGCATTCGGCGGCACGGTCGCTGTGCTGATGTTTCTCGCCTGCCTTATGAACTTCGCGTCGCCGCCGGCGCGGCCGCTTTGGCTTATAGCAGGATTTCTCTACATGGTTTGGTTCTCCTGGGCCTGCTCTATGATTTGTTGCGCAGGGACACACGAAAATCGATTGGCTGGCCGTCTGGTCCATCCCATGACGTATCTGTTCATGCCGATTGCTGGCGGCTTTTACATGATGAAGTGGATACCGGAGCCTTACCGGGGCTGGCTGGGCTATCTTCCGACGACGCACATCTTTGAAATGTGTCGTTACGGCCAGTTCGCATCCCTCAATAACCGATATGTCGATGTCCTTTACCTAACGGAAGTCTGCATGGTCCTATCCTTGATCGGCCTGCTGTCGATCAAGCTCGTGCGCAAGCACATTCATCTTAGCTAAGAAACCATTATGATGCATGGCACCTTCAAAGTAGGCGACAAGGAAACCGGCTCCACGGGACTCGCCGGCGACGTTCGCGCCTTCTTCGCGAAGAGGCGCTGGATCCTCTTCGTCGTGCTACCAACCGCATTGGTCGCGCTGTATTATGTCCTGATCGCTGCCAATCAGTATGAGTCAGAGGCGCATTTCCTCGTGCGCTCGGCATCATCCAACGCGCAGCCATCATCGGGCGGTATAGGCGCGGCGCTCGGGATGTTAGGTGCGGGTGTCTCGATCGGCTCCAGCGATGCGTCGAGTGTCAGCGATTATCTCTCTTCGCATGATGCCGTGGATACGCTGGCCCGGGATTATGGATTGATCGCGACGTTCCGACGGCCGGAGGCGGATATCCTCAGCCGGCTGACCCCGGCAAACCCCACGCCGGAGCGCCTACATGCTTATTACGAAAAGCATGTCGACATCGCCGAAAGCGCGGAAACTGGCATCACAGCAATCCGTGTTCGTTCCTTCCGCCCCCGGGACAGCTACGATCTTGTGAACGCGCTGCTGGTTTTGGGCGAACACCGCGTCAACGCGTTGAACAAGCGCGCTTACGAGAACTCGCTCGCTGCAGCGCGCCGTAATCTTGCTGCGGCCGAACAGTTGGTGAAGGACTCGCAAGCAGCGGTTACGTCGTTCCGACAGGTACGGCGCAACATCGATCCTGTCGCAACCGGCCAGGCTCAGATCCTGATGTTGCAACAGTTGCAGGGCAACCTCGCCCAGGCCAGGGCCCAGCGTAGCGCAATGGCTAATTCCATCAGCCGCTCAAGCCCGCAATTCAGGGCGGTCGATGGCCGCGTTCGTGCGTTGGAAGGTCAAGTGTCAGCGGAGTCTGCGAAACTTTCCGGAGGCACGAACGCAATCGCGACCAATGTGGGCGATTATCAGGGACTGCTCCTTCGCCAGCAGTTCGCCTCCAAGCGCTATGACGATGCTGCCGCCACCCTGCAGCGGGCCACCGAGCAGGCAAGTAAGCAGCAGTTGTACATCGTGCGTATCGTCGAGCCCAACATGCCGGTGAAGGCGCTCTATCCCAAGAGCCTCAAGATCGTGCTGACCGTCTTCATGTCGCTTTTGCTGTGCTACGCGCTCGGATGGCTGATCGTCGCCGGCGTGCGCGAACACTCGGCCTGAGGGTGGACGGATGATCCGCTTCGACGACGTCTCCAAAGTTTATCACGTTGGGAAATTTACCAAGACCGTCCTGCGCGACCTCAATTTCGAAATCCCGGACCGAGCAAGCTTGGGAATCTGCGGCGCCAATGGAGCGGGTAAATCGACGCTCATGCGCCTGATCTCCGGCGTTGAGGCGCCAAGCGGCGGGACTATTCAGCGTGACGTCTCCTGCTCGTGGCCGATCGGCTATACTAGCTGCTTCCAATCGACATTGACGGGCGCCGACAATGCCCGGTTCATTTCGCGGATATATGGGCGCGATGAGCGAGAATTGCTGAGCTACGTCGAGGAATTTGCGCAGCTCGGGCCCTATCTTCACCAGCCTATTTTCACATATTCCGCGGGCATGTCCGCCCGCCTGGCGTTCGGCGTTTCGCTGGCGATCGACTTCGACTGCTATCTGGTCGATGAGGTCACCGGCGCCGGAGATGAGCGATTCCGCCAGAAGTGCGAGGACGCGCTGCAGCATCGCAGGAACAGCGGCACGCTGGTCATGATCAGTCACGATTTCAGCACGCTGCGATCCTACTGCACGTCGGGCGCGGTGCTCTGCAACGGCGAACTTATCTTTTACGATACGATCGACGAAGCCATCGAGCAGCATCAACAGAATCAGCGTTTGCCGGTCTAGCCAAGCCGTTGGGCTGTCAGGACCGTTCCCGCACAACGGTCGAGTGGTCCGCTGCCGAGTGAAATTGGCGTCAAAGGACAGATCGCGCCCGGCCGCCGAAGGCTCCCTTCATGTCCTCACGATGAGAAGCAATTAGCGCAGCGCGCGCGCTGCGGATCCCGTCACGGCGAGAGTTTGTGCCCCCGGAATGGCGCCTTGGGCGGTGTTGACGGTCGCCGATCAATGAGGCCATAGCCAGCCCTCCATCCGGAAGGCGATAAATGCGAACGCTGATCTATTGCACTGCCTATGCCCGAACGTTGCCGAACTGGACTCAACGCTGCCGCCTTTGGCTCGACGCCGTCAAGCAGCTCGACTTCGTGGATCAGATCCTGATTGTGGACGATGGCTCGCCGGTTCTTCCGGGTTGGCCGGATCTGCACATCTCGTCCGGGCCGACGGTCGAAGACGCGGCGCCGCCGACTGGGCGGGATCAAGCCATCCTGCATCATTTCACGGACCGGCTGGGACGCAGCGACGTGTTCGACTGCCCCGGATGGTACAGATCCTACGGCTTCGGCGTCGCCTATGCAGTCCATCACGGTTTCGACCGAGTGATCCATGTCGAGTCCGACGCCTTCCTGCTCTCCGAACGGGTGAGAGACTATGCCCGCAACTTCCATGAAGGCTGGGCAGCACTTTGGTGCGAAAGGTATCAGTTCCCGGAGCTGGCTGTTCAGATTGCGGCCAATGACGGCGTCAAGGCGATGTTCGATTATACGAGACACTCTTATGACGGCTTGGTTGGGCGGGTTCACGAGACCCTTGTGCCGTTTACCCATGTCGAACGGGGTCTTGTAGGCGACCGATTTGGCGAGACATACGAGCCGATCCCGCGGGATGCGGATTATGTTTGTCAGATCCACCCGCAGCGGGAAGCGCCTTATTATTGGTGGCTGCCCTCGGGCACGCATTATGGCCCAGATGCGCTCGACGAGCAGAATGCGCTGGCGTTCCACTTCCGATATGGTGGCAATTCAGAGGACGTCGTCGGCGAAGGTTGGTCGCATGCGGAAGGCGATTTCCGCTGGATGACCGGGTATGCGAGTACCCTGCATCTGCCGCCGTTGCCGCATTCCGGCGACTATGCCTTGCGCATCAACGTTCACCCCATGCTCTACGGAGCGCTGAACCTCCAGCGTCTCGGAGTTCTGCTGAATGGCCGGCCGATCCAGGATTTCGAGATCGTCGGCGACATGATCGTAGGCACCATGTTGTCGGCACATGATCTCCGACGCGATGGAAGCGATCAACTGACGCTCGTCCATCCGGATTCGCTCACGCCGGCAGCTTTGACGGGTTGGTCCGTCGACATGCGGATACTCTCAATGGCACTCCGTCAACTCACGCTGGTGCCGGTGCACGCCTAAAAGAATGTGCCCATGACGGAGCCAGGCCATATGCTGTCCTGACTGGAAAGCAGCATGCCTCGCTTGACCCGATTCGACGGGTCGCGCGCATGTGTGCCTTGGATCTGATGCGACGATGACGGGCTCGTCGAGGGCGTTCGGCGGCGCGAGCCGGCGCCGCCGACGGTCTAGGTCGCGCGCCTGTGGCGGTCGGCGCTCACGACCAATCTTCGTCTTCTTCTGTCCCGGCGACTTCGCCATGTTCGCGGTACGCGTCTAGCTCAAGCACGTTCCCCAAGGCGGCTGCCTCGAGAAACTTCGTTCGTGTGACCGCGTCCTCGATTTCGCACAGGAAAAAGCCCTTGAGACCTACCGAGGCGAGATAGTCCTTCATCGTCCCGCTCGTGCTCATCTGGATGGTCTCTGACCATTCACCGCGCAGCTTCATCTTCAGCACGCCGCCATCGTCGAGCACCGGATAATCGAACGAAACCCACCTCTGCTCGCCGGGCTGGAGTGTACCACGGATCGAGGAAAGGCACTTGACCCGGAGATGCCACGGACATTCGTGGTTCGGAAAATTCTGGAGCAGCAGATAGACGCGAAGCGGCTTGCGATCCTCCGGCAGCCCGATCGTCAGTTCTCCACCCTGCGGGCGGGTCGACGTGCCCCAGGTATCCGGCCACAGCCAGCCCAAGCCGGTGCGGAAGATCTCGCCCGAGCCTATGCCGGGCCAGATGCGCGTGGCGACGTTGCGCGTGATCGGATGATAGGCGCCGATCTTCGCCTTGGGCACGAGCGGCGCGGCCTTTTCCGGGCGATCCTGGGCGAGATGCATGATCTCGTCGTCGATCTGCTGGGCGACGTCCGACCAGGTCCGCGGCGAGAAGCCGGCGGTAATCTTACGCTCCCATTCGGCGCGATAGGGGGCGTCGAACGCCATCTTCTCGACCGCATTGGCCAGCTGCGTCGGCGATCCGGCCTCGACGTAGAGCGCGAATTCGCCGCCTGCCTCAGGCAGAGACGAACTGTCCGCCGCCACGACCGGCTTGCCGTAGCAGAGCGATTCGGTAATCGGCAGGCCCCAGCCTTCGTACAGGCTCGGATAAAGCGTAAACTGACAGTTGCGATAGAGCAGCGAGAGCTCCTCGTCCGACAGGTAGGACAGGATCTTGACCCTGTTCTCCAGCTCGTCGCTCTGATTGAGCCGCTGGAAAACGGAGTCGTTGAGCCATCCATTCTTGCCGACGCACACGAGCCGGGGCGTCTTACGGCCGCCGTGGCGGTGGATCAGCTCCAGCCACGCGTCCATCGCCACGACATGACCCTTGCGCGATTCGATCGTCGAGACGAACAGTACATAAGGCTCCTGGTCGAGCCCCCATTTGCCGAGTTCGCTTCGATCGAGCTGGCGGGTCTCAGCCTTACGGAAATCGGCGTCGAGCCGGATTACTGCGACGTCGTCTGGGTCGACATCATGGCCGAGAACCGTGGCAACGCTGAGCAGATCTCGCTTGGTCGCTTCCGAGTTCACGAGATAGCAGGCGGCATGTTCGAACACGCCGACGGCCCAGGAGATGAAGTCCTGCGTTAGACCCTTCACGCAATGCTGCGGAGTCATGATCGGGATGAAATCGTGGACGAACGGGATATATTTGATGCCATGCTTTGCCTGAGCGGCGCGCACGTACAGGAAGTAATTGTGCAGCCACCAGGACGTGCCGAGATTAATCAGATAGGCACCGTCCGGAAACTTCAGCGGATCGGCCAAGACGAGCGTCAGATGCAGCCGGTTGAGAGCTGATACCCATTCCGGATCGTTGCGATCGCCGCTGCGCACGCTGAGCTCGGTAATCGCGCGGAACTGGCTGACCGGCACTTCCAGCCAATCGTCGCGGCCATCGATGAAGCAGCAAATCTTGACAAGCCGATCGGGCGCATTGAGCGCGTTGGTGATCGCCTCGATCTGCACGCGCTGGATGCCGGTCGGCAGCCGCGCATGGCTGTAATAGCCGATCAGATCCGATGCATCGAAGATCAGGGCGACATCCGAATCTCCGCCGTCACCGGCGACTTTCTGCTCAATCGTATCAAGCAGGCTGGCGGCGGACCGCAGCAACGCCGCATCGTCGGTCTTGCTGGGAATGCGCGACACGATCCGGGCGAGCGATTCCTTGGCCTGCCTGACCGAAATGTCGAAATCCTTGTCGCTATCCACGTCCTCACCAAACTCCTGCTCAAGGAACTGCAGCATCTTGTCGCGCGTCGGGCCGCTAGAGGCGCCGAGCTGGCGATGGAGCTCGGCGACCGCATCCGCATTGGCCGGCTCCGTCTTCACGGCGTGCAGATAATCCCGCCCCGCCCTGACGGGCTCTCCCGTGACCTTATGCAGATGGCCGAGATGGAGATACGGCTCGCCGATCGCCGGGCGGAGCTCGGCGGCTTTCAGGTAGGCGGCCTCGGCCTGGCCATAGGCCTTACTCTCCTTGTACGCGTGACCGAGCTGAATCCAGATATGGTACAGCGAGGGATCCCGCGCGACGGCGGCCGCAAAATATTCGGCGGCCACGCTCCATCCCCCGGATGCCCGCGCGGCATTGGCTTGCTGGATCAGGCGATGAACCGCCTTGGTTACGGGCACGCCGGCGGATTTCTTGGTTTTGAGAGCCCCTATCATAGGGGGCTCAATGCCGGTTATCAGGAATGTCGTCTAGTGGACTTCAGGCGACGGCGCTCGACAGAAAAGCCATTCCGCCAGCCTCACGGGGTTGAACCCGCCAGGCCGGTCCGTTAGGAATGTCCTCGCGCTGTGCCCCGCCGCCGCGCCGTTTCTGACATTCGGAGAGATTGGAGGCCGTGCACAGCATTCGTGATGGCCGCCTTAAGGTCTTTATCGGCTACGATCCCCGCGAGGACGCCGCTTATCAGGTGTGCCGCCATTCGCTGCTCCGGCATGCGAGCATCCCCATCGAGGTTTCCCCGCTGCGACAGCAGGATCTGCGCGAACGGGGGCTTTATACGCGCGCTGACGATCCGAACGCTTCGACCGAGTTTTCGCTGACCCGCTTCCTGACGCCCTACCTAGCCGTGAGCGCGGGCCTATCAATGTTCGTGGATTGCGACTTCCTGTTCACGAAGGACATTGGCGAAATGGTTCGCGGGCTTGACGCGGAGAGGGCCGTGCATGTCGTCAGGCACGATTATGTCCCCTGCCATGCCGTCAAGATGGACGGCCGTCCCCAGGCGACCTATCCTCGAAAAAACTGGTCCTCCCTGATGATCTTCAACGGGTCTCACGCCGCCGTCCGAGCGCTGGGTCCGGAAGTGGTAAACCGGGCGAGCGCATCCTTCCTCCATCGTCTGGAGTGGGTACGCGATGAGCTGATCGGCGGATTGCCGAGCGACTGGAATTTCCTGGTGGGCGATTACGAGCCGACGCTTGCGCTTCCGGCGGGCATTCACTTCACGAATGGTGGCCCATGGTTCGCGAACTGCCAGCATTTTGACTATGCGGAACTGTGGCGTGCCGAGCACGACGCGGTCCTGAGCCAAATGGACGTGATGCCCGCCCGGACCGGTCATCCCTGAAATCCTTCAGCCACACGCCGATTCAGGTTCAGACCGGCTCCAGTTTCCGCAGCGTCGCGATGAAACGGGCCGTGCTATCGAAGGCCCGGCCGCCGATCATGTCTTCGAGATAGCGATCGGCCAATCCCGGAAACCGATCCCATGATGTCAGGGCGTGATGGAGCCACTTGCCCGAATAATCGATCGCGACGCATGTCCAGACGTCCGCGAAATCTACGCACTTGTAGGTAGGCAGGATCGCGAGCCGCTTGCGCATGAGCATCGCCTCCAGGCTGCTGGTCGATCCATTGGTGATGACCATGCCGGCCGCGGCAATCAGATCGACCGGATCCGCGTCGCTATCTTCGAAAGCAAACTCCCCGCGGAGCATAGCATAGGTGGCGATATGTTCGGGGTGCGGCTTAATACGAACGGGCCGCTGGAGTTCTATAGACAG
>Ga0247730_1001838_pt1 | contig 11100 bp, 11 predicted proteins | sample UWRJL073202C2_FD_180959 | JGI IMG/M metagenome (GOLD analysis project Ga0247730, IMG submission 180959) | Plant litter microbial communities from Arlington Agricultural Research Station in Wisconsin, United States - UWRJ-L073-202C-2 | ecosystem: Environmental > Terrestrial > Plant litter >...
CCGATCTTCCTCGACTACGAGGACGACGTGTACGCCGCCGTCGAGGGCGCCGCCAAGTCCGACCTGGCCCAGGCCCTGACGATCGTCAGCAAGGCCGACCGCGAGGAGCGCGAGTCCGAGATCAAGGCCGACGTCATCGACAAGCTCGGCGCCGACTTCGAAGGTCGCGAGAAGGAGATCGGTGCGGCAGTCCGCTCGGTCACCAAGGCCGTCGTCCGCGAGCGCGTCCTGCGCGACAAGGTCCGCATCGACGGCCGCGGCCTCGAGGACATCCGGGCCCTCAGCGCCGAGGTCGGCATCGTGCCCCGCGTCCACGGCTCCGCGCTGTTCCAGCGTGGCGAGACCCAGATCATGGGCATCACGACGCTCAACATGCTGGGCCTCGAGCAGAAGCTCGACACGCTCTCGCCCGAGACGTCACGCCGCTACATGCACAACTACAACTTCCCGCCCTACTCGACCGGTGAGACCGGCCGGGTCGGTTCGCCGAAGCGTCGCGAGATCGGCCACGGTGCCCTCGCGGGCCGTGCGCTGCTGCCCGTGCTGCCGACGCGCGAGGAGTTCCCCTACGCGATCCGCCAGGTCTCCGAGGCGCTGAGCTCCAACGGCTCGACGTCGATGGGCTCGGTCTGCGCCTCGACGCTGGGTCTGCTCAACGCGGGTGTCCCGCTGCGCGCGCCGGTCGCCGGCATCGCGATGGGCCTCATCTCCGGCGAGATCGACGGCCAGCAGACGTTCGTCACGCTGACCGACATCCTCGGAGCCGAGGACGCCTTCGGCGACATGGACTTCAAGGTCGCCGGAACGCGCGAGTTCGTCACCGCCCTGCAGCTCGACACCAAGCTCGACGGCATTCCCGCCGACGTGCTCGCGGGTGCCCTGCAGCAGGCGTACGGCGCCCGCGTCGCGATCCTCGACGTCATGGCCGAGGCCATCGACGAGCCCGACGAGATGAGCCCCTACGCTCCGCGGATCATCACGATCAAGATCCCCGTCGACAAGATCGGTGAGGTCATCGGCCCCAAGGGCAAGATCATCAACCAGATCCAGGACGACACGGGCGCGAACATCTCGCTCGAGGACGACGGCACGGTCTACGTCGGTGCGGAGAACGGCGAAGCCGCCGAGGCCGCACGTGACGCGATCAACGCCATCGCCAACCCGACGATGCCCGAGGTCGGCGAGCGCTACCTCGGCACCGTCGTCAAGACGGTCGACTTCGGTGCGTTCGTCTCGCTGTCCCCGGGTCGTGACGGCCTGCTGCACATCAGCAAGCTGCGCGAGCTCAACGGCGGCCAGCGGGTCAACAACGTCGAGGACGTCGTCAAGGTCGGTCAGAAGATCCAGGTCGAGATCGCCGAGCTCGGCGATCGCGGCAAGCTCTCGCTGATCCCGGTCATCGAGGACAAGGGCGAGGCTGCGGCCTCCTCCGACGAGGAGCCGGCCACGGCCGACGCCTGATCGTCATCGTGAGGACGGCCCCGTTGCTTCGGCAGCGGGGCCGTTCCGCGTCCCGGGGTGGGGCGGTGGATCCTCCACCGTCCGAGGCCGCGAAACCCCGGAGACGGTGGAGCATCCACCGCGCCCCGCGTGAGAGCATCGCCTGATGACGACACCCCCTGACGTCCTGGATGCCGCCGACCCCCTGGCCCCCTTCCGTGACCGGTTCGTCGTCGACGACGACCTGGTGGCGTACCTCGACGGCAACTCGCTCGGCCGGCTCCCGAAGGCCACGCTCGAGCGGCTGATGACGTTCGTCCGCGACGAGTGGGGCGGTCGCCTGATCCGCGGCTGGTCACAGGGCTGGGTCGACCTGCCGGTGACGGTCGGCGACGAGCTCGGCGCGGCGGTGCTCGGTGCAGCGGCGGGGCAGACCGTCATCGCCGACTCGACGTCGGTCAACATCTACAAGCTCCTGCACGCCGCAGCAGGCATCCGTGCCGACAGGGACGAGATCGTCATCGATGCGACGAACTTCCCGACCGACCGCTACCTCGTCGAGTCGGTCGCCGACGCGCGCGGGCTGACGGTGCGCTGGCTCGAGCCCGACCTGGTCGAGAACGTCACGGTCGACGTCCTGACGGCCGCGCTGGGGGAGCGCACGGCCGTCGTCCTGCTGAGCCAGGTCGACTACCGCTCCGGGACGCTGCTGGACCTCCGCGGCCTCACGGAGGCCGTCCATGCCGTCGGTGCCGTCGTGATCTGGGACCTCTGCCACTCCGCGGGGGCCGTCCCGATCGGTCTGGACGCTGCTGGAGTCGACTTCGCCGTCGGGTGCACGTACAAGTACCTCAACGCGGGTCCGGGAGCGCCGGCCTTCGTCTACGTCGCGGCGCAGCACCTCGCAGGCGCTCGCCAGCCCATCGCGGGGTGGTGGAGCGCGGCCGACCTGTTCGCGATGTCCGACACGTACGAGGCGTCGCCGACGATCCGCCGGATGCTGAGCGGGACGCCGTCGGTCCCCAGCATCCTCGCGGTGCAGCAGGGCGTGCGCCTGGTCGCCGAGGCCGGTGTCGACGCGATCCGCGAGAAGTCCGAGGCGCTCACGGCGTACACGATCGAGCTGCTCGACGACGCCGCCCTCGAGGTGGTGACGCCCCGAGACGCCGCATTGCGCGGCAGTCACGTCACGGTGCGGCACCCGGACGCCCGTGCGCTGACGGCGCGTCTCACCGAGCGCGGCGTCGTTCCGGACTTCCGCGAGCCCGACCTCATCCGGTTGGGTCTGTCACCGTTGACGACGTCGTTCGCCGAGGTGGCTGCGGCGGTGCGGATCCTCGTCGAGGAGACCTCCCGGGACGCCTGAGCGGCTTCGGCGCCACCGTGGTGGTTGCGGGTGTTCGTCGCGTTCGCCGACAACGGCGAGGGCCACCCGGGCGTGTTCCCGGATGGCCCTAGGCTTGGCCGCATGACGACCACGGTTGCGGTGCTGGGTGCCAAGGGGCGCATGGGTTCGGAGTCGGTGCGCGCGATCACCGCGGCGGACGGACTCGAGGTTGTCGCCGAGATCGACCAGAGCGACTCGCTCGACCTGATCACGTCCTCCGGCGCGCAGGTGGCCCTCGACTTCACACAGCCCGCGGTCGCGCTCGACAACGTCGCGTGGTGCATCGAGCACGGCGTGCACGTCGTCGTCGGGACGTCCGGGTTCGACGACGACCGCATCGCGGCGGTGCAGGCACTGCTCGGGGACGCGCCTACCACCGGGGTGCTGATCGTCCCGAACTTCTCGATCGGCGCCATCTTGATGATGCGTTTCGCCGAGACGGCGGCGCCGTTCTTCGAGTCGATCGAGGTCATCGAGATGCACCACCCCGACAAGATCGACGCCCCGTCGGGCACCGCCGTCCGGACGGCCGAGCTGATCGCCGCCGCACGGTCCGCCGCCGGTTCGGCGCCCCTGCCCGACGCGACGACGTCCGACCCCGACGGAGCACGTGGGGCGACGGTCGACGGCATCCCGGTCCACTCGGTCCGTGCCCGTGGCTTCGTGGCGTCGCAGCAGGTGCTGTTCGGCGGCGTGGGGGAGGCCTTCACGATCCGGCACGACTCCCACGACCGCGGCTCGTTCATGCCGGGTGTCGTCGCTGCGGTCGCCGCGGTGGGCGGACGTCCGGGCGTCACGGTCGGTCTCGACGCGGTGCTGGGTCTCTGACGGTCTGCCACGGTCCCTTGGCAAGCCGACGGGTCGATTCCTCCTCGTGGACGACGTGTGCCCCGGGAGGCTCGTCCGACCGACGCAGTTGTCGTGGGGACCGTGGGGACCGTGGGGACCGTGGTGGACCGAGGCGTCAGAGCTGGCGGACGAGCGCCGCGACGACCGCGGAGATGACGACCATCGGCAGGAACGGCACGCGCAGCGCCAGCAGTGCCGCGGCGACCCCGAGCGCCAGCAGCCGGGCGTCCACCTGAACCGACGAGCCGTCGGCGAGGACCTGCACGGCGATCAGCGCGCCGAGCAGCCCGGCCGGGATCAGCTCGACGGCGCGCACCGTCAACGGGTGCTGCAGGACGTTCTCCGGCACGGAGAGGCCCGCGTACTTGAGCGCGAAGCACCCCACGACCATCACGATGATGCCGCCCCAGACGGCCGTCACGACCGGCTCCGCGGACGCCACAGCATGCCCAGCAGGACGGCCGTGCCGCCGCCGAGGATGATCGGCATACCGGCGCTGGTCACGGGCACGAGGCCCAGGGCGACGGCGGCACCGATCAGGGCGACCGCGCGGCCCTTCCACGTCGCGAGCCTCGGCCACAGCAGGCCGAGGAACGCCGCGCCCACCGCCGCGTCGAGCCCGTACGTGCGGGGATCGCCGATCGCGTTGCCGGCGAGCGCGCCGATGAACGTCGAGAGGTTCCAGAGCACGAAGATCGAGATGCCGGTCCAGTAGAACCCCAGGCGCGCCTGCCTCCGGGACTCGCGGGTCACTCCCATGGCGGTCGACTCGTCGATCACGAAGTGCGCCGTGGCGAGCCGGGCGGCGGGGTCGAGCTCGAGCTTCGGGGCCATGCTGACGCCGTAGAACAGGTTGCGGCTGCCCAGCAGGACAGCCGTCAGCGCGCCGGTGAGCGGGTTGCCGCCCGACGCGATGATGCCGACGAACGCGAACTGCGATGCGCCGGTGAACACCAGCAGCGAGATGACGCACGTCTGGAGCACGGACAGGCCGGACGACGTCGAGATCGCACCGAACGAGACGCCGTAGGTGCCGGTGGCGAGACCGACACCGAGCGAGTCGATGATGATCGAGCGGTCGGAGGTCGTCATGCCAGGCTGGTGTGGAGCCGCACCTGCTTGACGGTGGCCCCGGTCTCGGAGCCGAGCTCGCGGTGCGCGCCGTCGGGCTCCCAGCCGGACTCCGTCACGAAGGCACGCAGGACGTCGTCGGTGGCATTGACCCACCAGACCGCACGCGTGAACTTGTCGGCGGCGAGAGTGTCCATCGCCGCCTGCAGGAGACGCGACCCGTGCCCGGCGCGCTGGTGCGCGGCCGCGACGACGAACTCGCCGACCTCGCCGTCGGCGACCTGGTCGCTGTCGGGGTCGTACGAGGGATGGACGAGCGCGAAGCCGTGCAGGTCGGCACGTTCGAGCGCGACCAGCACGCGCATGCGGGCGTCCTTCGGCTTGCTGATCGTAGCGACCCACCGCTCGGTCAGCTCGGCCGCGTCGATCGCGTCGAGCTCCGCGGGCGGGACGAGGTCGTTCTCGCGCCACGACGCGAGCTGGATCCGCACGATCGCCGCGGCGTCGTCGGGCCAGGCGAGGCGTGCGCTGACGTCGGGTCCGGCGAGGTCGCTCACTCGCGGAAGCTCTCCACGAGCTGCGAGTCCGCACCCTGGGAGTCGAGCATCGCCGCCGACAGCGACGTGTTGCGCAGGGTGGGCCACAGCTCCCAGGTCAGCACGAGGAGGCCGGGGAAGCCGGCGATGACCAGCGGCCACCCACCGTGGTCGGCCACGAACGTCACCAGCACCGCGACCAGCAGCGGCGTCTCGCAGTAGATGAGCTTGCGCACCGTCTGCGACGCGAAGACGCCGATCGCCTCGCGGCGGGTGTCGTCCGGGTCGGCGTCGGCGGGCAGCGGCGAGGCGCTGAGCCAGACCCGCTCGGCCATGAACGCGCCCGCGCCGACGAGGACGAGGAGCGCCACCGTGAGCCAGATCGGCGGGAACGGCTCCTCGTCGGCTCCGAGCATGAAGAACAGCAGCACGTAGAAGACCGCGGTGAGCACGATCTGCAGGAGGGCGAAGTTGCGGACCTCCGACGGGGTCGCGTCATACTCAACACTCGGCATGGAGACGAGTTTCGCACACGATCCGACGGACCGGATTGATAGTCTGCAGTCATGCGGGCCTACCTCGATCTTGTCCAGCGCATCCTCGACGAAGGGGTCGCCAAGGGCGATCGCACCGGCACCGGCACGCGCAGCGTCTTCGGCCACCAGATGAGGTTCGACCTCTCCGAGGGCTTCCCGCTCGTGACGACCAAGAAGGTCCACCTCAAGTCGGTCGTCGGCGAGCTGCTCTGGTTCATCAAGGGCGACACCAACACGTCCTACCTGCGCGACAACGGCATCACGATCTGGGACGAGTGGGCCGACGACAACGGCGACCTCGGCCCGGTCTACGGCTACCAGTGGCGGTCGTGGCCGGCTCCCAGCGGCGAGCACATCGACCAGCTCGCCGCGGTCATCGAGCAGATCAAGGTCAACCCCGACTCGCGCCGCCACGTCGTCAGCGCCTGGAACGTCGCCGACCTCGACGCGATGGCGCTCATGCCGTGCCACGCGTTCTTCCAGTTCTACGTCGCCGACGGCAAGCTGTCGTGCCAGATGTACCAGCGGTCGGCCGACGTCTTCCTCGGCGTGCCGTTCAACATCGCGTCGTACGCGCTGCTGACCCACATGGTGGCGCAGGTCGCCGGCCTCGAGGTCGGCGACTTCGTCCACACGCTCGGCGACGCCCACCTCTACCTCAACCACCTCGACCAGGCGCGCGAGCAGCTGACGCGCGAGCCGCGGGCCCTGCCCGAGCTGTGGCTCGACCCCTCGGTGACGTCGATCGACGACTTCACGCTCGACTCGATCAAGGTCACGGGCTACGACCCGCACCCGCGGATCTCGGCGCCGATCGCAGTGTGAGGCGGAGCCGAATGCGAACAGGAGAGTGACGGCGACCGTCACGATCGTCGTGGCGATCGGGCAGAACGGGGTCATCGGGGCCGATGGCGACATGCCGTGGCCCCGCACCGGCGACCAGAAGCAGTTCAGGGCCCTCACGATGGGCCACCCGATGGTCATGGGTCGCACGACCTACGAGTCGATCGGACGGCCGCTGCCGGGGCGCACCTCGATCGTCCTCACCCGCGACCCGTCGTGGACGGCCGAGGGCGTCGAGGTCGCGAGCGACCTGCCGTCGGCGCTGGCGCGGGCGGCGGAGCTCGACGACGAGGTGTTCCTCATCGGTGGGGGGCAGGTCTACGCCGCGGCGATCGAGGCGGGCGTCGTCGACCGGATGGTCGTGACCCACGTCCACCTGTCACCGGAGGGTGACGCCTGGTTCCCCGACGTCGACTGGTCGCAGTGGCACGAGACCGCGCGCGAGGCCTTCGACGGCTACGACATCGCCACGTACGACCGCGTCTGACCCCGCCCCGACACGTCAGGCCTCGTCGACGACCGGGATCTGGCCGGTGACCTTGGACGCTCGTTCCTGCGCCTCGTCGTCACCGCTGTAGAGCCCTGTCGGCTCGGTCATCGACGCGCTGCGCGGGGCGACGCGGTCGACGGCCTCGACGCGGAACCGGGGGAGTCCGCCCTCGTTGGAGCCCTGCAGCCAGTCGATCATCCGCTCGCGGACGTAGCACCGCAGGTCGAACAGGGTCGGCGCGTCACGGGCGGTCACGAGGATGCGGATGTGCACGAAGCCGTTGATCGCGTCGGTGACCTGCAGGACCTTGACCCGTCCGTCCCACAGATCGGTGAGCGGCAGGATGCGGTCGAGCTCGGTGCGCATCCCGTCAGGACTGACGCGCCAGTCGAGGTCGAACTCGACGGAGCCGAGCAGCTCGGAGTGGTTGCGGGTCCAGTTCTGGAACGGCGTGGTCGTGAAGTACGTGGACGGCAGCACCATACGGCGGTCGTCCCAGAGACGCACGACGACGTAGCTGAGCGTGATCTCCTCGACCCAGCCCCACTCGCCCTCGACGATGACGGCGTCGTCGTACCGGATGGAGTCGCTGAAGGCGATCTGGATGCCGGCGATGACGTTGCCGAGCGTCGACTGGGCCGCGAGGGCGGCCACGATGCTGATGACGCCGGCCGACGCCAGCACGCTCGCGCCGATCGCACCGGCGCCGGGAAAGCTGAGCAGGATCGCGCCGACCGCCAAGACGACGATGACCATGAGCGTCAGTCGCCGGATGACGAGCACCTGGGTGCGGGCCCGGCGGGCGATGCGGTTGTCGGCGACGTCGACGCGGTAGCGCCGCAGGCTCAGGTCCTCCAGGAACAGCGCAATCGCGGCGACGAGCCAGGCCGCGGCGCCGATCGTCACGATCCGGCAGACGAGGTTGAGCGGGTCCCACGCGTCGTTGGTCGTCCCGCCCGGCAGCGACGGGCGGATGGACGCCCACACTGCGATGATCAGCAGCAGCGTCCGGAACGGCAGCCGGGCCGAGTGGTTGAGCGCCCCGGCCGTGGGCCAGCGGCGTGCCGTCAGGCGGATGAACACCGCCACGACGACGACGATCACCGCGCCGACGACGACCGCGCCGGCCAGGGTCAGCAGGAACTCGATCCAGGGATCACTCATCCGTCCATCGTTCCCGGTGACGGGTCCGAGACAAGCGCAGACGGCGTGAGTCGAGTCACCGCCGTCAGAGCAGGATCGAGAGTTGGCGGCTCTGGGCCAGCAGGTTGCCGTCCTCGTCCCAGAGCTCGCAGTCCTCGTCGTGGAAGCCGTCGACGACGTGGCGGGTCGTGAGCCGGGTCGCGATCCAGCCCGGCCGGGGGAGGCGGTGCAGGTGCACCGTGAGCTGCACCGTCATCGAACGCTCGAAGCCCCGACCGAGCTCCACGACCGGCGGGAGGTACGAGTCGCAGAGGAACGTGAGCGCCGGGAAGTCGATCGCCCGTCCGTCGCGAAGCCTCTGCCACACCGTGATCGTCGGATCGCCCGACGGCTCCCCCAGGACGGAGCCGGGGATCTGGTCGATGCGGTAGTCGGTGCGGTCGAAGATGCCACCCTCGGGCATGCCCTGCCCACGTGGGTCGAAGCACTCGGCGGGCGGACGCAGCGCGGGCGGGGTGCCCAGCTCGCGGCTCTCGCCGCCGGAGCGGTCACCGAAGCTCGCGGTCATCTCCGCGACGTGACGATCGCCCTCCCACAGCGAGGCCGTGCCGGTCTGCACCCGGCGTCCACGGCGAAGGGACGAGGTGCGCAGCTCGGCGGCCCCCGTCTCGGGCGATGCGAGGTAGCTGATCGCAGCGACCAACGGGTCGCCGGCGCCCATCTCGTCGCCGAGTCCACGCAGCATCGCGGCGAGGATGTACCCGCCGTTGGGCTTGCCGAGGGGGGTGTTCCAGCGGTCGGTCAGCGTGAGGTCGCGCACCCCGTCGCCGCGCGGGACCGAAGCCGTGTCGATCTCGTAGTAGTCCGGGGTCACGCCGCCACCTCCGTCGACAACCCCACGATACGGAGACGGCGGCGTGAGTGGCCGGTGGTTCGCTCGCTGCGCTCGTTCACGCGACCATCCTGCCGGTCGCCGTACACCGGTCCCCAAGCGGTAGCCTCGTGGGTATGACGTCGCCCCTTGCATCCGAGGCCGCGCCTTTCGGGCGCGTGCTGACCGCCATGGTCACTCCGTTCACCCGCGAGGGAGAGCTCGACCTGGATGCGGCCCAGAAGGTGGCGTCACACCTGGTCGATCGCGGCAACGACGGTCTCGTCGTCAGCGGGACGACGGGCGAGTCGCCCACCACGACCGTGGCCGAGGACGGACGCCTGCTGGCGGCCGTGCTCGAGGCCGTCGGCGATCGCGCGACCGTCATCGCGGGCGTCGGCACCAACGACACGCGGCACTCCGTCGAGCTGGCCGAGCAGGCCAAGAAGGCTGGCGCGCACGGTCTCCTGATCGTCACGCCGTACTACAGCAAGCCGCCGCAGTCGGGCCTGCTCGCGCACTTCACCGAGGTCGCCCGTGCCGGTGACGACACCCCCGTGATGCTCTACGACATCCCCGGACGCAGCGGCACGAAGATCGCCGACGAGACCTACCTGGCGATGGCCGGCGACCCGCTGATCATCGCGATGAAGGACGCCGTCGGCGACCTCGACCGCGGTGCCTGGCTCATGAGCGAGACCGGCATCAAGATCTACTCCGGCGACGACCCGCTCAACTTCTCCTGGCTCGCCCTCGGTGCGTCGGGCGTCGTGAGCGTCGTCGCGCACGTCGCCGCGCGCCAGTACGCCGACATGGTCGCCGCGATCGACGCCGGCGACCTCCCGACCGCGCGAGCGATCAACACCAGACTTCAGCCCGCCGTACGGGCGTTGATGAACCACACGCAAGGCGCGATCACCTCCAAGGCTGCCCTGCAGCTGCTCGGCGTGCTCGATCACCGCACGATGCGTGCCCCCCTGCCTGCCGCGACCGAGGAAGAAGTCGCGATCGTTCGTGACGGACTCGTCGCAGCCGGCCTACTCGAAAGCTAGGCACCTGCTACATGAGCCACATGCACCTGGAGCTCAACGCTCCGCCCGCACTGCCCGAAGGCGGTCTCCGCGTCATCCCCCTCGGAGGACTCGGCGAGATCGGTCGCAACATGACGATCTTCGAGTACGGCGGCAAGATCCTGGTCGTCGACTGCGGAGTCCTCTTCCCCGAGGAGACCCAGCCGGGCGTCGACCTGATCCTTCCCGACTTCGGCCCCATCCGTGACCGCCTCAAGGACGTCGTCGGCATCGTGCTGACGCACGGCCACGAGGACCACATCGGCGGCGTGCCGTACCTGCTGCGCGAGCGCGGCAACATCCCCGTCATCGGCTCCAAGCTGACGCTGGCGTTCCTCGACCCGAAGCTCAAGGAGCACAAGCTCAAGGACGCTCCCAAGTACGAGGTCTCCGAGGGCGACATCATGGACCTCGGCCCGTTCGAGCTGGAGTTCGTCGCGGTCAACCACTCGATCCCCGACGCGCTCGCGGTCGCGATCAAGACGCCCGCCGGCGTCGCCCTGCACACGGGCGACTTCAAGATGGACCAGCTGCCGCTCGACGGGCGCATCACCGACCTGCGCTCGTTCGCGCGTCTGGGCGAGGAGGGGGTCGACCTGTTCCTGACCGACTCCACCAACGCCGAGGTCCCCGGCTTCACGACGTCGGAGCGCAACATCACGCCGGCGATCGACGCGGTCTTCCAGAACAGCACCGGACGCATCATCGTGGCGTCCTTCGCCTCGCACATCCACCGTGTCCAGCAGGTCATCGACGCCGCGCACAAGCACGGCCGCAAGGTCGCGTACGTCGGACGCTCGATGGTCCGCAACATGCAGATCGCCCGCGAGCTCGGCTACCTGCACGTGCCGGACGGCGTCGTCG
>Ga0247730_1001840_pt1 | contig 11087 bp, 10 predicted proteins | sample UWRJL073202C2_FD_180959 | JGI IMG/M metagenome (GOLD analysis project Ga0247730, IMG submission 180959) | Plant litter microbial communities from Arlington Agricultural Research Station in Wisconsin, United States - UWRJ-L073-202C-2 | ecosystem: Environmental > Terrestrial > Plant litter >...
CGAGGGGTCAACTTCGCGGGCAAGCCTCGCTCCAACAGAGGATGGCCTACAAATCGCACGCACACAAAAACGCCCGGCAGATGCCGGGCGTTTTTGTTAAGACCTGCTTAACGGGCGCGGTAGGTGATGCGCCCTTTGCTCAAGTCGTAGGGCGTCAGCTCAACACGCACCTTGTCACCGGTAAGAATACGAATGTAGTTCTTGCGCATCTTGCCGGAGATATGCGCGGTTACGACGTGCCCATTTTCCAACTCCACACGAAACATGGTGTTGGGCAGGGTGTCGACGACAGTGCCTTCCATTTCGAAGCTGTCTTCTTTCGACATGCAGTAAAGCCCTCGGTATCCAATGAATGGCCCGGTGCAACTGGCAGCCAGGCAAAAGCGGGCTGCATTGTGCCCGAAAACTGAGGTTTAAGCCAAGGCCTTAGTAAAGAGTGACCCATCTTTGGTTAGTTAATAGCTCAATGGGCCGGTATTGCGTCTTGTAATTCATCTTTTTGCAGTTTTTTATCCAGTACCCCAGATACACCGCATGCAGTTCGAGTCGCGCCGCTTCGGCAATCTGCCAGAGAATCGCGTAGCGCCCCAGGCTGCGGCGCTCTTGGGTCGGTTCGTAGAAGGTGTAGACCGCTGAAAGCCCATTGGGCAACAGGTCTGTAACAGCAACCGCCAACAGCTGTCCTTGCATCCGGAATTCATAAAAACGCGAAAACGGCAGATCGCGTACCAGAAACGTCGAAAATTGGTCGCGGCTTGGCGGAAACATATCGCCATCGGCATGCCGCTGTTCGATGTAGCGCTGGTAAAGATCGAAATACTCTTCGCTGAAATGCGGCTTGGTGCTGATGACTTCCAGGTCGGCGTTGCGTTTGAAAATGCGTTTTTGCTGACGGTCAGGCTCGAACAGTCCTACCGGAATACGAGCAGGAACACACGCACTGCAATTCTGGCAGTGGGGGCGATACAGATGATCGCCACTGCGACGAAACCCCATGTCCGAAAGATCGGCATACACCTGCACGTCCATCGGCTGGCTGGGGTCGAGGAACAGCGTAGTTGCCTGCTCTTCGGGCAGGTAGCTGCAGGAATGGGGTTGAGTGGCATAAAACTTAAGCCGAGCCAGCTCCGTCATGTTCAACCCTCGAGAAAAACCTTTGGTAAGAGTGTATGTCAGGCGAGTCAAACTCGCCTAGGCAGCCAGTCGGCACAATTGTCTTGATCAAGGTGCTGGCGCAGGTAATTGGAGAATGCGGCTCGGGGAATCGAGCGTGCGCCCAGGCTTTGCAAATGTTGAGTCGGCATCTGGCAATCAATGAGCACGAAGCCCCAGGCCTTCAGGTGCTCGACCAGTGTCACAAAACCGATCTTGGAGGCATTGTCGGCGCGGCTGAACATCGACTCTCCAAAAAACAGCTGCCCCATCGCCAGCCCGTATAGCCCGCCGACCAGTTGCTCGCCGTCCCAAACCTCGACGCTGTGGGCCAGGCCGCGCTGATGCAGTTGCAGGTAGGCGGCCTGCATGGAGTCGGTGATCCAGGTGCCGTCGGCGTAGCTGCGCGGGGCGGCGCACGCCTGAATGACTGCAGCGAAATCCTGATCGAAGGTCACTCGATAGCGCTGTTGACGCAGCAGTTTGCCCAGGCTTCGGGACACGTGCAGTTCATCAGGCAGCAGCACCGTACGCGGGTCCGGCGACCACCAGAGAATCGGCTGACCTTCCTGAAACCATGGAAAGCAACCGTGCCGATAGGCCTGGATCAGTCGGTCCGGCGACAGGTCGCCGCCTGCCGCGAGCAAGCCGTTGGGTTCGCGCATGGCCTTATCCAGCGGCGGAAATTCGAGATTGTTGCGTTGCAACCAGGTCAGCATGGCATCCAGACTTCGCGAGAGGGGAGGGCGGTCAAGGCCGGTTTGCAACTCCGTGCCGGGAACGTGGTCACACGGGGTTGTCCGGTGAGGCAAATGATGGCCATTGGATGTGGCGTCGGCGCTGCATCACCGGTGCCCAGGCTGCGTTTGTCGATCAGTTGCGTCACCTTGAGATAAACCCGTCATAAGCCTTTGTCAGCAAAGAGAATGCGTGCTCAAATTGCCCGGTCCCGCCTGTGCTTGAACATCTGCGTGGTGCAAGCGAGACTAACGTGGCACGCGGCGTGCAAATCCGTACAATGTGCGACGTTGTTTAACCTCATTTCAAGTCACCTGTCGAGCGTGGGTTCAACATTGTTGTCCTCTCGCGGCTGGCCCGGACGGTCAGCGTTACTTCGTCAATGCAGTCGTTCATAGTCAATCATCAGATGTTCGCGCTAGCGCGCAGGAATTGAAGCGTTTTGAAGAAATCCACCGTAGCACCCAGTCCCGTTCCGCTCTGGCGGCAGCATTTGCACTACCGGCTCAAGGAAGGTGCGCTGATCGCCTTTGGCGCCCTGTGCCTGTACCTGATGATGGCCTTGTTGACCTACGATCAGGCCGACCCGGGCTGGAGTCACACCAGCAGTTCCCTGCAGGTGCAAAACGCAGCCGGCCGCGCTGGCGCATTTTCTGCTGACATCCTGTTCATGGTGCTCGGCTACTTTGCTTACATCTTCCCGTTGCTGCTGGCCGTCAAGGCGTATCAGGTGTTCCGTCAGCGCCACGAGCCGTGGCAGTGGAGCGGCTGGCTGTTTTCCTGGCGCATGATCGGTCTGGTGTTCCTGATTCTCTCCGGCGCCGCACTGGCCCATATTCACTTCCACTCTGCGGCCGGGTTGCCCGGTTCTGCGGGCGGTGTGCTAGGCGAAGTGCTGGGGGATCTGGCCAAGCGCGCGCTGAATATCCAGGGCAGTACGCTGTTGTTTATCGCGCTCTTTCTGTTTGGTCTGACCGTGTTCACTGACCTGTCGTGGTTCAAGGTCATGGACACCACCGGCAAGATTACCCTTGACCTGTTCGAGCTGTTCTCCGGTGCGATGAACCGCTGGTGGAGCGCGCGCACTGAGCGCAAAGAGATGGTGGCGCAACTGCGTGCAGTCGACGCGCGTGTCGATGAAGTCGTTGCCCCGATTGCCCCGGATCGTCGCGAGCAGGCCAAGGCGAAGGAACGTCTGATCGAGCGCGAACAGGCACTCACTCAGCACATGACCGCTCGCGAGAAGCACGTACCCGCAGTCATTGCCCCGGCACCGGCCAAGGCGCCGGAGCCCAGCAAGCGCGTGCTCAAAGAGAAACAGACACCCTTGTTCGTCGACAGCGCGGTCGAAGGCACCTTGCCGCCGATCTCGATTCTCGACCCGGCAGAAAAGAAACAGCTCAACTATTCGCCCGAGTCGCTGGCGGCGGTGGGTCACCTGCTTGAAATCAAGCTCAAGGAATTCGGCGTCGAAGTCTCCGTGGACTCGATCCATCCGGGTCCGGTCATTACCCGTTACGAGATTCAGCCCGCTGCTGGCGTGAAGGTCAGCCGCATTTCCAACCTGGCAAAGGATCTGGCCCGTTCGCTCGCCGTTACCAGCGTGCGTGTGGTTGAAGTGATCCCCGGCAAGACCACGGTCGGCATTGAAATCCCCAACGAAGACCGGCAGATCGTGCGCTTTTCCGAAGTGCTCTCGACGCCGGAATACGACGATGCCAAATCCCCGGTCACGCTGGCGCTGGGTCACGACATCGGCGGCAAGCCTGTTATTACCGATCTTGCAAAAATGCCGCACTTGCTGGTGGCTGGTACGACCGGTTCCGGTAAGTCGGTGGGCGTGAACGCGATGATCCTGTCTATCCTGTTCAAGTCAGGCCCGGACGACGCCAAGCTGATCATGATCGACCCGAAAATGCTTGAGCTGTCGATCTACGAAGGCATCCCGCACTTGCTGTGCCCGGTGGTGACCGACATGAAGGACGCCGCTAACGCCCTGCGCTGGTCCGTGGCGGAAATGGAACGTCGCTATAAGCTGATGGCGAAAATGGGCGTGCGTAACCTGTCTGGCTTCAATCAGAAGGTCAAGGACGCTCAAGACGCCGGTACGCCGCTGGTCGATCCGCTGTACAAACGCGAAAGCATTCATGACGAAGCACCGCTGCTGGTGAAATTGCCGACCATCGTCGTTGTGGTCGATGAGTTTGCCGACATGATGATGATCGTCGGCAAGAAGGTTGAAGAGCTGATCGCGCGTATCGCCCAGAAGGCCCGTGCGGCCGGTATTCACCTGATCCTCGCGACCCAGCGTCCATCGGTCGACGTGATCACCGGTTTGATCAAGGCCAACATCCCGACACGAATGGCGTTCCAGGTATCGAGCAAGATCGACTCACGGACCATCATCGACCAGGGCGGGGCCGAGCAGTTGCTGGGTCACGGTGACATGCTCTACATGCCACCCGGTACCAGTCTGCCGATCCGTGTGCATGGCGCGTTCGTGTCCGATGATGAAGTTCACCGTGTGGTGGAAGCCTGGAAACTGCGCGGTACTCCGGACTACAACGAAGACATCCTGGCCGGCGTTGAAGAGCCTGGCAGTGGCTTCGATGGCGGCAGTGGTAGTGGTGACGGCGAGGACAGCGAAAGTGATGCGCTGTATGACGAGGCGGTCAAATTCGTCCTCGAAAGCCGTCGTGCCTCGATCTCTGCGGTACAGCGCAAGCTGAAGATTGGTTACAACCGCGCAGCCCGCATGATTGAAGCGATGGAGATGGCGGGAGTCGTGACGTCCATGAACACCAACGGCTCTCGGGAAGTCATCGCGCCTGCCCCGATGCGTGACTGACTGTCAGCACCGCGTCCTATTGACCTGCCGATGCACAGCGCACCGGCAGCCTTGAACTGAATCAAAGAGGACTCCCATGCGCCTTATCCGCATGTTGTTGGTATCTGCACTGGCTTTCTCAGCTGTTTCGGCCCACGCCGACAGCAAGGACGTAGCGCGCCTGACGCAATTGCTTGAAACCTCCAAAACCCTGACCGGGCGCTTCTCACAGCTGACCCTGGACGGCGGGGGCACGCAATTGCAGGAAACCTCCGGCGAAATGACTTTGCAGCGCCCCGGCCTGTTCAACTGGCACACCGACGCGCCGCAAGAGCAACTGATGGTTTCCGACGGCAAGAAGGTTTCGCTGTGGGACCCGGACCTGGAGCAGGTCACCATCAAGACCCTGGACCAGCGCCTGACCCAGACGCCTGCGCTGCTGTTGTCTGGTGACGTGTCGAAGATCAACGAAAGCTTCGACATCACGGCCAAGGAAGCAGGCGGCGTGATCGATTTCGTGCTCAAGCCCAAGTCCAAGGACACCCTGTTCGACAGCCTGCGTTTGTCATTCCGTAACGGGCTGATCAACGACATGCAGCTGATCGACAGCGTCGGCCAGCGCACCAACATTCTGTTCACCGGCGTCAAGGCCAACGAGCCTGTAGCCGCGAGCAAATTCCAGTTCCAGATCCCGAAGGGCGCTGACGTCATTCAGGAATAAGAGGTTTCAACTGTCGTCCATGGACCTGTTCAGCAGTGAACCGATCGCTCAACCTCTGGCCGCCCGCTTGCGCGCGACCAATCTGGATGAATACGTCGGTCAGCAGCACTTGCTTGCTCACGGCAAACCTCTGCGTGAGGCCCTGGAGCAGGGCGTGCTGCATTCGATGATTTTCTGGGGGCCGCCCGGTGTGGGTAAAACCACATTGGCGCGGCTGCTGGCAAAAGTCTCGGATGCCCACTTTGAAACAGTGTCGGCAGTGCTGGCCGGGGTCAAAGAGATCCGTCAGGCCGTTGAAACCGCCAAGCAGCAGGCCGGGCAATACGGTCGTCGCACTATCCTGTTCGTCGATGAAGTGCACCGTTTCAACAAATCGCAGCAGGACGCGTTCCTGCCCTACGTTGAAGACGGCACGCTGATCTTCATCGGCGCAACCACCGAAAACCCATCGTTCGAGCTGAACAACGCGCTGCTGTCCCGAGCCCGTGTCTACGTGCTCAAGAGCCTTGATGAAGTCGCCCTGCGCAAGCTGGTTGATCGCGCCCTCACCGAGGAACGGGGGCTGGGCAAACATCACCTGAGCCTGGGCGATGAGGGCTTCAAGATCCTGCTGGCGGCTGCCGATGGCGATGGCCGGCGGCTGCTCAATCTGCTGGAAAACGCCTCCGATCTGGCCGAAGACAACAGCGAGATCGACGTCGAGCTGCTGCAAAGCCTGTTGGGCGACAGTCGTCGGCGTTTCGATAAAGGCGGCGAAGCGTTCTACGATCAGATTTCTGCGCTGCATAAATCCATTCGTGGCTCCAATCCCGATGCTGCGCTGTACTGGTTCGCGCGGATGATCGATGGCGGCTGTGATCCGCTGTACCTGGCCCGCCGCGTGGTGCGCATGGCCAGTGAAGACATCGGCAATGCCGACCCGCGCGCATTGCCACTGTGCATGTCAGCGTGGGACGTGCAGGAACGCCTCGGCAGCCCGGAGGGTGAGCTGGCGGTGGCGCAGGCGATCGTTTATCTGGCCTGTGCGCCAAAAAGCAACGCGGTGTACATGGGCTTCAAGATGGCGATGCGCGAAGCCACCGAGCACGGTTCCCTTGAAGTCCCGTTGCACTTGCGTAACGCGCCCACCAAGCTGATGAAGCAGCTGGGTTACGGTGAGGAGTACCGTTATGCCCACGATGAGCCGGACGCCTATGCAGCCGGGGAAGATTACTTTCCCCAAGAGCTGGAACCGCAACAGTATTACCAGCCAGTGCCACGCGGCCTTGAATTGAAGATCGGTGAAAAACTCAAGCATCTGGCCGCGCTCGACAGCGCAAGCCCTCGCAAGCGGAGAAAGTAGTGATCCCATTGATTGTTGCGGTGTCCGTCGGGGGCGTGGCTGGTACATTATTGCGCTTCGCCACGGGGAATATGGTGGCGGCAAACTGGCCGCGCTACTTCTATACCGCCACGCTGGCCGTTAATATCGTGGGCTGTCTATTGATCGGGGTCCTTTATGGGCTCTTTCTTATCCGCCCTGAAGTACCGATCGAGATCCGCGCAGGATTGATGGTGGGCTTTTTAGGCGGACTGACAACCTTTTCTTCCTTTTCACTGGACACGATTCGTCTGCTGGAAAGCGGTCAGGCACCCCTGGCCATTGGCTACGCCCTGATCAGCGTATTGGGCGGGCTGCTCGCGACCTGGGCTGGCCTGTCCCTGACCCGAATTTAATAAACGTTTAATCAACGAGAGAACGATATGCTCGATTCCAAACTGTTACGTACCCAGCTTCAGGACGTAGCGGATCGCCTGGCTTCCCGTGGTTTCACACTGGACGTGGCCCGCATCGAAGCGCTGGAAAACCAGCGCAAGACGGTGCAGACCCGCACTGAGCAGTTGCAGGCCGAGCGTAACGCGCGTTCCAAATCCATCGGCCAGGCCAAGCAGCGCGGTGAAGACATCGCCCCGTTGATGGCTGACATCGACCGCATGGCAGAAGAGCTAACCTGCGGCAAGAAAGAGCTGGATGGCATTCAGTCCGAACTCGATGCCATGCTCCTGAGCATGCCTAACCTGCCCCACGAATCGGTGCCGGTGGGCGCCGATGAAGAAGAGAACGTCGAAGTGCGCACCTGGGGCACGCCTGCGACCTTCGACTTCGAAGTCAAAGACCACGTGGCGCTGGGCGAAAAATACGGCTGGCTGGATTTTGAAACCGCCGCCAAATTGTCCGGCGCCCGTTTCGCTTTGCTGCGCGGCCCGATTGCCCGCCTGCATCGTGCACTCGCGCAGTTCATGATCACACTGCACATCAACGAGCACGGCTACGAAGAGGCTTACACCCCGTATCTGGTTCAGGCACCGGCGCTGCAAGGCACCGGGCAGCTGCCGAAGTTCGAAGAAGACCTGTTCAAGATCTCCCGCGAAGGCGAAGCAGATCTGTACCTCATCCCGACTGCTGAAGTGTCGCTGACCAACATCGTGGCCGGTGAAATACTCGACGCCAAGCTGCTGCCGATGAAGTTCGTTGCCCACACCCCGTGTTTCCGCAGCGAAGCCGGCGCGTCGGGTCGCGATACGCGCGGCATGATCCGTCAGCATCAGTTCGACAAGGTCGAGATGGTGCAGATCGTCGAGCCCGACAAATCCATGGAAGCACTGGAAGGCCTGACCGGTAATGCCGAGCGCGTCTTGCAGCTGCTTGAGTTGCCGTATCGCGTGCTGGCCCTGTGCACCGGCGACATGGGTTTCAGCGCAGTCAAAACCTATGACCTGGAAGTGTGGATTCCGAGCCAGGACAAATTCCGCGAAATTTCTTCGTGCTCCAACTGCGGCGACTTCCAGGCGCGTCGCATGCAGGCGCGCTGGCGCAACCCGGAAACCGGCAAGCCTGAGCTGGTCCACACCTTGAACGGCTCGGGCCTGGCGGTGGGTCGTACGCTGGTGGCGGTGCTGGAAAACTATCAGCAGGCCGACGGTTCGATCCGTGTGCCTGAGGTGCTCAAGCCGTGGATGGGCGGGATCGAGGTCATCGGCTAAATGGAATTTCTGCCGCTGTTCCACAAACTTCGCGGCAGCCCTGTGTTGGTCGTCGGCGGTGGCGAGATTGCCTTGCGCAAGTCTCGCTTGCTGGCTGACGCCGGCGCAGTCCTGAAAGTCGTCGCACCGGAAATTGGCACGGAACTGCGGGAACTGATCCACAGCAGTGGCGGTGAGCAGGTATTACGCGGGTATGGCGAATCCGACCTGAACGGCTGCGTCCTGGTGATTGCAGCCACTGACGACGAGACGCTCAATGCGCAGGTTTCTCACGATGCCCACAAGCGCTGTGTACCGGTCAACGTGGTCGATGCGCCGGCGCTGTGCAGCGTGATCTTTCCGGCGATCGTTGACCGTTCGCCGCTGGTGATCGCCGTCTCCAGCGGCGGCGATGCGCCGGTCCTGGCGCGCCTGATTCGCGCCAAGATCGAGACCTGGATTCCGCCGACCTATGGCCATCTGGCCGGTCTGGCAGCACGTTTCCGGCACCAGATCAAAAATCTGTTTCCTAACGTCCAGCAACGTCGGGCGTTCTGGGAGGACGTATTTCAGGGGCCCATTGCCGATCGCCAGCTGGCCGGGCAGGGCGCTGAAGCCGAGCGCCTGTTGCAGGCCAAGATTGACGGAGAGGCGCCCAGTGCAGCAGGCGAGGTCTATCTGGTAGGCGCAGGTCCGGGCGACCCGGATCTACTGACGTTCAAGGCGCTGCGCCTGATGCAGCAGGCCGATGTGGTGCTGTATGACCGGCTGGTAGCGCCTGCGATTCTCGAATTGTGCCGTCGCGATGCTGACCGGGTATACGTCGGCAAACAACGCGCTGATCATGCGTTGCCGCAGGATCAGATCAACCAGCAATTGGTGACGCTGGCCAAGCAGGGCAAGCGTGTTCTGAGGTTGAAGGGGGGCGATCCGTTCATTTTCGGCCGCGGCGGCGAAGAGATTGAAGAACTGGCCGCCCATGGCATTCCGTTTCAGGTGGTGCCGGGCATTACGGCAGCCAGCGGTTGTGCGGCGTATGCCGGTATCCCGCTGACGCACCGCGACTATGCGCAGTCCGTGCGTTTCGTCACCGGCCATTTGAAGAACAACACCACAGACCTGCCGTGGAGCGATCTGGTGTCCCCCGGGCAAACGCTGGTGTTCTACATGGGTCTGATTGGCTTGCCGATCATCTGTGATGAGCTGATCAGGCACGGTCGCTCGGCAGACACGCCTGCGGCGCTGATTCAGCAAGGCACGACGGTCAATCAGCGGGTGTTTACCGGTACGTTGGCCAATCTGCCACAACTGGTGGCGGAGCATGAAGTGCATGCGCCAACGCTGGTGATCGTAGGAGAGGTGGTCATGCTGCGTGAGAAACTGGCCTGGTTCGAAGGGGCTCAGGCCAGCGTTTGATCAAGTAGCACTTGATCGACGCCGGGACTGTGGGAGGGCGCTTGCTCGCGATTGCGATGTATCAGTCGATATCGCAGCGTATGTGCGTCAATCGCGAGCAAGCTCCCTCTCACAGGTTCAATCGCGCTGCCAGATGCCGCGCCCACCCAACCGCTCGCGGTCATGGGGTGTATTCAAATCCTGCTCCGGCCCTTTCGGCACGACACCCGTCGGATTGATGGTGCTGTGGCTGGCGTAGTAGTGATGCTTGATGTGGTAGAAATCCACCGTCTCGGCCACGCCCGGCCACTGATACAGCTCATGCAGCCAGTTGCTCAGATTCGGGTAGTCCACGATGCGCCGCTGATTGCACTTGAAGTGGCCGTGGTACACCGCATCGAATCGCACAATCGTGGTAAACAGCCGAATGTCCGCCTCGGTCAGGTATTGCCCGGTCAAATAGCGCTTCTCATCCAACAGTTTTTCCAGCGTATCAAGCTCGGCGAACACTTCGTCGAACGCCTGTTCATAGGCGCCTTGGGACGTAGCAAAACCTGCGCGGTAAACGCCGTTGTTAACCGCCGGGTAAATCCGCTCATTGAGTTCGTTGATCGAAGACTGCAACGCGTCCGGGTACAAGTCCAAATCGTTGCCGGTCAGGTCGTCAAAAGCGGAATTGAACATGCGGATGATTTCCGCCGACTCGTTACTCACGATGCGCTGCAGCTTCTTGTCCCAGAGCAGGGGCACGGTCACGCGGCCGGTGTAATCGGCGGTGTCGGCCAGGTAGCGCTGATAGAGAAAGTCATGGCCGTCCAGTGGATCGCCGCTCGAGCCTTTCTCACGGTCAAAGGTCCAGCCATTTTCTCGCATCAGCCAACTGACCACAGAAACGTCGATCAGGTTTTCCAGACCCTTGAGTTTGCGATAGATCAACGTGCGGTGCGCCCACGGGCAGGCCAGCGAAACGTATAAGTGATAGCGGCCAGCCTCGGCCTTGAAGCCACCTTCGCCTGACGGGCCAGGTCTGCCGTCAGCGGTGATCCAGTTGCGGCGTTGCGCTTGTTCGCGCTGGAACGCCCCGTCTTTGCTGCTTTCGTACCACTGGTCTTGCCAGCGTCCTTCGACAAGAAGGCCCATGTCTGACTCCAAGGTTGGTGTACTTACGCACGTTGGAGAACAGTTTAAGGCCAATCGTTCGAACGAATTACGCAAAGGGTCGGGGTTAATGATCGGCTAAATCGATGGGTT
>Ga0247730_1001841_pt1 | contig 11081 bp, 8 predicted proteins | sample UWRJL073202C2_FD_180959 | JGI IMG/M metagenome (GOLD analysis project Ga0247730, IMG submission 180959) | Plant litter microbial communities from Arlington Agricultural Research Station in Wisconsin, United States - UWRJ-L073-202C-2 | ecosystem: Environmental > Terrestrial > Plant litter >...
CCAGACATCCGGCGTCTCATTGCAGGAGCAGGATCCCTACAACAACATCATCCGCACCGCGTTCGAGGCGATGTCGGCCGTGCTCGGCGGCACCCAGTCGCTGCACACCAATTCCTTCGACGAGGCTATCGCGCTGCCAACCGAGTTCTCCGCCCGTATCGCCCGCAACACCCAGTTGATCCTGCAGCACGAGACCGGCGTCACCAAGGTGGTCGATCCGCTGGCCGGATCCTATTACGTGGAAAGCCTGACGAGCGAACTGGCAGAAAAAGCCTGGGCGCTGATCAAGGAGGTCGAGGCGATGGGCGGCATGACCAAGGCGGTGGCCGACGGGCTGCCGAAGCGACTGATCGAGGAAGCGGCCACCCGCCGCCAGGCCGCTATCGACCGCGGCGAAGAAGTGATCGTCGGGGTCAACAAGTACCGGCTGGAAACCGAGGATGCAATCGACAGCCGCGACATCGACAACGCCGCCGTCCGGCTAGGCCAGATTGCCCGCCTGGAAAAAACGAAACGTATGCGCGATTCCGCCAAGGTGGCAGAAACGCTTTCAGCGCTGAGCGAGATTGCGCGCACCGGCAACGGCAACTTGCTGGCAGCCGCAGTCGAGGCGGCACGGGCACGGGCAACGGTCGGCGAAATTTCTGACGCGATGCGCGCCGTGTTCGGTGATCATGTCGCGGTCTCCGATGTGGTCAGCGATATCTATGGGCCGGCCTATGACGACGATCCGGAATATCAAAACCTCGTGGCAAGGCTTGACAGCTTCGCTGCCACGCTTGGCGCAAAGCCGAAACTGATGGTTGCCAAGCTTGGCCAGGACGGGCACGACCGTGGTGCAAAGATCATCGCCTCGGCCTTCGGCGACATCGGTTTCGAGGTTCTGGCCGGACCCCTGTTCCAGACACCGGGCGAAGCTGCCGACCTGGCGATCCGGTCCGGCGTACATGTGATCGGCGTGTCGTCGCTGGCCGCCGGTCACAAGACGCTGCTGCCGCAGCTGGTCGCGGCGCTGAAGGCCAAGGGCGCGGCTGATATCATCGTCGTCTGCGGCGGCGTGGTGCCGCGCCAGGATTACGATTTCCTGCTGGAAAACGGCGTTGCCGCGGTTTTTGGCCCCGGCACCCACGTGCTTGAGGCCGCGCGTGCCGTGCTCGACCTGATGCAGGGGCTCAGGCGAAACCAGTAGCGGAAGAACAGATAGCCACGCAGTATGGCGATCTGGATGGTCTGTCGCTGCCATTATTGGCAGAGACAACAGCGTAAATGCGGGTCGCCAGGTTCGATCGTCAGGGATTGTCGGCCTGATAGATCCAGTCATGATCCGGGTGGTTCTTGAACCGCCACTGACGGCGGGGCCCGGCCATCACGTTGAGATAGTACATCTCGTAGCCATAGGGCGCCCCGCAGGGGTGGTGGCCCTTCGGCACCAGCACCAGATCGCCGTCGCTGACCGCCATGGTCTCGTCCAGCGTGCCGTCTTCGGTGAACACCCGCTGGAAGCCAAAACCCTGGGCCGGGTTGAGACGGTGATAATAGGTCTCCTCCAGATAGGTCATGTCGGGAAAATTGTCCTCGTCATGGCGGTGCGGCGGATAGGACGACCAGTTGCCCGCCGGGGTGAACACTTCGGTCACCAGCAGGCTGTCGGCCACGTCGCGTTCTTCCATCGCAATCGGATAGATATAGCGGGTATTGGCGCCCTTGCCGCGCTGCACCAGTGATATCTCCTCCGGGCCGATGACCGCGGCATCTCGACCGGGCTTGGCCGGCGCGGTGCATATCGCCAGCGTGCAGTCGGTGGTGGCCAATGCCGACCAGTCGGCACCAGCGGGAATATAAACGCAATGCGGCGGCTTGCGCTCGAACACGGTCATACGGTCACCCAGTTCGCCAAATGCCTTGCCGCCGCCGGAAATCTCGGCCTTGCCTTCGACCAGCACCAGAATGACTTCCGTGTCTCCGGTCGCTTCCGCCGCAGTTTCTCCAGCTTTCAAACGATAAAGGCCGAAGCCGACATAGCCCCATCCGGCCGTTTGCGGGGTGACATCGTGCACCTTGCCGGTTGTGCCGGTCGGCTTTCTCAACAGATCGGCCATGGTCAATTCTCCTTGTCGAGCCCGGCGGCAACCGCCATCGCTTTCAGCGACTTCAGGCCCAGGCTCTGGTATTCAAACGGAATGCGCACATCCGGATCCTGCTCGGCCTCGATCACCAGCCAGCCCTGATAGCCATGGTCGGCGGCAATTTCGAGCACCGGTGCAAAATCCACGCCGCCCTCGGCATCGCCGGGTACCGTGAACACGCCGCGCCGCACCCCCTCGAGGAACGACAGATTTTCGGCGCGGACCTGTTGGGCGATCACCGGACGTACATTCTTGCAGTGGATGTGGCCGACGCGGTGCATGTGGTTTCTGGCCGCCCGCTGGGGATCGCCGCCGCCAAACAGGCAGTGGCCGGTATCAAGCAGCAGTTTTGTCTGGGGACCGGTGTGCGCCATCAGCCGGTCGATCTCGTCTTCGCTCTCGACCACCGTGCCCATGTGGTGATGATAGACCAGCGTGATCCCCTGCCCGGCCGAAAACGCCGCCAGCGCCTCGACACCGGCACCAAAGGTGGCCCAGGCGTCATCGGCCAGTTTCGGCCGCGCGTTGACGGCAATCGCATCACTGCCGTGGATCGCGTTCGATGTCTCGCAGACGATGATCACCTTTGAGCCCATCGCTTTCAAAAGATCCAGCGCCGGCTGCATCGCCGCCTTTTCCGCCTCGATCGTGTTGACCAGCAGATTGAGCGAATGCCAGCCAGAGATGAAGCGCAACCCCCGCGGCTCCAGGACCTGTGTCAGACCATCGGGCTGCTCGGGAAACTTGTGGCCTTTCTCGATGCCGTCGAAGCCGATCTCCGACGCCTCGTCCAGGCATTGCTCAAGGCTGATGTGGGCGCCGAGCCGGCGGTCGTCGTCGTTCGACCAGGCGATCGGATTGGTACCGTATAAAATCATGCTAGCTTCTCTCCCTCAGCGCAGCCTCGTATCCCACCCGCGCTTCCTTCACCTGACTACGTTCAGACACTTCCGGCACGGCCACGTCCCACCAGTATCCGCCGCTCTCCATGGCCGGATAGGGGTCGGTGTCGATGACGATCATGGTCGGCACTGTAGCGTCGCGAGCGGCCGCCAGCGCGGTTTCCAGCGCGGCGATCGAGCCAACCTTTTCGGCCCTCGCACCCATGGCCGCCGCATGCGCGACAAAGTCGATCTGCAGAGCATTCACATGATGCGAATGATCGAGCAGGTTGTTGAACTCGGCGCCGCCGGTGGCCATCTGCAGCCGGTTGATGCAGCCGTAGCCGCGGTTGTCGGTGAGCACCACGGTGATCTTGATGCCCGTCGCCACTGCCGTCGCCAGCTCCGAATTCATCATCATGTAGGAGCCGTCGCCGACCATGACGATGACGTCGCGATCCGGTTCAGCCATCTTGATGCCGAGGCCGCCCGCGACCTCGTAGCCCATGCAGGAAAACCCGTATTCCATATGATAGGACATCGGCCGCCCGGCCTTCCACAGCTGGTGCAATTCGCCCGGCATGGTGCCGGCCGCGCACATCACCACGGTGTCGTCGCGCGATTGCCGCTGGACCGCGCCAATCACCTGCATGTCGGTCGGCAATGCATTGCCGTCGCTCGGCGCGGCGGTCACCGCATCCGCTTTTTCGAACCAGGCCGACTTCAGGGCAGAATCTGCCGCCACGACGCGATGATCGCCCAGTGCCGCGCTCAGCAATTCCAGTCCGACCTTGGCGTCGGCGACCAGCGGCAGCGCGTCGTGCTTGGTGCTGTCATAAGGCTGCACGTTAAGGGCCAGGATCTTGCGGTCCGGATTGCGGAACAGCGACCAGGAGCCGGTGGTAAAGTCCTGGAACCGCGTCCCGATACCGATCACCAGATCGGCATCCTCGCAGACCGTGTTCGCACTGGACGCGCCGGTGACACCGATCGGACCGAAGTTGAGCGGATGATCCCATGGCAGCACCGACTTTCCGGCTTGGGTTTCGGCAATCGGGATCCCGTGCCGTTCGACAAAGCTTTTCAGCGCCGCGGTGGCACCCGAATAGTGAATGCCGCCGCCGGCGACGATCACCGGCTTTTTTGCCGCGCGGATGGCGGCGACGGCGGCTTCGAGCTCGACCTCGTCAGGGCGTGGCCGGCGCTGATGCCAGATTTTTGGGGCAAAGAAACTTTCTGGAAAATCATAGGCTTCGGCCTGCACATCCTGGCAGAAGGCCAGCGTCACCGGACCGCATTCGGCCGGATCGGTCATCACCCGGAAAGCGCGCGGCAGCGCCGTCAACAGCTGCTCCGGCCGCATGATCCGGTCAAAATAGCGGCTGACGGGACGAAAGCAGTCATTGGCGGTCATCGTGCCGTCGTTGAAATCCTCGATCTGCTGCAGCACCGGGTCGGGTCCGCGATTGGCGAACACGTCGCCGGGCAGCAGCAGAACCGGGAGCCGATTGACATGCGCTACGGCGGCGGCCGTCACCATGTTGAGCGCGCCGGGGCCGATCGACGAGGTCACCGCCATGGCCCGCCTGCGGCCCAGCTGCTTGGTGTAGGCGATGGCCGCATGTGCCATCGACTGCTCGTTATGGCCGCGATAGGTCTGCAGCCGATCGCGGATGCCGTACAGCGCCTCACCTATCCCGGCAACGTTGCCATGTCCAAAAATCGCCCAGACACCGGCGATGAAAGTCTCGTTGTCCTCGTTCATCTGGTTGACGAGATAAAGAAAGGTCGCCTGTGCCGCCGTCAGTCTGATCGTCTTCATGCCGCCATCCCTTTCCGGGCGCGGGCGCGATCCCAGACATTGCACAGATTTTTGTATTTCGTCGCCATCTCGAAAACAGCCTCCTCGTCGGACATCGACCCTGCAAACCATTGGCGCGCCGCATCACCAAAGATCGTGCGGCCGACGGCAAAGCCCTTCACCAGGTCGAACTGCGCCGCCGTGGCAAAACTCGCCTCCAGCTCGGCAGCCGGTGCATCCAGCCCCAGCACGACGATGCCGCGGATATAGGGGTCGTTGCGTGACACCGCCTCGCAGGCATTGGCCCAGGACTTTTGCGAGGTCATCGGCTCCAGCTTCCACCAGTCGGGATAGACGCCGATCGCATAGAAACGTTCGATGATGTCGGCGACCGTTCGCTCATCGGTGGCGGCAACCTTGGAGGGGATCACTTCCAGCAGCAATTCCAGCCGGTTGCGTCGTGCGGCGGCAAACAGCCGTTGGACGGTCGCCTCCTGCTCCGCCTGCAGCTCCCGGCTGTCGTCCGGATGATAGAAGCACAGCACCTTGACGGTATTTTCCAGCGGCCACTCCACCAGACCGCCGAAATCCGGACCGATCTCCGGCTCCAGCATCAACGGTCGCGATCCCGGCCATTCCACCGGCCGGCCAATCCACAGACCGGTTCCAGCCGCCTGATACAGCGCCTCGCGGCCGAGCCGACCATCGCAGAGAATGCCGTAGCCCTTGTTACCTGCGGAAACGCGGAGCGCTGCCTTCAAGCACAGCTGCTTGAACTCACCGATTTTTGCGGGATCGGCGCCGGCACTGTCGGCCATTTCCTCCAACTGCATGCGGTGATCGAAGGCAAATACCCGCATGGTCGGCCAGTCGCCGGTGCGATTGGTCGACCAATGCACCTGCTCGAGCGCCCGATCCTTGCGCAGGGCCTTGTCCTGAATGCCGGTGCGGAAAAAATACTGCATTTCCTCCCAGCTCGGATAGGCCGGCGTGCAGCCGTGGCGCGAGACGGCAAAGGCGCCGCAGGCATTGGCAAATTTGAGGCTGGTCGGCCAATCCTCGCCGGTCAGCCAGCCTTTCAGCAGCCCGGACATAAAACCGTCGCCGGCACCGAGCACGTTGAAAACCTCGATCGGAAAGCCTTCGCCGGCCTGGCCGTCGTCCAGGCCATCGGGGATCTCGGCTTCAAAAACGACCGCGCCCATCGGGCCACGCTTGCACACCAGCGTCGCCGTCGAGACTTTTCGCACCGCCTTTAATGCGCAAATCGTGTCGGTCGAGCCGCCGGCAATATGGAATTCCTCTTCGGTGCCGACGATCAGGTCGAACCAATGCAGCGTCGCCTGCAGCTTGGCAGTGACGTTTGCCGATTCGATGAACCGGCTTTCTCCATCACCATGGCCGGCAAGACCCCAGAGATTGGGCCGGTAATCGATATCCAGCGCCGTGCGCGCACCATTCTCGCGCGCCAGCGTCAGCGTCTTCAGAACGGCCGCCTCGGTGCTTGGGTGCGACAGATGCGTGCCGGTAACGCAGACCGCGCGGGCATCGGCAATGAAATCCGGATCGATATCCTCTTCGCACAGCGCCATGTCGGCACAGTTTTCGCGGTAGAAGATCAGCGGGAATTGCTGCTGGTCGCGGATGCCCAACAGGACCAGCGCCGTCAACCGCTCCGGATCGGTTTTGACCCCGCGAACATCGACGCCCTCGCGCACCAGCTGTTCGCGAATGAAGCGGCCCATATGCTCGTCGCCGACCCGGGTCAGCACCGCGGACTTCAAACCCAGCCGGGCAGTGCCAGCAGCGATATTGGTCGGCGAGCCGCCGATATACTTGTTGAAGGAAGCCATGTCTTCCAGCCGACCGCCAATCTGGGCGCCGTAGAGATCCACGGATGACCGGCCAATCGTGATCAGATCGAGCGTCGTCAAGATTTTTTCCTCCCGGCGCCAGGGCCATAGCCCTATTTGCCTTTTCGCGGCGCCCGCCGCTAACGCGGTCGGCGCAGTCTCGCTCCTCATCCGATTTGGACTTTAAATTCTATTTTATTGGCATTCAATATATATATTCAGATTTGTTGTCGTGCGGTCCCGACGGCAACGGACAGTGCCATGGCCACGCAAAGCGTGGCAGACAGCGAGCGAAACGCGCCAAAATCGACCTCCGATACCGACAGCGTGATCGCGTTGAACTTGCGCACCGGACTGACGATCGTGTCAGTGATCGCCACCACCGGGATGTCTCTTGCCGAAACCGCCTCGACCAGATCCACGGTTTCCACCGAATAGGGCGAGAAGGTAATTGCCAGCAAGACGTCGCCCGGCCGTATTGCATGGTGGCTTTCGAGCTTGCCCACGGCGCTGTGCAGCATGGCCGGCACGCCCATTTTCTCAAAGGCATAGGCGAGATAGCTCGCCACCGGAAAAGAACGGCGTAGCCCGATCACGTGGATCATGTCGGCCTTGGCCAGCACGTTTGCCGCCTGTTCCAGCGCCTGCGGTTCAATCGTCTGCAGCAAGGTTTCCAGCGAGGTACGCCCGGCTTCGGCAAATTCCGCCAGCAGGGCAGACGCACTGTCCTCGGATTTTTCCCGCAGGTGATTGAGACGGGTGGAATAGTCCGGCCAGCCGCCGACATAGGAATTGCGAAACAGCCTTTGCATCTCCGAATAGCCAGAAAAGCCAAGGATCTGGCAGAAGCGCATGAAAGCTGAGGGCTGCACCCCTGCCCCTTCGGCCATGTCCGCCACCGTGGAGACGGCAATGCGATCCTTGTTCTCGGCGACATAGCTGGCGCATTGGCGCAGGCGTTTCGGCAGGCTCTTTGAAACTTCCAGCAATCTGTCGTCGAACGCCCGGATCGTGTCCGGACTATTTCCTTCTGCCATTCTGACCCTTCTGCGTCGTCCCTTGACACGACCAATATCACCCTCTAGCAAAATAGAACATATATTCCAAAATATTGTTTGGATAAATTTTGGAATGCCGTTGGGAGACGGTGTTTTGACCAGGGAGGAGAAAATCATGGTGACACGTCTGGCACTTTTGGGCGCGGGCCGCATTGGCAAGGTGCATGCCAGGGCGATTGCCGGTAACGGACAGGCCAGGCTTGTGGCGGTAGCCGATGCCATGGCGGAAGCGGCCGAAGCGATCGCCAACGCGGCCGGTTGCACGGTGCGCACAATCGAGGCGATCGAGGCTGATCCGGAGATCGACGGCGTGCTGATCTGCACCCCGACAAACACTCATGCCGATCTGATTGAGCGTTTCGCCCGCGCTGGCAAGGCAGTTTTCTGCGAAAAACCAATCGATCTCGACCTTGCCCGCGCCAAGGCCTGCCATGAGGTGGTCAAACAGACCGGCGCCACGGTGATGCTTGGCTTCAACCGCCGCTTCGATCCGCATTTTCGAGCCGTCCGTGCCGAAATTGACAAGGGCACGATCGGCACGGTGGAAATGGTGTCGATTACCAGCCGCGACCCGGGTCCGCCGCCTTACGACTACATCAAGGTCTCCGGCGGCATTTTTCGCGACATGACGATCCATGATTTCGACATGGCCCGCTTTCTGCTTGGCGAGGAGGTAACGACGGTGTTTGCCACCGGCGCCTGCCTGATCGACCCAAAAATCGGCGAACTCGGCGATTACGACAGCGCCAGCCTGATTCTGACCACGGCCAGCGGCCGCCAGTGCACGATATCCAATTCCCGCCGCGCCACCTATGGCTACGACCAGCGGATCGAGGTGCATGGCTCGCTTGGCTCCGTCTCGGCCGAAAACCAGCGGCCGGTGTCGATCGAACTGGCCACCACGGCCGGCTATACCCGCCCGCCTCTGCATGATTTTTTCATGACCCGCTACACCGATGCCTATGCAGCGGAAATCGCGGCCTTCATCGAAGCCGTCGGCACCGGCGCAAAAACCAGTCCCTCGCTGGAGGATGGGCTTATTGCGCTGGCTCTGGCGGATGCGGCGCTGCAGTCGATCGACAGAAAAGCGGCGGTCGCCGTGCAGATCTGATTGATCGAGCAGGCGGCCTAGTCGGCCGCCTTGCCTACTGTGTCGGCCACGAAGGCGCCGCGTTCGCCCATCGGCTGGGGCGGTCCGGTGGTGGAATCGCGACGCGTCTGATGCTCGAGTTCGGCATTGATCTCGGCACCGACGATCAAGATGATCACAGAAATCCAGATCCAGACCATGAAACCAATCAGGGCGCCGAGCGTGCCGTATGTGGCGTTGTAATTGGCAAAATTTTCCAGGTAATACGAAAAGCCGACCGACGAGACGAGCCAGAGCACCGTGCTGAAAATCACGCCCCAGCTCAGCCAGCGGACCTTGGCATATTCACGGCTGGGCCCGTATCGATACATCAGGGCGATGCCGGTGCCGACAAAGGCCAATATCACCGGCCAGCGGGCGAACCGTGCCAACAGTTCCTCCCAGCGATCCAGCCAGAAATAAGCAAGCACCGCCGGCACTACACCGATAGCAATCATCAACACGATGGCGATCAGCAAGGCGCCCATGGTGAAGGCAAAGGAAATCAGGTTGAGGCGGATGATGCTGCGTTTTTCGGACTCGCCATAGGCGACATTCATGGCATCGAACAAAGCCTTGATGCCGTTGTTCGCGCTCCATAGGGCAAACAGCAGGCCAACAATGAATCCGAGACTGAGGGCTGCCGGCTTTTGCTGTGTCAGCGCATTCAGCTGGTTGAGAATAAGGTCGAATGAGCCCGGCGGGAAAACGCTGGCGATAAAATTGATATGGCCGGCAATCGTCATCGGATCGGCGACGAAACCGTAGAGCGAAACGAGCGCGCCCAGCGCCGGAAACAGCGCCAGCAACAGATAATACGTCACGCCGGCGGCAATCAGCGTGACGCGGTCCTCGATCACCTCGTTGGCCAGCCGCCAGAAGACGTCCCGCAGGCCCTTGAGCGGAATTTCGTGCGGCGTATCGGCATCGCGCCCGCGCTCTTTGTCATCGATGGTCAGGACAGTGGCCTCGCTCATGGGGATCAGCTGGTCGCTCAAATCGTCATTCTCCGGATTTCAGGAAAAGATAGAGCCGTTTTGCAATTTGTCGAATCCGTAAATACGGAGTTTTTGGAAACACTCCCGCCGCTCGTCCGGTGGCAATCGACGACATCTGCAACGCGGAGGCACAGGCCTTGCGCACGGCCACGGGCGTCAATCTGTTTATCGCCGATTGAATTCGAAATACTTGCAGCAAACACGAGCTCGAGGAGCTCATGTCTGCCTATTGCTGGATCTGTTCAGAGAACGCGATTTTATTTGGCGAATACGCCGTCAAAATCCTTAAAACCCTTGACCTCGATCGGATTGCCGCTCGGATCGAAGAAGAACATCGTCCGCTGCTCGCCGGGCTCGCCCTCAAACCGGATGACCGGCGGGATGTCAAAGGCGACGCCCGCGTCCGTGACGCGTTTGGCCAGAGCCAGCCAATCCTCGAGCGGCAGAACCACACCCAGATGCGGCATCATCACCATATGGTCGCCGACCTTGCCGGTGCGGGTGGTCTCAAACGGCTTGCCCAGATGCAGGGAAATCTGGTGGCCGAAAAAGTCGAAATCGACCCAGGTGTCCGTGCTGCGGCCTTCTTCGCAACCGAGGATATCGCCGTAGAAGCGACGGCAATCATCGAGATTATTGACATTATAGGCCAGGTGAAAAAGCGAACGCATCGTCGGTCATCTCCAGTTTCAATGGGCTTTCTAAAGCGGATTTGCGCCGCGAAGGAAAGCGCGTTCTGATGTTTTGGCCGGCATTCAGTAAGGGAGGTTCGAAACGCCGATTTTGACCGGCGCAACTCTGAGCCCGCAAGCGTGTACCGCAAATTGCCGTTGACGAATGAAGTTGGAAATGGAATAAATATTCTGCGAAGATGAACTGTTAATCTCTTTGTACCGTTTCGACCAAGCCGTCAGGGGAGTGATGGCGGTTGCGACGAGAGCCCCATCATGGGGATTCCGGCCAATCGGGTGCTGCCGGACACCGCTTTCTGGGAGGAGAGACGATGAACAAGCTTATCATGGGCACCGCATTGGCGGTGATGATGTCGTCTGCCGCGCAGGCCGAAACCATCGGCGTGTCGATGGCGCTGTTCGACGACAACTTTCTGACTGTGCTGCGTACCGGCATGCAGGACTATGCAAAAACCCTGAAGGGCGTGACGCTGCAGGTCGAGGACGCCCAAAATGACGTTGCCAAGCAGCAGAGCCAGATTCAGAATTTCATTGCCGCCGGCG
>Ga0247730_1001843_pt1 | contig 11069 bp, 12 predicted proteins | sample UWRJL073202C2_FD_180959 | JGI IMG/M metagenome (GOLD analysis project Ga0247730, IMG submission 180959) | Plant litter microbial communities from Arlington Agricultural Research Station in Wisconsin, United States - UWRJ-L073-202C-2 | ecosystem: Environmental > Terrestrial > Plant litter >...
TCCGGGAAACCTATACCGGCTTTGGGTTTGAGCTGCTCGAGCTGCCAAAGGCATCCGAAGAGCTCCGCATTTCCTTTATTTTAGATGCTGTAAAATAATTGGTCCCTGATTTTATTAATGTTGAAATTTTTGTCTTAGGTTTGCAGCATTAGGTAGTATTTCTTAGGAAATGCTTTAATAGGGAATGCTGGTGTAAATCCAGAACAGTCTCCGCTGCTGTAAACCTCATCAAAAATAACTGTTAACAGGCCACTTTCCGCAAGGAGGGGAAGGCAGCAGTTAGAGGAAGTCAGAAGACCTGCCTTATAAATGTTTACTTACGCTTTCGGAAGAAAGGCTAACAGTTATGATGAGAAAAACAAACTATCCTTCACTTACAGGAACATTCTCCTGTTTGCTGGTTTTCCTGTTGCTGAGCAGTTCATGCAGGCAGGCGCCCGCTGCAAAAAAACAAACGTCCGCAAGAACCGGCAGTGCAGAAATCAGGTATGCCCAGGGCTTTCGTATCGACTATTTTGACAATTACAAGTTGCTGAGCATCTATTCCGGTATAGGGCCTGCGGCCGATACTGCCCAATACGTGCTGCTCAAAAAAGGCGCAAAAGCTCCTGAGGGTTATACCAAAGCACAGCTGATAACCATTCCGGTGCAAAACCTGGTGGCGATGGCTTCCACACATGTGGCCCAGGCAGAATTTGCAGGCGTGACAGACGCGATCATTGGCCTCGGCAGTTTTAAATATATCACCTCTCCCGCTGTGCGGAAAAATATTGCTGCTGGCAAAGTAAAGGATGTGGGCGTTGACGGAACCATGAACGATGAAATGCTGATCAGCATGAAACCCGGTCTGGTGATCGTAATGGGCAATCCCGATGCCAAATTCACAAAATATGCTACGCTTACCAATGCCGGTGTACCGGTAATGCTCAATTCTGAATGGCTGGAAACCACGCCGCTTGGACGTGCCGAATGGGTAAAGGTAATGGCTGCATTAACCAATAAGGAAGAGTTTGTAAATGCAAAGTTTGATGCGATAGAAAAAGAATATCACCGTCTGGCAGAGATCGGCAGGAATGCAAAAACCAAACCTGCTGTTATCAGCGGAATGCCCTACAAAGGAGTATGGAACGTGCCCGATGGGGATAGTTATATGGCACAGTTTTTTAAAGACGCCGGAACAAAATACAAATGGAGCAGCGTAAAAGGTAAAGGCAGCCTCGCCCTCAACTTCGAAACTGTTGCGCCCGAGGCCCTAAAGGCAGATTTCTGGATCAATGCGGGTTATGTGGATTCTAAAAAAGATATCCAGGCCCTGGATGCCCGGTACGCTGACTTCAAACCCTTTAAAAGTGGGACAATTTTTAACAATAACAAAAGGGTAAACGACCTGGGATCTAATGATTACTGGGAATCAGGTTCGGTAAGCCCGCAGCTGATCCTGGCCGACCTCATCAGGATCCTTCATCCCGAACTGCTGCCGGGGCATCAGCTGGTATATTATAAACAACTGAACTGATTGTTGGCAGCGCTGCGCCGATTACACCGCTGGCTAAACTCATTTTCGCAAAATTTACACAATTGAACAAGTTAAAAATTCTGGTATTGCTGTCGCTGCTGGTGATTGCTTTCCTGCTTGATGTAGCCTTTGGTTCTGTGCATATTCCTGTAAAGGAAGTGATCAGGGTATTGTTTACACCATACGCCGGTGATGAGAGCTGGATCTATATTATTGAAAAGATCAGGCTGCCTAAGGCGCTCACAGCCATTATTGTGGGCTGCGGGCTATCCGTCAGCGGATTGCAGATGCAAACCCTTTTCCGTAACCCGCTGGCCGGCCCCTCGGTGCTGGGCATTACCGCTGGTGCAAGTCTCGGCGTGGCCCTCGTGATGTTTTCCGTAGGCAGCCTCACTAGTTTGTACACTATCAGGGAACTGGGGCTGTCCGGAAGCTGGCTGATCATTATTGCTTCCTCTTTGGGTGCAGCGCTGATTATGCTGGTGATTGTATCCATATCATCCTCCTTAAAAGACAATGTCATTGTGCTGATCGTTGGGGTCATGATCGGAAATATCACCCTTTCGCTGATCAGTATCTGGCAGTACTTCAGTTCTCCGGAGCTGATCAAAGATTACCTGATCTGGACTTTTGGCTCGCTCGGCGGAGTCACCGGGAATCAGCTGCTGATCCTTGCAATCGTAGTTTCCCTGGGACTGGTGATCTCATTTCTGTCCTCCAAAATGCTCGACGCGCTGCTGCTTGGAGATAACTATGCGCGCAGCATGGGCCTTACCGTAAAGCGCGCCCGGCTGGTCATTGTGCTCAGCACCAGCATCCTTGCCGGTGGGATTACTGCCTTTTGTGGGCCTATCGCTTTTATCGGGATCGCAGTGCCCCACCTTGCCCGGGCGCTGTTTAATACTTCAAATCACCGTGTACTGATCCCTGCATGCTGCCTTATAGGGACAGTATTAATGCTTACCTGTGATATTGTAGCTCAATTGCCCGGAAGTCAGACAGTTTTACCAATTAACGTAATTACAGCTTTAATCGGTTCACCGGTGGTGATCTGGATCATTGCAGGGCCACGCAAACTAAGGGGATTCTGATGGAAAATGTGGTCTTACAAACTACCGGGCTTCATATCGGTTATCATGCCGGTAAAAAACAGGCCAGCACCATTGCCGGTCCCCTGGATTTATCCCTGTACCCCGGACAGATGATCTGTGTGCTTGGGCCAAACGGCTGCGGTAAATCAACGCTGCTCCGCACAGTTTCGGGTCTGCAGCAGGCAGTTTCCGGATCGGTTGTCCTAAACGGGCGCGATCTGTCCCGCTTAAAACCTGCTGAACTGGCACGGCAGATAAGTTTGGTGCTTACTGATAATATCCGAAACGGCAACCTCGATGTGTATTCAGTGATCGCCCTTGGCCGCTATCCTTACTCGGGCTGGCTTGGTATATTGAACGAAGCGGATAAAGCTGCTATCAGCAAAGCCGTACAGATGACAGGCACAGCTGAATTCCTGAACCGTAAAATAGATAGCCTCAGTGATGGCGAATGTCAGAAAGTATTGCTTGCGCGGGCGATGGCACAGGATACGCCCCTGATTGTTCTGGATGAACCCACCGCACATTTAGACCTTCCCAGCCGCATCCAGCTGATGCGGCTGCTGCATCAGCTGGCAAAAGAAAGCCCAAAGGCCATCCTTATTTCCACACATGAACTGGACCTGGCACTGCAGGTTGCGGATCAGATCTGGCTGATGGACAGCAATGGCCATCTGGCGGCCGGACTGCCGGAAGAACTGGTCTTAAATGGTGCTTTCCGGCGGGCTTTTGATAAGGACGGAATTTCATTTGATGCTGCAACGGGCACTTTCCCCGTCCATATCACCGCAAAGGAAGATGTAGCGGTACATGGCGATGGAACCGCCGCTTTCTGGACCAGGAAAGCCCTGATCAGAAAGGGTTATGCCATAAGCATATCGGCCAATGTCAGTATCATGATTACGATAGCTGAAAAGCCCGAAGCAACAGAATGGACAATGAAAAAGACAGGGACTGAACAAAAATTCTATTCGATCAGAGAATTTCTTGAGGCCCTGTAGGCCGTTCTCCTGTCATCACAAACAACAATAAATCAACATAAAACAAGCAAATGAATAAAAATTTACAATTTATATCTTTCAGAAATGTGCTGATCGCCGGGGCTTTAATCAGCAGTCCGGCACTGGCGCAGGATAAGAAAGCCGATACCACTAAAACCAATGCACTGGACGAGGTAGTGGTCACCTCTCTACGTACCGAGACCAAAAGACGCGATGTACCGCAAAATATCACGGTTATCAGCAAACAGGCGATGGCACTAACTGCCTACGGCGAAGTAACCGACTTACTTAAAAAAAACGCTTCTGTAAATATCATCCAGTACCCGGGGCTTTCTGCCGGGATCGGAATCCGTGGTTTCAGGCCACAGATCAGTGGCTTAAACCAGCGTTCATTGCTGCTGGTTGATGGCCGTCCGGCAGGTACGGCAAGTATTGCAACTATTAATCCTGCGGATATTGAACGGATTGAAGTGCTAAAAGGACCGGCATCAGCTCTATATGGTTCTTCTGCCATGGGCGGGGTGGTCAATATCATTACCAAAAAGTCCTTCGGCGATGTACACGGCAATGTATTTGCAGAATATGGCTCGTATGAAACCGCAAAACTGGGTGCCGATGCAGGCGGCAATATCACAAAGAAGCTGGATTTTAATTTATCCTTCCTCAGTTACGACAGGAATAAAAACATGAAACTGGGAAAAGGAAATCTTTTCAGGAATCTCTTTGATGCGGATAAAGCGGTAAAAAACTATACAACAGGCCCCGTTGAAGTAGATGATAACCGTTCTGATGGATTAAGGCGCGACTATACCAGGCTCAACTATAATACGGGAAGCCTGCGCCTGGGATATCAGATTGATGATACCTGGAGACTGGATGTAAGGGGAGAGCGTTTCGTTGCCAAAGGTGTAGAAGCGCCAAGTGATATCTTTTACGGTAATGCACAGCCCAGCACAAAGGATATCGAGCGCCACAATGAAGAAGCAACACTTTCCGGCAATCTGTTCAGTCACAAGCTGTCGCTAAAGGGGTATACTTCCGAAGAAAATAACCTGAACTATACGCTTACTGCTTCGGGTGTAAAAATTGCTCCCTACGCTTCCTTCAGCAGTGAAACCAGCTGGAAAGGTATACAGGCCAAAGATGCCTGGTCTTTAGGAAAGCACAACGTAATATTTGGTTTAGACTACAGCAATGCTGCCACCAGTTCAAAATCCTTTCTGGCAACAGGTGCAGAGAAAGCACCTTTTTCACCAAATTACAGTCTCAGCTCCGCGGCAGCCTATGTACAGGGCCAGCTGAACTTTCTAAACAACCGGTTGGTAATTAACCCCGGTATCCGCATGGACCTGATCACCTATGATGTAAAACAAACGCCCCTGTTAACCACCTATGCGGGAGGGAAACAGACCAATCCTTTTGTGAGCCCCAGTTTAGCAGCTCAGTATGCAGTAACAAAGCTGTTTACTGTACATGCAACTACAGGAAGGGCATTTGTTACCCCTGATGCTTATAATGTGGCGGGGTACTCCGAAATCCTGTCGGGCGGTAAAGCCACCGTTACCCAGGGAAATCCCGGCTTAAAAAATGAAAACAGTATTTCCTGGGACGCAGGTTTAAGAATCTCAAAATCTGAACTGGGTTTAAGCGCTGATTTTACGTATTACAGCACTTCGGTTAAGGACAGGATCACTACACAGCGCAGCATTCCGCCTGCCACACAATTAACTCCCGGCGGATTACAGATCAATAGCATCACTACCTACGTCAATGCGAATAAGGCAAATATCAACGGTTTCGAAGCAGAATTTGCCCTGGATTTTGGAACACTGGCACACAAAGACTATGCACTGAAGCTGTTTGCCGATGCTACAAAATCTGCCAAAGCTAAAGAAGTAACGATTGCCGCTGACGGCACCCAAACGGCGAAGGATATTTATAACGTGGCTGATTTTACGGCCAGCTATGGCCTTGAATATAACAATTTAAAAGGGCTTGACCTGCGTTTGAGCGGACGTTATGTGGGTAAACGTAAGGATACGGATTTCAACGATCCGTTGTCGCCGGAAATTGTTTACCCTGAGTTTATGACCCTGGATTTTGGTGCCGCATACACCTACAAAAAGAAACACACCATCAGTTTCCTGATGAACAATATCACAGATGAGAATTATTATGAAAAGCGCGGGTACAATCTTGCAGGCCGTAACTTCTCCCTCAAATATGCTTTAAGCTTTTAAATGAAATCAGAGCTGATAAAAAATTCTTAAATTTAAACCTTGGCTTCATCGTTGTGATCAACAGGCAGCGATGAAGTTTTAAATCTATACGATGAAGATATATACTAAAAAAGGAGACAAAGGAACTACCGGGCTTTTCGGCGGCAAACGGGTAAGCAAAGACGATGTAAGGGTAGAGTGTATCGGTACGCTTGATGAAGTCAACTCGACGATAGGTTTTCTCAGGGTAAAACTGGGCGATTCACACGAATGGCAGCCTAACCTGCACAAGATCCAGAAAGATATGATGGACATGATGTCGCATCTGGCGCGGCCTTCGGATACCAAAAAGATCAATACCAATCCTATGCCGGCAGATGGGCCTGAGTTTTGTGAATCCTGGATTGATGAACTGGAAGGCGCAATGACACACCCCTCTGACTACTTTATACTTCCCGGCGGAAATGAAATCTCGGCCTTATGCCATATGATCAGGACACAGATGCGCAGGGGCGAACGTCGTTTGGTAAGTCTCATTCAAACGGATGAGGTAAATGAAATTATTCCGGCATACATCAACCGCCTGTCTGACCTGTTCTTTACACTATCGCGTGCAGAAATGGACAAAGCAGGCGTTGCCGAAGAAAAATGGCAGTTGTTCCTGTATAAAAAGTTTAAGAAAGCCGAACCTGCACCTGAATCTTAATTTATGCTGATTTATGTAAGTGGCGGGGTAAGAAGCGGCAAAAGTGCCTGGGCGCAGCAGCGGGCAAAAGAATTGACTGCCCAACCAGTGTATATCGCCACAGCAAAAATCTGGGACGAAGATTTCCGTATGCGTGTACAGCGACATCAGGATGAGCGCGGGCCGGAGTGGACTACTTTCGAAGCTTACCGCGACCTGCACTTGTTACCTTTAAAAGGCCGCATTGCAGTGATCGACTGTGTAACCTTGTGGCTGACTAACTTTTTTATGGATCATGAGAATAATATTGATCTGTCTTTAGCAGATTTTAAGAAAGAAATTGATCAGTTATGTTCCATCGACGCTACATTTATTATCATTTCCAATGAACTGGGGATGGGCATGCATGCCGATACGGAGATCGGGCGTAAATTTGCAGACCTGCAGGGCTGGGCAAACCAGTATGTAGCGGCCAGGGCAGAGGAAGCTGTTTTTATGGTTTCGGGCTTGCCTTTGCATTTAAAGAAATAAAAAAACGCAAGTAATTGAACTCATGATCAACCGGGAACTGAAACTTTTTTTTACCGCATTGTCCTTTTATACCAGGTTGCCGGCGCCAGCTGCTATGCGCGATGAGCCTATTGGCTTATTAGCTGATGCGATTAAATACCTTCCCCTGATTGGCTGGATTACCGGATTTGTTGCTGCTGCGGTTTATCTGCTGGCAAACTTTCTTTTTGGGAATGCCCTGGCCGTGCTTTTTTCGATGCTTGCCGGTCTCTTGCTGACGGGTGCTTTTCATGAGGATGGATTTGCAGATGTTTGTGACGGATTTGGCGGGGGATGGACAAAAGACAAGATTCTGGAAATCATGAAGGACAGTAGGCTCGGTACTTATGGTGTGGCCGGACTGATCCTGCTGCTGGGCATCAGGTTTATAGCAATTATCCAGGTCACGTCAGACGTAAATGCAATCGTGATCCTTGGTATTTTTGTGATTGCACATTCGCTGAGCAGGTTTTCGGCAATGATCGTTGCCTCCAACCATAGCTATGCGCGCAGTTCGGAGAGTAAGGCCGGTGTTGCGGTAGCAGAGAAAAGCAAGGCCGCTAACCTTATTGTCGCGGCCATATATACATTACTGCCTCTCGCGGGCCTGATCTTTTACACCGGGGAATCTGCTATTGCTTTCATCCTGATTCCTGTGGTTTTAACCAGTTATTATCTTGGCTATTATTTTAAAAAATGGATAGGGGGATATACAGGAGACTGCCTTGGCGCCGTACAGCAGATAACGGAAGTGGTGATTTATCTTTCTTTGTTCCTGGTATGGAAATTTATCTGATCAGGCATACGACACCTTTGACGGAAAAAGGCCAGATCTACGGAAGGACAGATGTAGCGCTCGGTGAAAGCTTTCAGGAAGAAGCAGCAAAGATTCTGGCACAATTACCTGTCCATATGGATGCTGTATTTTCCAGTCCATCATTAAGATGTACCCGGCTTGCGGCGGCTATTACAGATCATTATTCAGAAGTTTCCGGCGCTGAAACACGGGCTGTCGATGAACTGCCTTTTCAAACAGATGAAGCTTTGTATGAACTCAATTTTGGCGACTGGGAAGGTAAAACCTGGGATACTATAGACCGCGCAGCATCAGAAACCTGGATGAGCGATTTTGTACATCTCTCACCACCAGGCGGCGAAACCATGCTGGAAATGCAGCACAGGGTTTCTAATTTCTGGGATCGATTACTGCAGCAGCCCTACAAGAATGTATGCGTAGTTACACACGGCGGAGTAATCCGTATTCTCCTTGCCAGGTACAAATCGGTTCTGCTTAAAGATTCCTTTTCTATAGATGTAGGCATGGCAGAAGTTTTTAAGCTGTCGGTTTCCGGCTGATCAAACGGATCTCATCACCAACACGGATCATCCCGCTGCCCTGATGGATCAGGTTTTGCCCAAATAATACCTTTTTATTAATGGTACGGTATCCGGCCAATGTTTTTAAAGGCTCCTGGCCCTTTTCACCCGTTTGCTGGTCGATCGTAGTAAGAACACAGCGGGCACATGGCTTTACTGCTGAAAACAGCATTTCCCCAATATAAAAGCTGCCAAAGCTGTCTTCAATGTGCGGCTCTCCGCCTGTAAACACAAAATTAGGACGGAACCTGTCAATCCTTACCGGCACCTCAAGTTTTTTATTGAGCCCGTCAAGTGAAGCCTGACTAATCAGCAGACATGGATAACCATCCGAAAAGCCAACGATTTCATTATTTTCTGCGTACCTGGGATCTACCAGTCTTCTTGCATCTGCCGGCATTTTTACAAGCCGAACGGACATCTGCATAAAATCAGAAAACCACTCATTTACGAGTTTGCTCACCTCCAGGCCTGTGGATTCGTCATCCCAGATGGAAACAGGAATGCTGAGGCCGGTATTTTCTTCCACTGAGAAGGAGATTGATTGGGCAGGGTCTTTTTTATGGGTTACTGTTATTCTTTCTGCGTCGATGCCCACCTGCAGCATCGCCAGTTCAAAGTGTTTCCTTTGGGTAACGAACACGCCTTTTTCATCTATCAGCATCCATTTCCGGTCGTATTTTAACCCTGTTTCTACAAGTTCAGCTTGTTGCAAACTGATGCCTCCCAAAGATTTAACCGGATATATATAGAGCTCAGACAAATAAAAATTATTCATTGCATAAAGTTAAAAAAACCTAAGGATAATTCTTCATCATATTTTACCCGGACTTTGCTGTAGGCAGGTACTCAATAGCCCCACAGTAAGGAAACACTCACAAGTCATAAATGACAGAAAATGAGGACTGAATGACGCGCTGCTGATTACTTACTGATGACTTGCTTACAGCAAGCTCCGGGAAAGCTCCGGACAAACTTAATACAGCATTGATCATATACATTGATATTTATAATTAAATCAACAGATCTCTTATGAATTTGCTAAATTTGAATAGCGGAAGAAGGATAAATCTGACGGGGAAGTAAATTTACATACATGGGACTATTCGATATTTTTAGAAAAACTGATACGGCAAAAGCACAGGCAGAGGATAAAACAAAACAGGCACCAGCAGCGAAAGCAGATCAGCCTGATCAATCTTCTGAACCTATTGCAGCAGTTGCAGCAGAAATAAAGTCGCCAGTTACCCCTCAGCGCAATTCCGGCGATCTTAAAAAAACACAGGCACTGGCTACATTGCTTGAGATCCCAAGAGAAGAGAGAACTGAAACCTGGGTAAACCAGTTTTTAGCCGATCTTCCATTTGCTGCCCTTCGCTGCGGAGCGCCGCAACTGATTGCCGGTCCGGATGGGTTTCCCTATTTCCAGTTATTCATTCCAGCCCCCGGCGAAGAATTCCAGTCCTATGTGATCGATGAGATGATTTCTGGTTTCCTTGTAGAAAGAGGATACGGGGTTGTGCTTAATCCCGGAGCAGGTCAGCCCGACTGGGTATTAACCTACGGAGATCTCCTTAACTATCATTTGAACGGAGCTTTCTTTACACTTGACAGCCTATTCAGCCACAGCAGTAATATCACAGAAGAAGTTGCCGCTGGAGAAGAAATAATGGTGGGCCAGCCATCAGAAACCATCCTGCCAGCACAGACGAGAAAATTATTGAAAGACTTTTTTGAACTCAACGGTATCCAGGGACCAAAAGTAATGCTGATGATGCGCAAAAACGCTGAAGAAGTTAGTCAGGATCTCGCTTTTAACATCACCCCCGATTCTTTTGAATCAGAGGAGCACTACCGCAACATGATGCAAACCGTAACCTGGTACCTGCCAAGGCATTATTCTGTGGTCGGCTTACACGACAGCCATGTAGAAAACGGTTTTATGTCCTTGTAACCGGATATTGAGCGTATCACGCACCTTATTAGTCGCAGATAATGAATATCAAAACCAACTCCCATTTTAATGCAATTCTGGTCTTCATCTCAATAACTGGATTTTATTCCACTTATGATGCACCATCTGATGGATGGACAGAAATAGGGTTTCCATATCCTTTTTACACATTTACTGGCGGTAAAATTGATCCGGCTGCTGTTAATGAAATAGAGATGGGATTTATTTTGAGATATTTCCTGATCGATCTGCTAGTGTTAGCTCTTTTTATTTACGTTTTCAACTATGCAGACAAAACTTACAAAATTGTCAAAAAATAAGATAGAAGTAAAGATACCCCTATGCCTTTGTAACCCGCTCCGGCGCTGCTGCGGATAACCAGTTTTTTCCTTCTGTAAACCGCGTCACAAGCATTGCCGCTACGGTATCTCCTGTAGAGTTCAGGAGCGTAGCCATTGGATCTACCAATGTACCGATAATCATTGCCGGTGGAAGCGCCTCTGGCGGAAAACCATATGCAGATATAAACAGCAGTTCTCCAACATACCCCCCGTTAGGGATACCCCCTTCAACTATACTCACCAGAACTGTCATCCCCAGTGCAAGCATGATCGTCTCTGCACTGTCGAAGCCTTTCCCGAACAGCGCAAACACCACGGCCATCTTGATGATCAAGA
>Ga0247730_1001844_pt1 | contig 11040 bp, 5 predicted proteins | sample UWRJL073202C2_FD_180959 | JGI IMG/M metagenome (GOLD analysis project Ga0247730, IMG submission 180959) | Plant litter microbial communities from Arlington Agricultural Research Station in Wisconsin, United States - UWRJ-L073-202C-2 | ecosystem: Environmental > Terrestrial > Plant litter >...
TACAAATATTAGTTGATTTTCCATTTTTTAAATTTTAAAAAAAGGTAAATCCAAAAGGGGTGCCTAAGACGAAAAATTTGTAGAAAAGTACCCGGAAAGAGAACTGCGCACTATTTTTTTTTTAAGTGACAGGTCAATACCAAACAAACCCTACCATATTGGTAAGGTTTGTTTTCATTTTAGTAAACTTGAAATTTATACTTAGTAACAGGGTCTTGCAATTTACGGAGCAGCAGGCCAAAAGGTATTTTTGGTTCAATCCAAGTAGATTTTGGCGGCAGGATGATTCCTTTCTGTGCAATATCAATTAGCTGGTCGGCATTTAAAGGCGACATGGTGAAGGCTATAGCATGGGGATTTTCCAGAATGAGCCTCCTCACTTCCTCAATTGCACCAGCCCCTCCAACAGGAATAAGCTGCTGATCAGTTTCAGGCTTTTCAATCTTAAAAAATGGCTTAAATACCATTTCTTGCAACATGCAGGCGTCGGGCAAAGGAGTAACATCTTTCAATTTAAATCCCATATTAAACCACTTCCCATCAATATATAATCCGAATTCATGTTTTCTCTTCGGCATTACTAATTCATTTCGCGGTGATTTGGTGATCGAAAAAGATTTCTTTAGTTCCCTGAAAACATGGTCTAAATCAATATTTCCTATCGGTATAATTACGCGGTGAGACTCTTTAATTTTTAGCTGATCGCTCGCCAAATAAAATGAAGAAATATAATTAAAATCCCCGGGAAGACTTTCTTCGTTCATCTTTCTATATTTAACTGCAGCTGCTAACCGATGGTGGCCATCTGCTAAATAAACATTCTGCAATTCAGAGAAACACTCCTTTAGCTGGCGGATCGTTCTTAAATCATAGACCCCCCAAATCCGGTGGAAAACCTTATTCGAGTAATAAACTGAATTTGTTTCCGTCTGTTTAATTTGCTGCAGCAGCAACCTGATCGCAGAAGTAGGCCGGTGCGTAATCAGCAGCGGGCCACCTTCCAGACCAACCTCGTTCCTATAATTCATTAGTCCCGCTGCATAACACTCCATCATAGAGCCATGCGTTTTGATATGTCCGTTCTCAAAATCATCAAGGTCTGTTACCGCCCATACGCCAGTCTGTATATTATTTCCTTCAGTAATTTCATAAATGAAAATACATGGGTTTTCTTCCTGGTAAAAATCACCTTCATGGATCATTTTTTTCAGGTTGCCCAAAATATTATCATTCGTTAGCTCCTGATTTCCATCATATCCATTATCCAGCTTTTGTGCGATCACGCCACGGTTCCCTGAAACAGACGAAGGTCGCGGTGATAGCATTTTATCTACGTATACTTCTTGTGGCCTTAAAGCCAGGAAAGGTCTGATTGTCGCCATGAGAGAATTTGAATATAGCAGGTTGTTGTACATGCAAATTTCAACACAGATTCTTTGATAATATCACAGGCGGTGTATAAGAGAAAATTATGCTGATTAACCCGCTTTAATCAGAACAAAAAATTGCAAACATCAAACAAAATACTGTTTATACAAAATATTGTTTTAACACATTTTATAGTGTGCCTATGTTACCGTACATTTAACACTAAGCCCTGATTATCTGCTATTTAACCCAACCCACACCTAAACAACTGCAGGCGGAAAAAACTCCTAAATCGAAAAAGCACAATTACCATTGGCAATTGTGCTTTTCAAATCTATTACTGATCAAATTTATTTAAGGTGTGATTTTAATTCGGCACCACCTTGCACAACTTGTGAACGCACAGCCGGCACTTCTGCCAATGGATTTAATAATCCAAAATCATGGATCATTCCATTAAACCTCACAACAGTTACTGCAACACCGGCCTCATCCATTTTAGAGCCATAAGCTTCGCCTTCGTCACGTAATACATCGTTTTGTGCAACCTGGATTAATGCAGGAGGCAAACCTGCCAGCTGTGCTTTTGTTGCCCTTAATGGAGATGCGTAAATATCTTTTCTAGCCGCAGCGTCAGTAGTATAGTTGTCCCAGAACCATTTCATCATATTTTTTGTCAGGAAACGCTTTTCCGCATATTGATTGTAAGAAACAGTTTCAAAACTTGCGTCAGTAACCGGCCACATCAATAATTGAAAGCGTATAGCCGGTCCTTTTTTATCTTTTGCCATCAATGCAACAACCGCAGCCATGTTACCGCCAACGCTATTTCCTGCCACTGCTAAACGGGTACCATCAACGTTGATCTCATTACCATGGGCGGCCACCCATACGGTAGCAGCATAAGCCTGGTTAATCGCTATCGGATATTTTGCTTCAGGAGAAGGTGTATAATTCACAAACACAGCAACCGCCCCAGAATTTACGACCAGGTCTCTCACCAAACGCTGGTGTGTAGGAAAATCTCCAAGTACCCAGCCACCACCATGAAAGAACATAAATACGGGTAGTTTCCCTTAACACCAGCCGGACGAACAATGGTTAATTTCAAATCTTGTCCGTCGGCCTTAATTGTTTTCTCCGAAGTTTCTATCCCCGAAAGGTCTGCTTTTACAGAAGACTGCGCACCGGTTAATACTGCCCTTGCTTCTACAGGGGTCATTTGCTCCATTGGTTTTCCAGTGCCAGAATTTAATACATTCAGAAATGCTTTCACGTGACTTTCGATTGCAGGGTCTTTTGCAGGATCAACGGTTTGTGCAGCAACGTTAACACCTAAAAAAAGTGCAGGGATCAGTAATTTTACTTTGCTAAAAAAGGATGGGGTTTTCATATCGTTATTTTTAAAATGTGTTTGTTTGAATTGACAAATCAAAACTACGTTCATTCTAAAAGGCAGACAATGCACCATTTGTCCCTCTTACAGGACTTTTTTCCTTTTTTACAAATACCTTGTTATGATGTATTAAAACCTGAAATTTAAAGCAATATAGGGATACCAGCCCTCATCAGAATGCCCGGCAACTAAACGGATCACTGCCATAGAAGCGGGTGCAAAATACAATCCGCCACCTACACCGTTATGCCATTTTTCAGAATGCTCTCCCTTTTTCCATACCCTGCCAATATCATGAAAACCAAGTACACCAAACTGACCGGGGAAAATATAGCTAACAAAATCAGCTAGTTTAATCCTCATCTCCAGGTTATTATAAAAGCTTTGATCACCTGCAAACCTAAACTGCCGGAAGCCAAGCAAAGTACCTTCTCCACCTAAAAATGCAGATTGATAAAAGGCGTGCTTCCCAACAGTCACCCCACCCCCAAAACGTTCTGCAATCACAAATCTCGACCTGCTGTCTAAGTTTTTGTATACGGCTACGCTTCCGGTAAACTGCCCAAACGAGTGTGAATAATTGTTCAAACCTGTATATCCTTGTATTTTTAAGTTGATAAATGTTCCTAATGATGGCAGCACCGGATTATTCCTGGTATCATTTACAAAGGTGGCTGTTACCCCTGCATACATTTTATCTTTTGATAATGTGAGACTATCAGCAGTGTGCAGGTTAGCACTGTTGCTGATAAATCTTCCCTCATTATCATCGCTATCGTAATGATAATATTGAAAAGAAGGACCAACACTGAACGATGATTTAGGCGCAGTCCAACGTAGTGCCGGGTCTATCTGGTAGACGCTAAACCTGCTGCGGTAGTATTTTATGCCACCTATCGATTTATCAAAGGTAGTCTCGTTGCCCAAACCAAAAAAGTTTTGTGTATTGTGTGGTGCATAAGCACTGGCTTGCAGTACAAAATCAGCATCCCCAACGGTGTGCATCCATTCTCCCCTATAGTTAAATTTAAAGGCTTTGGTACTGAAAGAGTGGACAAAGGCAAATTGCTGTGTATTTCCGTAAGGGAATTTTCTGAACCCCGGATTCATGAATTTCACAGAGAACCCCAATAAAAACCCATCATCATTGTTAAAGCCTGCATCGGGCAATACCATGGTTTTGTGATACAGATCGGTTTGCCGGTAAGATAAGTTGGCTGTATCATTGGCTAAAGTTTTGATCAGGCGGTTCTCTTTACCAGTATAAAAACCACTATCTGTCTTATCATAAAGGTGCACCTTATGATATGAGTTTTTAATGTCGTAGGCTTTAATCCCACTCCCGCCAACAATACGTAATTGTATATTTGCGGCTTTATTGTCTAACACCACACTATCGTTTCCATCTTTAATGTATAGCCTGATTTCTTTCGTAACTGCAGGATCAAAGGTCTTTTTAAATAGCTGTTCTTTTACCTCTTTATCTTTTGCTATTTTGTGGATTGTGACCGTCAGCCCCTTCCCTCTAGTATCAGCGATATGCACCAATTCTCCTTTATTACTGGTTTGGATATCAACAGTCTTATTTAAAAAATGATAGTACTCGTTCATCATCCCCGGAAGCGTTGCCCGCCTCTCTTTTAATTGGGCAAGCAAACGGTCATGTCGCAAAGAATATCCGGGCTCTGGCAATTTCTTCAGCGCTTTTTCAAAAACTTCATCAGTCAGCCCGGTACAGAAATCACGAATAATAGCTGTCCATTCTTCTTCTGAAAGCTGACTTAACAAACGGTTGTTAATGCCCCTGCTTTCCCAAAAGTACCAGTTGATGTTGCGGATGTTTCTTTCGTATCCTTGTATATACGGCAACAAGTAAGACGACTGCACATATTTTGGAATAACACCCTCAGTAAGATAAAAAACCTGATCACGGTCGCGCGGCACCGGCCTGTAAACTGTCTTCTTCCCTTCCTTATCAGGCGTCCACCGCCATTGGTCGTCATGCCTGTCCCAGTCGCCAATAACTGCATCTAAAGCTTTCGCCCTCAACATCATCTGTCCGTCGTAAGTATTATCATTGTCCTTGACCAGCTTTTTAAACATCTTTATCGTATTGTCGGACTTTCCAGTTGGCTCCCGCTCTTCTAGCAAACACAGCGTGTTCTCAAATACACTAGCATATTTACCGAGATTTACATCGGGAGAGATCCAGCCAATAATTGGCTCTGTATGTGCAATACCTACCGCTTTAGCGATATCAGGTACAATCAATGCAGAAAATGGATTGGCAGCAGACATGTTATCTTTCAGGATTTCATTTACAAATGTTTTTCGCAGATCTTCTGGTAAAAGGGATTCCGGGTATTTCTCTACACTTCTTAATACCCATTCTCTGCCGTTTTTGTCTACTAACCGCAGAGAGTGCGATTGAAAACCTCCGCCCCGCTGTGTTGGGATTAATCCGCCTTTAATTTCAGATATCCTGATAACCGGCACCTTTGTGTCCATCGCATATTCTTTACGGTAATTTTCTCCGAAAAAGTAACGGTGGACTTTACTTACGCTATCATATTTAGGATAGAGTTTAATAGAGATACTATCACTTGTAATCGCTTGAACAGTATTTAAAGGTTCATTAGACACCGCTACAAAGGGTTTAGTATAACTGTATACTTTTTTAACCCCTGTTGCTGTATATACGTAATAATCATAGCGCATATCATTATTGAGCAGCAGATCTGCAGTGACATAACCTTGTTCAGATTCCTGGAAAATGGAGTTTTTACCCTTTTTATTGGCAGTATGCTTAGCGCCGCCACCACTCACAATCTGCAAGTTTAATTGATCGCTTTTGATCAACTGCAAACCATGTTCATGGCCTGCAATGTAGGTTAGGTTTGGATAACTTCCAAAAACACCATTTACTCTTTTGATCATATCCTGATAATATGGATGCTTCATATCCTCAGGACTTAAAAAGGCAGAACGCAGCAGCGGATATAAAGAGCCGACTACAGGCAGTGGTATATATAAATTTTTATTTAAGGTTGTTAAAGGAAAAATGTGGCTTTTTAGTGGGTAGTATCCTCCATGGATACCATAACTTTGCAAAGGATGATGATCAGCAAATAGAATGATCTTTCCCCTGTTTGCGTCGAGCAATTCCTGCATCCGATCAATAATATCGTCTTTTGTCTTACAATCGCACTCTGCTTCAGGATTTTGCTTTTGATAAGGATACAACCACCACTCACTATCAAAAGCGATAATAGTTAATTGATCAGTCAGCTTTATTGCTATTGGATCCGGACAGCCATTGGCGGGCACCATCTTTAATAACGGATCATTTTGCTCTGCTAAATATTCACCCTGACGGATGATTTTTGCTAATCCCTGCGGCCCCATCTTATCCCAGTCGTGGTTCCCCGGAATAAAATAAACCGCAGCCCCTGCTTTACGCATCGGCAGAAATTGAGATTGCAAAATCTGTTTCGTTTCTTTTTCTTCTTTACTTCCCCGCAGCCCCATCCCTTTTGGATAAATATTATCCCCCAGGTACATTACCGTCGTTTTACCCTTAATTACATGGTTTACTGCATTTTTGAGTGATTCCCGCTGTGCGATATTCATTTCTCCGGCATCGCCGATAAAAATTACCCGGTATTTTACCGAATCTTGCGCTCGTGTTAAGGTTGTAATGGTTACCAGGAAAAGTAAAAGAGTAAAGTATCTGATCATAAACGTTGATATGTTATTGCAACCCCTAATTATTCCTCTAAACTACGCTAATTTCATTGCCATATAATTTATTAAAGGTCATATTGAATATGGTGCGCTTTGGCACAGACTATTCATCCTGACCGAAATCCTCAGCTAACAGTTATTTTACGTGATAAATCATCTATATTAGTTCAGAATCCTTTTCTTTATGTTCTGTTGTAATAATTTTCAATTGCTAAATTGATATAGCTAATCAAAAAACTATATATTGGCAGTACCGTTTAATCAAAGATCTAAATGTTAAAAACCAGATTTAATCCAAGTATCCAACGCATATTTGTACTTGTACTTATCATGTTATCCAGCAAAAGCTACGCACAGCAAGCCTTTCACCCGGCAAAATTGGAAACGGAATACCTTGCAAATCCGATAGGGATTGATGCGCCAAAACCAAGGTTTAGCTGGCAGATGTCAGATCAGCGAAATGGTGCTGCACAAACAGCCTACCGCATTATAGTTGGTACAGACTCAGCAGCATTGGTAAAAGAACAAGCAATAGTTTGGAATACCGGTTGGCAGCAATCGCCCGCCAGCCTGGTAACCTACGGCGGCGAACCACTTAAGCCCTTTACGAAATACTTCTGGACAGTAGCCATAGCAGATCACCAAAAGAAAAAATCGGCCTTGGGTAATATCGCCAGCTTTGAAACGGGAATGATGTCTATGAAAAACTGGAAAGGTTCATGGATTTCAGACGTATCAAACGTCAACCTCAAACCTGCCCCTTATTTTAGAAAGACTTTTCAGCAAGATAAAAAAGTAAAAAGTGCAAGAGCATATATTGCTGCAGCAGGACTTTACGAGTTATCGATCAATGGAAAAAAGATCGGCAATCATCGTATGGACCCGATGTATACGCGTTTCGACCGCAGAACGCTGTATGTTACTTACGATGTAACCGCTAACCTGCGTGAAGGAAAAAATGCCATTGGCGTGCTTTTAGGTAACGGATGGTACAATCACCAGTCTACTGCTGTCTGGGATTTTCATAAAGCTAACTGGCGTGCAAGACCAACTTTCTGTCTCGACCTAAGAATTACTTATGAAGATGGCACAATAGAAACAGTCACTTCCGGAAAAGATTGGAAAACTTCTTTAAGTCCGGTTATTTTTAACAGCATTTACACTGCCGAGCATTACGATGCAAGGCTGGAACAACAGGGATGGAATACGGCTGACTTTGACGATTCTAAATGGAAAAACGTTTATTACCGTTCCGCTCCATCATCTAATATCGTAGCACAGGCTATGCACCCGATCAGAAATGTGGAAGAAATCACTACCAAGACACTTAAGAAATTTAATGACACCACTTATTTATTTGACTTGGACAGGAACATATCCGGTGTTAGCCAGATTACAGTAGACGGCCCTGCGGGAACAATTGTAAAGCTAAAACATGGAGAGCGCTTATACCCTAACGGCCATTTGGATATGTCTAATATTGATGCCCATTACCGCCCTACAGATAATACCGACCCTTTTCAAACAGACATCCTGATCCTTAGCGGCAAAGGAAAGCAAACTTTTATGCCCCATTTTAATTATAAAGGCTTCCAGTATGTAGAGGTAACAAGCAGTGCACCAATTAAACTGCAAAAAGAAAACCTTGTCGGCTATTTTATGCACAGTGATGTGCCTGTAAGCGGATCTATCACCTCATCTAACCCGACGATCGACAAGATCTGGTCGGCCACAAATAATTCTTACCTGTCCAATCTGTTTGGTTACCCTACTGATTGTCCTCAACGAGAAAAGAATGGGTGGACGGGTGATGCGCAAATTGCAATTGAAACGGGTTTATATAGTTTTGACGGTATCACAGTCTATGAAAAATGGATGGCGGATCACCGCGATGAACAACAGCCTAATGGCGTTTTGCCTTCGATCATTCCAACAGATGGATGGGGATATGAATGGGGCAATGGCCCAGACTGGACCAGTACGATTGCTATTATTCCATGGAATATCTACCTTTTTTATGGAGATCAAAAACTGCTTGCAGATTGTTACCCGAATATTAAACTTTATGTAGACCATATCGATGAGCAATATCCGACAGGGTTAACCACATGGGGCTTGGGCGACTGGGTACCTGTTAAATCTAAATCTCCAGTAGAGCTTACTTCTACTTGTTATTATTATGCGGATGCTGTTATCCTTGCAAAAGCGGCAAAGTTACTAGGCAAGAATGATGATTTTAATAAATACACGGCATTAGCAGAAAAAATCAAAAATGCTTTCAATGCGAAATTCCTTGATGCTACAACTGGTATTTACGGCAAAGGCGTGCAAACAGAATTAAGCGTTCCATTATTCTGGGGGTTAGTACCGGATGAGATGAAAAGTAAAGTTGCCGCAAACCTGGCTAAACGGGTAGAGGCAGATGGGTTTCATCTTGATGTAGGTTTACTCGGACAAAAAGCTATCCTAAATGCGTTAACAGAAAACGGTTATGCAGAGGTAGCCTATAAAATCGCTGCACAGAAAACCTATCCTTCATGGGGTTGGTGGATCGAAAATGGAGCGACTACGCTTTACGAAAACTGGAATATCCAGGCAGAAAGTGATATCTCCTTAAACCACATCATGTTCGGTGAAATTGGTGCCTGGATCTATAAAGGGTTAGGTGGTATCAGGCCCGATGCAGCAAACCCAGGATTTAAAAATGTAATTCTTGAGCCTCATTTCGTTAGCGGAATGGATCATTTTGAAGCTAAACATACCAGCCGGTTTGGAGAAATCACCTCTTCATGGAAGAGAGAAGGCAAAGGAATACGTTATACCGTAACCGTTCCGCCTAATTCTACGGCAACAGTAAAATTACCAGTGATCAAAGACCAGCAGCTTAAATTAGACGGCAAAACTACTGCAGAACAAACCGTACAACTGGCCTCAGGTACTTATCAGTTCAGATGGAAATAATGATAAAGGCACTGTCGTACAATTAAAAACTATAAAATGAAATCCCTTTTTAACTTCTTGCTGATCATGGTCAGCGCTATACAGCTCAGTGCACAATCAGAAGATTTTAAAATAACTTACATTTCCCCAACAAGGATTGTATCGAAAAGTGGATCTATTAAAAATGAGCAGCAGCTACTGCAGCCCGGAACCGGTCAGGCCGAACTCAGTGGAAAACCACTCGTAGTTTTACAAAACACAAAAGACAGCCAAACTAGTATTATCCTGGATTTTGGCAAAGAACTACAAGGTGGTTTACAGCTCATTACCGGCATCTGGGGTGGTAATAAACCCATTAAAGTACGCATCCGATTTGGCGAATCAGTGAGCGAAACCATGTCTGATATTGGTGGAAAAGGTGGTGCCACAAACGACCATGCGATCAGGGATTTTGAAACGCTTTTACCATGGCTTGGCAAAGCAGAGGTAGGCAATACAGGTTTTCGCTTTGTACGGATTGACGTGCTTGGAGAAAATACAAAACTGATCCTTAAAGAAGTGCGCGCTATATCTAAAATCAGGGATATTGCCTATAAAGGATCTTTCAATAGCAGTGATCCATTGCTGAACAAGATTTGGGCAATGGGCGCTTATACGGTACAATTAAACATGCAAGACTATCTATGGGATGGGGTTAAAAGAGACAGACTAGTTTGGGTGGGCGACCTCAATCCGGAGATATCTACTATTAACGCTGTGTTTGGGAGCCATCCTGTAGTTACAAAAAGTCTGGATTTTGCTAAAGAAATCACCCCTCTGCCAGAATGGATGAATGGGATCAGCGCTTATTCGATGTGGTGGATTATCAATCAGCGCGACTGGTATTACCACAGTGGTGATTTAAAATATCTGAAAGCTCAGCAAGTTTATTTAACACAGCTACTCGATCTGCTAAGTACAAAAGTTGATAAAAATAACATGGAGACGTTAGATGGACAGCGGTTTCTCGATTGGCCGTCGAGTGAAGATCCGAAAGCTGTTCATGCGGGTTTACAAGCTATGATGATTATGTCATTAACTGCCGGTGCCGATTTATCAACAACATTAGGTGACAGCGCAACATCACAAAAATGCCTTGCAGCAGTCAAAAAACTAAAACTCCATGTACCAGATCACAACAACTCTAAACAAGCAGCTGCCTTATTAGCATTGTCTGGACTGATGCCGGCAAAACAGGCGAACACAGAAGTACTTGCAGTAGGCGGCACCCGTAATTTCTCTACATTTTTCGGGTATTATATGCTACAGGCAAAAGCAAAAGCAGGCGACTACCAAGGTTCCATCGATGTAATCCGCGAATATTGGGGTGCTATGATTAAAATGGGTGCAAGTACATTTTGGGAAGATTTTAATATGGACTGGCTAAAAAATGCTGCTCCGATTGATGAACTTGTTCCCGAAGGAAAAATTGATATCCATGGTGCTTACGGCGCCTATTGTTATATTGGTTTCAGACATAGCCTCGCTCATGGCTGGGCATCTGGCCCTACCCCCTGGTTAACTGAACATGTATTAGGTATCACAGTTATTGC
>Ga0247730_1001849_pt1 | contig 11011 bp, 17 predicted proteins | sample UWRJL073202C2_FD_180959 | JGI IMG/M metagenome (GOLD analysis project Ga0247730, IMG submission 180959) | Plant litter microbial communities from Arlington Agricultural Research Station in Wisconsin, United States - UWRJ-L073-202C-2 | ecosystem: Environmental > Terrestrial > Plant litter >...
AACCACTGCTGCGCCACCTGCACCGTCGAAAGGCGAGGTATTATCCATGGCAGGAACAAAGTTGGACAAGGCGTCAATGATCACGGTGAACTGGGTGACAGCAGTCTGTATAGATAGTGCATTAGCTTCGCATCGTTTGGAGAGGCAAAGTGGAGAGAAGAACTGACTCTGCTGGCAGCGGCGACGTCTGCGGGAGAGGATCGAATTCCAAGGGGCTCGATAGCCTTGGCCAAATCCCCAGACACCTTGGTGACGGTGCCGATGTTATCCACGACTTGCTGGACACTCAGAGCATTGGGGGCTCGAGCAGCAGGTGCGGCGAAAGAGCCCTGCAAGAAGACGAGGGCGGAGACGACGATGGAGGCGAAGAGCATTGTGAGAGATGTAAGATTGTAGTGGAGAGGGATATGTAAAGTGACAGGGCAGATCTGGGTGGATTGCTGAGGTATTGGGGCAAATTTGGTGAGACCTTTATACCTCACACTGAGCACCCTAGACAATCTGCTCTGCCGAGACGACAGGGCCGCCGGTCGAGAAAGAAACCACGAACGTGAGCGAAGAGAATGAATTGCATTTTCAAATCATTTCGCCTGACCTATGCCTTCACCGAGCAGAAAACAGCATGTTGCAAATATGGCAAACAAGAAATGAGGAGGAAGTGAACCTTTGAAGTCCTGAATGGAATCGAAGAGACAACCTGTGATATCCGAGATACCCATGCATATCCTCGACTCGGCTCTTCATACGATGACGACCACGAGAAGCGCTGGTGACGATTGCAGAATTCAAAAAGTGCATGTCTGCAGAAGGTTGTGTGAGGTCGGCCCCCGCAAACGGGACAACAATAGTGCCATCTGGGAGGGAAAATGAAGAGCAAATAAATGGGATGAAGGTTGCAGCAGGAGTAGTCATACAGTCAAGGAAGGCAAGTGAAAGGGAAAGGACTCGGCAGCAATAATGTCAGTGTACACTACAATGAATTCCTCTCCACGATTATGTTTCTCCCGAATACATCCCTATCAGAAGGCCTTAATTTCCATAATGATAGGATGGATGAGGAAGTAGCATCCGGACTAGAGAAAGCAAGTTGACCACCCAGCTGACCAAAAACAATCGAAGTCGGGACTGGTATAGCTCCTCTGTGTGGTCATAATACCGAATCTCAGAATAGGGTGGTACATTTGACATGGCAAGAGCCAGAGAACCAGCAAGAGTTTCATGACGGAGCGAGGAGAGATATGGGCTGCTCAATTGCAAGGCAGGGTATGTGCCTTCCTTGCGTGTAACATCGATGCCAGAGGCAATAGAGCAAGCATAAATTATCAGTATCTATTTTAGAGGCATTTAGAGCGAAATGAGAGCAAGCGGATGTTGCGGAGCTGCTATCTGAGGTCGAGCTGAACTTGGAGGCATGAAAATCGAACAAAGATCGAGCCATAAATTCGTAGTCACGTTCCTTCCCCATCATGATCCCCATCAAAACAAGACCAAACTCAGGAAACTGAATGCTGGCGTCGGCAACAGCAGCAGTTTCCTTATTCCCCAACGCCCTTCACGTCGAGGAAATCATCATGGCCACCCAAGCACCTATCGTCGATGGCATTGGAATTGCCAACCTGCCTAACCAGGTCCGTATATTACGCGTTCGTACAGTAGATGGAAATGTTGACGCGTTTTTTCTTGCGTAGAAACACAAAATCGTAGCGAAACGTGGAGCTCATTTCACCATTATGGTTGTTGGTGCGTTTTGCTCTGACCTCTTGATGCCTACAGCGCTAATTACGCGTTTTTATCACAGGTGAAAGCGGACTGGGCAAGACGACTCTCATTAACACTCTTTTCTCCACCGAACTCTCCCCTGCCAAAAATTACACCAAGCGCCATCATAAGCAACTGGACAAACTTACGGAGGTCGAGATTATCAAAGCAGAGCTGGAAGAGAAGCAGTTTAAAGTGAAGCTGACTGTTATTGACACACCAGGCTTTGGTGACTACGTGAACAATCGGTGCGTTGACCCTGCTTTCACAGCGATATCGCACTGACAATGGACGACAAAACAGTGATTCATGGGCACCCATAGTGGACTTTATTGATGACCAGCATGAAGCGTATATGAGACAGGAGCAACAGCCTCAAAGGCACGAAAAGACTGATTTGAGAGTCCACGCTTGTCTCTATTTCATCAGGCCTACCGGCCATACGTACGTGTCTTGTTTCACATTTTTCCTAAAATCACGAACTAATGTTTATTATGCAGGCTGAAGCCGTTGGACATAGAAATCATGAAGCGTCTAGGCACTCGTGTCAACCTCATTCCAGTGGTTGCCAAAGCTGACACATTGACGCAAAACGATCTGTTCGTGTTCAAGCAACGTATTCGTGAAGTGATTGCAGCACAGGGCATTCGCATTTACACCCCTCCCATTGAAGCTGATGAGGAAAGTGCCGAACATGCACGCATGTTGATCGACGCCCTTCCTTTCTCCATCATTGGCTCTACTGAAGATGTCAAAACGGATGATGGCAGACTTGTCAAGGGCAGAGAGTACTTGTGGGGAGTAGCTGAGGGTATGCTTTATTCACGTCACATCGCTTGAACCGAAGGCTTACCCGTCTTAATCAGTTGAAAACGAGAACCACTGTGACTTCAAGAAACTGCGTTCTCTGCTCATCCGGACTCACATGCTGGATCTCATCTCCACCACTGAAGACTCGCATTACGAGAACTACCGTCAATCGCAGATGGAGACTCGCAAATTCGGCGAGCCCAAGGTGAAGAAGCTGGACAACCCCAAGTTCAAAGAAGAGGAAGAGCAGCTGAGAAAGAGATTCACCGAGCAAGTCAAAGCCGAAGAGAGCAGGTTCAGACAGTGGGAGCAGCATTTGATTGCCGAGAGAGATAGGCTGAACAAGGATTTGGAATTGGCGCACGGGGCCATCAAGAGTCTGGAGGCCGAGTTGGATAGCCTGCAAGTTGGATATGGCAGAGGCTCTGGCAGGAGGTAAACCTTTATGGAGGCAATGTTGCTTTGTTATACCCAGTCATTCGCTTGTTCTATGTCTTTTCCTCCTTCTGCCTCCTTACGTGCTACTGTTCACTTGTTAATTCGGAATTTACGCTCTTTGATACGACACTATTTGGTGGACTAGTGTCCGGCTTGAAATATGCACCTAACATACTCTTTGTCGAAAGGCTAGAAAACGGAGTCAGAGCGCTAGATAATACGAGAGAACTACATCTCAAAAGCTGCATTGCAAAATTCCACAGACGTGACCCCGGGGTGCACGCTTACACTCCGTCGTGCCTGAGCACCCTGGCCGCACTCTCTGGACTTTCTGTGATACAAGAGATTCTCTGATACAATACATACTAAAAATTTAAGTCTCTAGAGTCTTTAAATATCCTGTTTAATGATATCTGCCGCCTTCTCCGCGACAGCATAGATCGTGGCACACGGGTGTGCAGCAAACTCGAATGGTAGTATTCCCGCGTCTACCACTCTCAGACCCTTCACCCCATAAACTCTGCACCGCTCGTCTACAACACCTCCGTCCGCTTTCGGCATCATCGCACATGTTCCCAACGGATGGAACACAGTGGAGAGAGATGATTTAACATAGCTCTCAAGGAACTCGTCTTCGGAAGGTCCTCCTTCTGCAGGTTTCCCAGGAGTCACTTCCTTCACACCAAGACTCTCTTCGAACGTCAGCTTTCGCACAAACTTCAGTCCTTCCACGAGCATCTGCACGTCCACTGGATTTGACAGTAGTGCAGCGTCAATGACCAAGTCCTCGGCTGTTTCGCCAATGTGTACGCTTCCTCGAGAGAGTGGGTGGGCCAATGCGACGACAACGCTGAAGTACCGCTTGCCGGCTTCTTTCAGTGGGTACGCTGCAATCGGATAATATCCACCGATATGAGCAAGTCTGCATAATTATCAGTACGAGAGTATGCAAGTTAGTGGTGGAACTAAAGCGTACTCGAGTGAGGGAATGGTGTCATCGGAGAGCCATTTAGTTTGTAGAGCCACAGTCTTGTTCCCACCCTTCTCCTCTGCAATTTTTTTCCACTTTTCTACGGTGCATTGTTCAGTGTAGTACTTGGATGGGATCCAGGTGAATCCCTGCGTTAGCACTTGGCTCATTGCAGGATCGATATGCGTTGGCAATTCTCTAATGGATAATAAGCACAACACGAGAATGGGACATCGCTTAGACATACGTAAGGGGTGTCAAACTGGCATCGTCGAAAGTCTTGATGCACGAGTCTCCTGTGAGCTCGCCCATATAGAACGTAGAAACATGGTCCTCTTGGAAGTCAAGTCAGGGCCACTTCAGAAAGACAAGGATGGAACACTTACGAAGATTCTCGCCGACACCGTCTAACTCGACTCTCAGCTTTATCCCCGCTTTGTCTAATACGTCTTTTCGTCCGATACCAGACAGCTCCAGGATTTGAGGCGACTGATAGGCACCTGCACACGAGATTACTTCTTTCCTCACTTTCACCTCCTTTGTCTCCTTCTGCTCGTTCGTGTACTCCACACCCAGCACTCTAGGTCCAGCATCTTCGGAGAGAATGATGCGAGTCGCTTGTACGCCAGTCCACACTGTCAGGTTCTTCCGTGTCTCCTTAATTGGATCATAGTAGCCCTACAAAGATGATGAGTAAGTTTTCCACCTGGTAGCATTTCTACTCACAGATGCAGAGTAGCTTCGTTTTCCGGTAACCGGGTCAATGGCACCGGGAGCAAATCCAGAGCCCAGATTGTTGGCAGCATCGGCGGAATCCTTGATAATGGGAACGCCTGCGTGATTCTCCATAGCTTCGAAGAATTTCTGGTGCACTGGATCGACATATCCAGTGGAACCTGCACTGCGATGGATGGGTCCATTGGATCCTGTTAGGGCAGAGTTGTAGGGAGCAGAGGAGGTCTCTGACTGTACGAGAATTGTGAGAAATGCACAACGGAGCTTTATGGGGGGCAAGCGCGCACTTTGCGGAAATAGTCAACAAGACTGTCCCAGTTCCACCCTACATCTTTATTACCCATCTCAGTCTCGAGTGCTGTGAACTTACAGTAAGCATAGTGAAATTCAGGAGGATGGAAACGAGAAACGCACCATCGTACTCTGCCTTTGTTGCTCTGCCGAGGATCAACGCATTAATTGCAGAGGTACCCCCCAATGCCTTTCCGCTACGAGGCGTGTAAGGGTCAATATTTGCAGGAAAATAGTGCCGACATACCGGAAGTGGGGAATCACCCTATCATGTACGTCTTTCTGAGGAACTGACATGAACGGCCATAACAGCGTCGGATCCGACCAGCAATTGAATGACAATCCTGCGAGCTGTCAGTAACATGCAGACAACGACCGAGAAATAGCCACCGAGACGAGGTTGACGTACCGGGAATAACGACGTTGGGATCCGTACTTCTATCTGTTCCAGCCTCGAGAACAAGCACCTGGACTTCTGGGACTTCGCTTAGGCGAGATGCAATGACGAGGCCAGCAGTGCCGCCGCCTATGATAATGTAGTCGAATTCGTTGGACATGATGGTTGGAGTGGGGAGGGGTGGGAAAAGGGCGGTGAGACGCTGGCATGCTTTATATAGTATGGTGGCCCTTCCAGCTGTCAAATCTAAGCGGGCATCGTACTTACCAAGGCGAGCTTTCGTCACCGCAAATAGAGGAATGTAAAGATGTACATTCCCCGTGTTCAGCGCAGGCGAGTGGTCCCATTGTGTTAAGCAGAAGCAAGATTGCGCTTCAAGATCCAAATGAATCCTAGCAGGACATGGTGGCTGTGCCAATTAAAGCCCATCATATTATGGGCATTTCTCCCACTGCTAAGGAGTATTTATCTCAGCCAAAACAACTCAGAGACTAGATATCTCAACGTTTGAGGCTCCTAAGCTAACTCAGATGGCGCGAGCTCGAGCCTCAGCGACGTCGAAGACCCTGCGGAATCGATGTTCATCCAAGTACGTAGACATATCCAGTCTGCTTTGATACTTTTGGCTATGGATCCAGGTAATAAGAAGATGCGGGAGTCTAATTAGGTGTTCCCCTCCGAATGTCTAGCACTGTTGTCTAATTTCAACATTCATGACCCACTGTACAGGTGTTCAGATAGGTCATAGCGCATTAGAGAACTCGCAGGGATATGAAGTATCTGCATTATTGTGTCCTGCGAATGACAGCAAGAACGAGAACCGCTGAGTATGTTAGACAGACGACACACTCAGCACCCTTACTTGCACACACCTGACTCAGCTGAACCTTTGGAGGCAGCGATACACGTTATTTAGCGTTGTACCTCTCGGAGTCTCAAGAATACAGGCAAGGAAACGGGGTAGCGATAGACTCAGGTCTATCTTGAAGCTGCAAAAGCGCAATCTTGATACATCGGCCAGAGAGTCGCGCCAGAAGCCAACTATGAGAGCTTTGCGATGGACACACCAACATGTCTCCCGCATTTCCGAGATCTTCGCACTGCAGAGAAAGTGATGTAAAGGAAGTCAATGGGTGGCGCACAATTTATTCAAGCAACTCGCATCGAAGGAATTTGCGAGCTAGGGCAAGATATCTAGAATGCCGGTGAGACAATGGCCGTGGGGTGTCCATGCAGTATCACGTCTCCTCCCATGTAATATGCTACTAGCCGAAAGGTGAAAGCCATCATCAGACAGGATACATAAATAACAGAGCGAGATGCAACCAGCATGCTCCTGTTGGCAGCAAAATCACTTTAACGCCTAGCCGATATATCGAAAAGACACTCAGCACAGCAGGATGCAGATAGATCCAGATGTGGCACAAGTTTGGCTTGAGATCCCCAATACTCCGAGTCTGTATACATTTTGGAGGAGCCTTCATATTCCAGGAATTCGTGTTGATACAGTTTCTTCACTCAGTCTGTGCGCCATATCCTCTGATCCCCTCGGCAAACGCCCACTCCGTCTCCAATGACCGGCTCTCAGATATAGTCACACCTCCGTCAGTTGTTACTTTCGCGATTTGGAACTTGTCAAGGCATGTCAGCATATGGTCGTAGGAGACGCGAGCAAAAGCTAACGTACCTTGTTCAAACTCCTGGCATCTCGGTAGAACAGCACTCGTAAGCTCTGCTCTAGGATGGCAACAGCCTCTTCTTCCGTTAGCTCATCTTCACGACCTTCGACCGCTTTTCGAAGAAGGGGTTGAGCGATGTAAGCTCCATATCCAGTCGCTAGCGTTGATGCCGTGTACGTCGTGCCCAACAGATCAACGTAGGCTAAGAACCTATTTCGCGCAGGATCAATATTCGTTGTTTAGAAAAGAATGGGCAAAGAACGGACCGTTTTCCATCTTTCACGCCACCAACTAGAATGCTGTTCCAGAGAGGATTCATTTTCGATCTTCTGGCATACATGACTCTCGCGAGATACTCATGAATCTGATCAGGGCTCAACCCGAGCTCCTTAGGGTCTTGTTCGTCAAATTCAGAGAGCATGAGCTGGTCCAATTGCTTGGTGAGATATTGGAAGTCGGACATGTCTCCCGAAGCACCAAGGACTGTGTACGGGCCAACGGGATGCAGACGTTGAATATCTTTGAATCTTGCAAGAGAGCCATAGGAAGCTGTTTTGAACGTTCAGAAATGGTAGCGAGGTGGATCGGGGACGAGCAAACTCACCCAGATTATCTGCAGCAATCATGATACCGTCTTTGTATTTGAGACCAAGCACGCTGGTTCCAGTAACGATTGGCTGCCTGAATTAGGAGATCGTAAGATTCCAAACATCTCTAGATGCGCAAATGTACGCACTGAGTATGTTGTACTCCTCCACTAGCGTTGGAGTATGGGTTAGAGGGACGAGCGTGGATGGGATAGGTAGCATAAGAGTCGAATGCTTCGTTTCTCTGTCCCATGCGTTCAGATATCTTCAAATTTGAGATGATAAATCCTGGCTTACTGGTCTACCCCAGTTTGTCGGAAAGTGGTCCATAGTGACTGTCGGAAGATGAGAGTATTGTCGAAGGGATCTAAGGAGACGCGCACAGACGCGTAATGGGCTTAGGTAAGCAGATAACGCGTGGTTTGATGTTGATCCATGAATGCGCTTGAACTGGCCTAGCCTTCAACCGCATCTCGCTCTTTCTTGCCATGCTAAATGTTTCCTGTAAAACGATCTACGCTGTTCTCATTCTGTAAAGAGTGCTTTTATTCCCGTCTGAGCTAGTCTTCTCGATAGTAAGATGAACTTTGTGGCCTACCTGGGCTAAGGCTTCGTTTCATTGCAAGTTGCAACACTGTCTCGAGGAAGTCCTCATGTGCCCTTCTCGGTCACTCATACTTCCGTGTTATCGGATAGGGGAACATCGTTGTTCCCTCGAGGTGAGATGTACCATATAATACCCCGCACAAGTATTTATCTCTTCCCCAATACACGCCATCATGACCACTCAGCTTGACATTGTCGCTTCCAAGCTCGACATTGATGTCGATACGATGGACGTTCAAGCCATCGCCGAGATCTTTGCAAACTCCTCTCATACTCCAAAGAATATGACATCCAATCAAGCAATCGTGCATGCTGCCATAACCAGCGAGGCCAACAAGGAACTAGTGGAAACTACAGTGAAGCAATATGGGGAAAGTGGCTGGGAAGAGGTGTACAACCAGATAGTACGTACTGCGACGATCTTCTTCTTCATTACTCGCGCTGAGCCTTTGAGTAGGCTGTGCGACTTTGCAAGAACCAAATGGCAAACCTGCAGGAAGATGGCGTGACAATGCTCCAAACGTCCACTGTGTTCTCATACGATGTCCAGAGTATGTACTTGAGACCTTCTTATTACATATAACTGAAGTTTCGATACGTAGAGACCGTCGATCATGCCAGAAAGTATATTGCTGCGGCTGAGGCCATTGGAATTCCGAAGTATAGTACTTCTCGTCTTGTTCATCTCCCGTATTCACGTATTTCAAGGTCTCGCATGTGCATTAAAATCCCTACAACTGGTCCCGGAATGGTAGCCACCAAGATTCTTCTGGAAGACAACATCCGCGTGCTGGGAACCACTCTTTTTGGGGTTCACCAAGCGTTAGCAGCGTCTCAAGCCGGTTGCCTCTTCGTTGCACCTTACTTCAATGGTATTCCATAACTTTATTTCCTTTCATTCTATCCAAACCAATCTTCGCAGAAATAAAGGCTCACCAGGATCTGAGCTTCTGGCCCAGAGTCAATGATCCTGCGGTTGAGCATCCAAGTTCATCGCGAATAATCCACGTGTTGGACACATACCGTAGGCTCTACAATTCCAGTGAACAATTCCTTACAAATCAGTGCCACTAATAGCTACTGACATATGCTCTCCACAGGCAATGGAAAGCGGCAACCCCGCATTATGGGCGCGGGTTACCTTTCCGCGTCCGAAGTCGTAGCCACAGCCGAAATGGGGATTGCCAATGCGACCATCTCAGCCCCCATTCTACGCGACCTCATCAAGACCCCTTCTAGTGATCCCCTCGTCAACACTCCTCGACCTAACGATGTCTACGCGAATGCTTCTCCCCTTCCTGCCCGGTTGACAAGTTTGCTTAAAGTGGATCTTCTGGATTCAACCTGGGACGGGACATACTACGATGGAAAGGGCGAATCGTTAGATTGGTTAGCAGAAAATGGGAAAAGGCTAGACGAGGCTATTGAGAAAGATCTTCCGGCGAAGACGAGGTTAGCTGATGCCCTCAAATTCTTTGTTCAAGAGGAAGAGAAGAGCAGAGCATTCCTCGAAGCGTTGATTGAAAAATTGTAATATATAAGGGAGTAAGACAATGTAGCGCCCACTTGAATGAATTCGAACATCAAATCCGACCGCGACATCACCCAGTTTGAATACGAGCACAGGTAAACATTAGGAGCAGAACCGAGAAAATACATGGATTAGAATACAGCGTCCGAAATCGCACTCAAAGAAAACAATAACAATAACAATCCTCACAACAGCACATTACCCTCACCCGATCCCCACCAAGGAACCTGGTGATCAAGCAGGTTCCTGGCTCCTTCGCCTAGTCCATCGCCTGTCAAGCAGAAGAGTACAATTGAAAAAGACGTCAAGTTCAAGAGAACGCTAGAACGACACTCGCCATGAAATAACACCCATTGAGCTCGAGAAAGAAGAGAACGGGGATAACGGGGACAATGCAGAGTGAGAAACAAGTATGCCCTCAAGCCAGACAAATTCTGGCTTGACAAAATATCTGTTTGACCCACTCGTCATCCTCCTCTCCAGCCCCTTCAGACACGAATGAAGAATTAGTACCGCAGACGCCGAAGATTCTGCCGAATCGATGGAATCCACGGCACTAAGTCTCCATTCTCGTCGTCTTTGTCTTCCCTGTCTCTCTTTACCGGAGTCCGACTATATCTCCAACAACGACTTCTTGCTTCCTCGACTTCTTGCCGTTCTTCTTTGCCTTTGTGACTCTACGCGGCATCGATGAGGGGTGGGAAGCAGGAACGGCCATGTATTGGAACGCGGTCGGTGCCATGGTAAGATTGTCGACAAACCCATTGCTAGGAAACAGGTAAGAACACACCACAGATCTGATCGGTGGATGTGACTTACGAGGGACCGCTCATAGAAATCCATCCGCTCGTGCCAGTCGAAGTATGCGGGAACATAGATTTCGATGATGCGCGAGGTGTCGTCAACAATCTGATAGCTTCCTCATTCGCAGCACAAATGCCCATTGTCAGAGAGTCCATAAAAGCAGGGAAATTCTCCGTAGCCAGGGGGTTTCTGCAAAGATCCAGGTCAGATTGAGACGCCTAACAGCAATGAATAGACTCACGAAGAGCGCATGAGCGCGACAACCTTAGGATCCGGTCCATCCTGGCCTGCGGTTTCTCTGAGAGACTCAGAAATGTCAAGAGCAATGAAAATCGCATCCATCTTCGCGCTTTCCTCTGCTGATATGGGTTCGGGAGGTCCAGGGTACATCGACAATGCCAAGTC
>Ga0247730_1001851_pt1 | contig 11000 bp, 10 predicted proteins | sample UWRJL073202C2_FD_180959 | JGI IMG/M metagenome (GOLD analysis project Ga0247730, IMG submission 180959) | Plant litter microbial communities from Arlington Agricultural Research Station in Wisconsin, United States - UWRJ-L073-202C-2 | ecosystem: Environmental > Terrestrial > Plant litter >...
AGGCCGATATCGGCAGCCTGCAAGATGTGCAGTTTTTCCAGCGGTCTTGCCGCCAGCGTAAGCTCGTCAATGAAATCGCCAACGCCGGTGGTGGCGGTAACGGCTGCAGCAAAAAGCGTCAGCGCCGTCAACCGCAGCAGTGCCACAAGCGCGTCCTCGGCCGAATTGACGGCAAAGCTGAACAGAGCCACGATCGCAATCGTCAGCAGCACGGAGCGCAGCCGCCCGATTGCCTTTCCGAACGGCATGCCAAGCTGCAGGTAGACCGTAGCACCGGCCGCGACCGCGCAGGACAGCACCCAAGGCGAACGCGATAAAAACAGCAGGATGCTGATCGCCATCAGCGCCAGCAGTTTTGCACGCGGCGACAGACGGTGCAGCCAGCTGTCACCCTCGACAAAAAGCGCGTTCATCCGGCCACCAGGGTGCGGTATTGCTCGATCACGGCGGCGGGTTGGCCATCGCCCACAAGCCGGCCTTCGGAAAACAGCAAAATCCGGTCGAAATTGTCTAGAAGCGCCAGATCGTGGCTGATGACGATGACATCCTCGTCCAGCCCGGCAATGGTCTTTTGCACCAGCGCCCGGTTTTTCAGGTCCAGCTGGTTGGTCGGCTCGTCGAGAATGAGGATCTTGGGGCCGGTGACCAGCACCGCACAGAGCGCCGCCAGCTGCAGCTCGCCGCCGGACAGCTCGTGCGCCCGCCGAGGGCCGAGCGCGGCAATATCGAACCGTGCCAGCACCGCATCGACCGCCGCCTCGATGGCAGGCTTGGAGAGACCCCGGTTTTTCAGCCCGAAGGCGATATCCTCGCGGATGATCGGCAGAATGATCTGGTTCTGCGGGTTCTGGAAGATGAACCCGACCTCCGACAGCACGGCCGACGAATCCTTGACGGTGTCGAGCCCGTTGACAGTGACGCATCCGGCGCTGGGTTTCACCAGCCCGTTGATCATCCGCGCAAACGTCGTCTTGCCCGAGCCGTTGAGGCCGATCACCCCGATGCGCCGTTCGGACAGGACCAGCGTCAGCGGTTCGACCGCAATTCGTTTCTCGAACCCGACTGTTGCGGCATCAAACCGGATCTGCAAACCTGTCTCCCGCCGCTGGCCACTTGCTCGCGTTCTATAGACCGGACGGGTGGGGGAGGGAAAGGGATTGATGGAGGGATGGGCTGCCGGAAACTCAGGCGGCTTCCTTAACGGAAATCACGATGGTCTTGCCCATTGCCCGCAAAGCATCCTGCATGGCGCCCAGCTTGGTCGGATGATCCGGGTCGAGAATCCGGCGCGCTTCGCTTTCGGCCTTGCCCAACCGCCGCGCCAGCTCGCTCTTGCTAATACCAACCTGCCGGAATGTCACGATCACCGCGAGCTTGATGGCGTCGAGCGCATCGATATCGACGCGCTCGCCAATCGTCGTGTTTGGCTGCGGCAGTTCCCGGCCCTCGATGCAGTAACCGCGCAAGGCCAGCCCCAGCGCTTCGGTGGCATTGGCCAAAGCGACCGCATGTGTGTCGCCATGGGTGATGGCTTCCGGCACATCGGCAAACGTAGCGAGATATCCGCCGTCCGGATCCGGCTCGACCTGCGCCATAAAGTAAAATTCCATGCCAGGCACTCCATTTGCCGCTCAGAGATCCAGCTGTTTCCGGATCAAACGCATATAGGTTGGCGTAAGCTCGCCGGATTTCAGGGTCGTCATGCGGCCATCGCACTTGATACGGTAGTGCGAGCCCTTGCCTTGGTTTTCAAAAATTTCGAGCGACTTGCCATGCTGCCTGGCAAGTAGCCGCAGTTCCCGAATGAATTGTTCGCGTTTCATGGGGGCGGGCCTGATTGGCGATCAGTATCGTACAAAAATGCGCGATTTGCAAGCCGGATGCACCCCGGTTTACCAAACCCCAACTTCCCTTCTAAGATACCTGCATGGCGATTCTAGTCCCCAATGACGCAGCACGACGCATCTTTCTCGCCCGCCAGGGGCTGGCGCGACCGCCGCAGGCAGCGCTTGGCAAGGCCGGGCTGCTGCAGCTGATCGACGATCTCGGTTTCGTCCAGGTCGACAGCATCGGCACGGTCGAGCGCGCCCATCACCAGATCCTGTTTTCCCGCAGCCAGACCTATCGCCGCGAGCACCTGACCCAATTGCTGGAAACAGACCGCGCGCTGTTTGAAAACTGGACCCACGACGCGGCCATCCTGCCTTCGGCGTTTTATCCCTACTGGAAGCACCGGTTCCGGCGCGAGGATCAAAGCATCATCGAGCGCTGGCGCAAATGGCGTGGCGAAGGGTTTGAGTCTGCCTTTGAGGAAACATACGCAAAAATTTCGGCGGGCGGGGCGATCACCTCGCGCGAGGTCAAGGCCGCTGACCACAAATCGGGCGGCTGGTGGAACTGGCATCCGTCCAAAACCGCGCTCGAATATCTCTGGCGCACCGGAAAGCTGGCGATCTCAGGGCGCAGCAATTTCCAGAAAATCTATGACCTCACCGAACGCGTGCTGCATCCACACCACCACGAGCCGGATGTCAGCCATGAGGAGTTTGTCGACTGGGCCTGCCGCGGCGCTCTGACCCGGCTCGGATTTGCCACATCCGGCGAACTCGCCGCCTTCTGGGACAGCGTCACGCCCAAGGAGGCGCGCGACTGGGTAATTGCGCATCGCAATGAGCTGATCGAGGTGCTGATCGAGCCTGCCGATGGCGGCAAGCCGCGGCCATCCTATGCCTTTGCAGCCTTTACCGACGAGATCGGTCAGCCGCCGGAGCTGCCGGCCCGCATCCGCGTGCTCAGCCCGTTCGATCCGGCCCTGCGCGACCGCAACCGGGCCGAACGTTTGCTCAATTTTTCCTACCGGATCGAAGTGTTCGTGCCGGAGCCGAAGCGGCAATACGGCTATTACGTCTTTCCGCTGCTGGAGGGCAGCCGGATGATCGGCCGGATCGACATGAAGGCCGATCGGAAGGCCGGCACGCTGGATGTGCGTCGGCTATGGCTCGAGCCGGGCGTGAAAGCATCTGCCGGGCGACTGGAAAAGCTCGATGCCGAACTCGTGCGGCTGGCGCGCTTTACCGGCGTCGAAAAGGTGGTCTATCTCGAGGGCTGGCAGGGCCGCTGATCTTTTTCGCGCGGCCCTGGCCCCGGATCGTCAGCAGATTTCGGTCGAGGCGATCTTGATGCCAAACCCTTCCAGGCCGACATAGTGGCGCTCACGAGTGGTGAGCAGACGGATCGAGCTGACGCCGAGATCTTTCAGAATCTGCGCGCCCAGTCCGATTTCCAGCCATTCGCTTTCCCGGGTCTTGGCCTGCTCATGCGCCTCGCGACCCTGCACCGCCTTGCGGCCATTGTCGTGATGGCCGACGCCGACGGACCCTTCGCGCAGATAAACCACGACGCCGCGGCCGGCCTCGGCGATTCGCTTCATGTAGTGATCGACCGGACGGCGGCTGCCAAACACGTCTTCGGCGACGTTTTCCGGATGCAGGCGGATCGGGATGTCGATGCCGTCGCGGATATCGCCGAACACCACGGCCAGATGCTGCATCGTGTCCCAGGGCAGCGAATAGGTGTGGGCGCGGGCCGGGCCATAGGGTGTGGCGATATCAAAGCTCTGGCCGAGCTCGATCAGGGTTTCCTTGCGCTGGCGATAGGCGATCAGGTCGGCAACCGACACCTGCTTCAGCCCGTGATGCTCGGCAAAGGCCTTTACCTGTGGACCTCGCGTGACGCTGCCGTCGTCGTTTACCATTTCGCAGATCACGCCGATCGGTGGCAGGCCGGCGAGTTTGCACAGATCCACCGCGGCTTCCGTATGGCCGGAACGCATCAGCACGCCGCCTTCGCGGGCGATCAGCGGAAAGATATGGCCGGGACGGACGAAATCGGCGGGGCCGACATTCGGATTGGCGAGGTTGCGCACCGTCAGCGTCCGGTCGTCGGCGGAAATGCCGGTGGTGGTGCCGTGCTTGAAGTCGACGGTCACGGTGAAGGCCGTGGTATGGGCGCTGTCGTTTTCCGCCACCATGGCATTGAGGTTCAGCCGCTTGGCCTCTTCACGCGGCATTGGCGTGCAGACGATGCCGGATGTGTGGCGAACGATGAAGGCCATTTTTTCCGGCGTGCAGTGGACGGCGGCGACGATCAGGTCGCCTTCGTTCTCGCGGTCGTCGTCATCGGTGACCACGACGATTTCACCGGCCTCGAAGGCTCGGATGGCATCGACAACGCGCTTCTGGTCATAGGACATGCGTATTCCTCACTTCAGCCGGCCGGTCTGGCCGCGGTCTCTCAAAAAATGATCGGCAATGGCGCAGGCCACCATCGCCTCGCCGATCGGCACGGCGCGAATGCCGACGCAAGGGTCGTGGCGGCCCTTGGTGCGCAGATCCACTTCCTTGCCGTCCGCATCGATCGTCTGGCGCTCGGTGAGGATGGAGGAGGTCGGCTTGATGGCAAAGCGGGCAACAATCGGCTGGCCGGTGGAAATGCCGCCCAGAATGCCGCCGGCATGGTTGGAGAGAAACACCGGCTGGCCATCGGCGCCGATGCGCATCTCGTCGGCATTTTCCTCGCCGGTGATTTCGGCGGCGCCAAAGCCATTGCCGATCTCGACGCCCTTGACGGCATTGATCGACATCAGGTTCGACGAAATGTCCTGGTCGAGTTTGGCGTAGATCGGCGCGCCGATCCCGGCCGGCACGCCTTCGGCAATCACTTCCACCACGGCGCCGATCGATGAACCGGCCTTGCGGATGCCGTCGAGATACTCTTCCCATACCGGCACGATCTCAAGGTCGGGGGCAAAGAACGGGTTCTGGTTGACCTGCGCCCAGTCCCAGTTGTCGCGGTTGATCTTGTGCTTGCCGATCTGGACGAGGGCGGCCCGCACCGTCATGCCCGGTACGACTTTGCGCGCCAATGCACCGGCGGCCACACGGGCGGCCGTTTCGCGCGCCGACGAGCGTCCGCCGCCGCGATAGTCGCGAACACCGTATTTCAAGTCATAGGTATAGTCGGCGTGCCCCGGGCGGTACTGGCGGGCGATCTCGCCATAGTCCTTGGAACGCTGGTCGGTGTTTTCGATCAGCATCGAGATCGGCGTGCCGGTGGTGATCATCGTCTCGCCGTCGACATCCAGCATCACGCCGGAGAAAACCTTGACGATGTCGTCCTCGCGGCGCTGGGTGACGAAGCGCGACTGGCCGGGCTTGCGCTTGTCCATCCAGGCCTGGATTTCATTGAGCGTGATGCGCAGCCCAGGAGGGCAGCCATCGACAACGCAGCCAAGCGAAGGACCGTGGCTTTCGCCCCAGGTGGTAACGCGAAAAAGATGACCGAAGGTGTTATGCGACATGAGGCCTGACCGTTCGACGCCGGCGGCTTTTTTGATCGCGCGCCGTCATTGTAAAAGCCGGACACTCTTAGTGGAAAAACCGTGCTGGGGAAAAGCCTTTATTTTGAACGCAGCGTTCACGACGCCTTGTGCCAGGCCGAACGTCCGGCGAGCTCGGAAAATCCTTCGAACGAGATTGGCCTCGCAAAGGCATAGCCCTGCAGCAGATCACAGCCGAGTTCGCGCAGCAGGGCTGCATGCTCCAGCGTTTCCACGCCCTCGGCCACCGTCTCGACCCCGAGCGAGCGGGCGATTTCGATGATAGATCGCACCAGGGCGCGCTCCTGCGGCGAATTGAGAATCGGCATCACCAGCTGGCGGTCGATCTTCAGCCGCTTCGGTTTCAGCTTCAGAAGGCTGACGATCGAGGTGTGGCCGGTGCCGAAATCGTCGATCTCGATATCGATGCCGAGCGCCTTGATACGGTCGAGATTGTTTGAGGTCGAGACCTCGTTGTCGTCGAGAAAGATCGATTCCACCAGCTCGAACGAGACTTCGCCGGGCGCAATCGACAGTCCGGTCAGCGACTTGAGCAGGTGTTCGTCATGCAGACGCTTGGCCGAGACATTGACGGAGACCTTTGGCACGTTGATGCCGCGCGCCGCCCACAGCATCTTGTCCTTCAGCGCTGTTTCCAGCACGATCCGGTCTAGGGTCGCCACCACGTTCAGTTCTTCGGCGATTTTTAGAAACGCGTCGGGCGCCAAAATGCCGCGGGTTGGATGGTTCCAGCGCACCAGCGCCTCGACGCCGGTCAGCTGCATGGTGCGGGCGTCAAACTGCGGCTGGTACCAGGCGATGAACTCGTCCTTCTCCAGCCCGGTGAGGATTTCGTCACCCATCCGCTTGTTGTTGATGATTTCGGCCTGCAGGTTCTGGGTGAAAAATTCGTAGCGGCTGCGGCCCATGCCCTTGGCGCGGTAAAGCGCGATATCGGCATTGATCAGCACCCGGCGGGCATCGATGCGGAAACCGGACGCCTGGGCAATGCCGATCGACACGCCGCAGCGGCAGGAAAAGCCCTCGAAATCGATCGGCTGGCGAATATCCTGAATGATGCGCGAGGCCAGTTCCGCCATTTCGGCCGGATCGTTGTTGTCTTTTGCCAGAATCACGAATTCGTCGCCACCGATGCGGGCAACGACATCGGTGGGGCGGACGTTTTTGGCCAGAATGGTCGAAGCGTGCACCAGCATCGCGTCGCCGGCGGCATGGCCGAGCGTGTCGTTGATCTGCTTGAAGCGGTCAAGATCGAGATGCAGGATCGAGAGTTTCAGCCGCCGGTCGAGGCTTGATTTCGACAGCAGATCGAGCTCGATATCCAGTTTACGGCGATTGCCGAGCAATGTCAGCGGATCGTGCAGCGCATTGTGCTCGACCCGGCTTTTGGTCAGCTCCAGCTCGATGTTCTTGGTGTCTGCTTCCTGCTTGGCCGCCTTCAGTTGTGCCGTCAAAAGCGCATCCCGCGTCACGTCGAAGGCCATGCCAGTCACCTTGCGGCCACCGCCGCGGGTTTCCTGCAGGCGGCCGACAACGCGCAGATAGCGAATGCTGCCGTCCGACAGCGGAATGCGGACGATCAGGCCGTCATTCTCGGTCCCGGTCAGGAAGTCGCGGCGATATTGCTCCACCAGGACGCGGTCCTCGGGGTGGACCAGACTGAGGCAGTAGTCGGAGCTGAGCGGTGTGATGCGATAGGCGATCCCGTAAAGCTGGCACATGCGTGCGTCCCAGACTTCGTTTTCTTCGTCGAGATTGTTTTCCCAGATGCCGCAATCGTAGGAGCCGAGTGCCAGATCGAGTTTCTGCGACAGCTCTTCCAGGTCCTGCTCGCGGCTGGAGAGTTCGTCGAGCGCCAGTTCCAGTTCGGCATTCTTGATGTCGCTGGTTTCCTTGGCATCGCGCAGTGTCTGCGTCACCAGCATGTCGGCGGTCACATCCCAGACGATGCCGGTGGTGCGATCACCGTCCGATCCTTCGTAGTGGGCCCCGACCGAACGCAGATAGCGGAACGTGCCATCGCCCAGGCTGATGCGATAGACCTCGCTGCAGGTGGTGCCGAAACAACTGCAGTTGAAGAAATGCGCCTCGGCCAGACCTCTGTCGGCCGGATGCAGGGATTGCAGCCATTCATCGATGCGGTTGCCGCCGTCACCGGCAGCGCAGCCATGCAGATTGGCGGCGCGCTCGTCCCAGAACAGGTCGAGGTCTGTGCCGACCAGCTCCCAGATGCCGATGTTGGAGGATTCCATCGCCAGATTGAAACGCTGCGACAGCTCCAGCAGATTGGCCTCGCGCGCCTTCAGCTTGGCGATGTTGCGGTTGCGCTCGGCCACCAGCAGGCTGGCAACGCCGATCGGCACCAGCATGGCTATCGTGGCGAGAATCAGCGCCAGCCGGAAGGGGACGGTGTTTTCTGGCGCAGACTCCCAGCCATCCCTGGGCACGGCCATCACCTCCCAGCTGCCGCCGGGGATGGCAATGCTGCGGGTCGCGGGCTTGGCATCGATGACCGCTGAATTGCCGGCAAACGGCTGCGTGTTGGCGCTACCGCCCTCGCGAATGGCAAAATGGATGTTGGCGAGATCCAGAAAATCCTGGCTGCTGCCGGCGCCGGTTTCCGGTCCTATTCCGGCCTCGGCCAGAAATTTCGGCTCGTCGATGACCAGGGCAACGGCGCCCCAGCTGCGGGCGTCACCGGGCTGGTTGGTCATCACCGGCATGACGATGGTCAGCGTGTTGTTGGCGGTGCTCGACAGCAACGGCTGTTGCAGGTCGAACCCGGAGTTGCCGTTCTTCATCGCCAGTGCGATCTGCTGCGTCATCGCGTGGCGCACGATTGTATCGTCATGCCCGGATGCCGAAGCGGCGGGAAAGAGGCTTGTCAGGACGAAATTGGGTGCCAGGCCGATGGCGATGAAATGGTTGTTTTCGTCCAGATGGCGGCTGGCATAGCGCCCGAGATTGGCTGTCGCATTGCTGGCGTCGACCGAGACGAGATAGGAAAGCTGGCGGACAACGGAAAGATCGGCTGTGATGCGTTTTCTCAGCCGATCCCTCAGCGTTTCGGCCGCCTGCTCAGTCTTCAGGCGAAGGTCGCGCTGGTAGGAGTGCAGGTTCTGCCGGTCGAGCACGAAGCCGAATGCCATCAGCGAGCCGGCAATCACGACGACGCCGACCAGCGACGCTTTCGTGCCGCGGAAAAGTCCCGGCATCTGATGATGAGACGTTAGCCAGGATTTCACGCCTGCAATTCCTATGTTCGCTGTCTAAAACAGCTTATCCACAGGCAGTTAATTTAAAATTGCGAAAAGCCGATTTTGCTTTGTTCTTCAATCGGTTTGACTGTGTCGTCGCAGATTGGTGATAGGTTTGGCACAGGCTTGTTAAGGTATTGACCCGCGTTGTCGGGACCTCTTGCTTGCCGTTAATTTTCCGGTCATCAATGAGGCTGAAAAAGTCATTGTTACGGGCAATTTTTGACACAATCCGAGGGCTAATTGTGAATCATAGAAGATTTTCAACTAATTTTACGCGAGTTCGTTCCATGCGCTTCATGATAGCTGCACTACTGGCCACGGCGGGATTTCTGTCCCCGCTCAATGGCTTTGCTGAAAGCGCCGATGTGGAAGCTGTCATCAAGGTGGTCGACGTCAAGCATATGAGCCTGACGCTCGACGACGGCAAGATCTACCAGGTGCCGGACGAATTCAATTTCGAAGGCCTGGTCGCCGGCGTCAAGGTGATCATTTTCTACACCGAAGCCAACGGCAAGCGCGTCATCGACGATCTGGAAATCGTCCAGTAACGATCAACCTTCCTTAGGATGCCGGCAGCCATTCGATCGAGCCAATGGACGTCTCGATTTTCAGGATGCGGTCCTGCGGCTGCGGCGTTGCGGAGGCTTCTTCTTTGGGCATCTCGCCAACAAGCCGAAACAGCGAGCGAATAACGCCGCCATGGGCGACGCAGACCGTCTGCCGCTCCACCGATTTCAGCCAGGACCCGACCCGCCACGAGAGAATTTCATAGCTCTCAGCATCTTCGCCCGGCGGAATGAAATCCCATTTTGCCGCATTGCGGGCGGCAATGCCCTCCGGCGTCGTCTGCTCCAGCTCTTCGAGCGTAAACCCTTCCCAGTCGCCGAACGAGACTTCCAGCAGGCGCTTGTCGGTGCGGTAGTCGGCAGGATCGAGATGCATCGCCGTGCGCAGCAATTCCATGGTTTCGCGGGTGCGACCGAGCGGGCTGGCAACATAGTCGAAATCGGCGGATTGGGGGCCTAGGCGCTGGCGCAGGGCCTTGCCGTTCTGGGTCGCCTGCGCGCGGCCGATGGCATTGAGGCCGATGTCCTGTTGCCCCTGCATGCGCAGTTCGGCGTTCCAGTCGGTCTGTCCGTGGCGGATCACATAAATAAGCAGGGGAAAAGTCCTTCGGTGGCGGTCCTCAGATGAAACGGGATCGCTCGAAAGAAGTCCCGCGCACAGATCTTATGCGCGGGAAAAACGTTTGTCAGTCCTTGACGACCGAAATATCCGGCGCATCGACGGCTTTCATGCCGATCGTGTGGTAGCCGGAATCGACGTGGTGGATCTCGCCGGTGACGGCCGTCGACAGATCCGACAGCAGGTACAGCGCCGAATTGCCGACTTCATCGGTGGTAACGGTCCGCTTCAGCGGCGCGTTGTATTCGTTCCACTTGAGGATATAGCGGAAATCGCCGATGCCGGCGGCGGCCAGCGTCTTGATCGGGCCGGCGGAAATCGCGTTGACGCGAATGCCGCGTCCGCCCATGTCGACGGCGAGATAGCGCACGCTGGCTTCCAGAGCCGCCTTGGCCACACCCATGACGTTGTAGTTCGGCATGACCTTTTCGGCGCCGTAATAGGTCAGCGTCAAGATCGAGCCGCCGTCATTGAGGATGCGGTCGGCCCGCTTGGCCACCGCTGCCAGCGAATAGACCGAAATATCCATGGTTCTGGCAAAATTGTCGCGGCTGGTGTCGAGATAGCGGCCGGTCAGTTCGTCCTTGTCGGAAAAGGCGATGGCGTGCACGACGAAGTCGATCTTGCCCCACTTTGCTTCCAGCGCCTCAAACACGGCGTCGATCGTCGACAGGTCGGTGACGTCGCAGTGGCCGGCCAGAAATGCGTTCAGTTCCTGACAGAGCGGCTCGACGCGCTTCTTCAGCGCATCGCCCTGCCAAGTCAGCGCAACTTCGGCGCCTGCGTCGGCGCAGGCCTTGGCGATGCCCCATGCGATCGAACGGTTGTTTGCGACACCCATGATGACGCCGCGCTTGCCTGTCATGAGGCCGGATGCCTGAGCCATGCTTTGGTTTGCTCCCTAAGTCTTAAAATAAGTCTTGCCTATGGCATAGGCGGACACAGGGTTCAAGCATTGTCAGGATCATCAACTGTAAGGCACCGTAACAAAGGGTGCATATCCGTCTGCGATCAGAGAAACAGACCTTCGCGCATGTGGCGCATCAGGTCGGTGACCTTGTCGTCCGGCTTTTCCCACAGCATCAGCCGCAGTTCGACCACCAGCGCCCCGCGTCCGCCGGTCCCGTCGGGCAGGCCCTGTCCGTCGAGCCGGATCA
>Ga0247730_1001853_pt1 | contig 10997 bp, 9 predicted proteins | sample UWRJL073202C2_FD_180959 | JGI IMG/M metagenome (GOLD analysis project Ga0247730, IMG submission 180959) | Plant litter microbial communities from Arlington Agricultural Research Station in Wisconsin, United States - UWRJ-L073-202C-2 | ecosystem: Environmental > Terrestrial > Plant litter >...
CGACGCGGGACGGTTCTCGTTCAACGTCGCGGGCGGCCGCTGCGAGACCTGCCAGGGCGAGGGCTTCGTCTCGGTCGAGCTGCTCTTCCTGCCCGGCAGCTACGCGCCGTGCCCCACCTGCGACGGGTCGCGCTACAACGCCGAGACGCTCGAGGTCACCCACGGCGGCAAGAACATCGCCGAGGTGCTCGGGCTCACGGTCGACGCCGCCGCCGAGTTTCTCGCCGACGTGCCCGCGGCCGCGCGCAGCCTGGAGACGCTGCGCCAGGTCGGCCTCGGCTACCTGCGCCTCGGCCAGCCGGCCACCGAGCTCTCCGGCGGCGAGGCGCAGCGCATCAAGCTCGCGACCGAACTGCAACGGGCCCGTCGCGGCCACACGCTCTACTTGCTCGACGAACCGACGACGGGACTGCACCCCGCCGACATCCGGCTGCTCGTCGAACAGCTGAACGGCCTGGTCGACGCGGGCAACACCGTGGTCGTGGTCGAACACGAGATGGACGTGGTCGCGGCCGCCGACTGGGTGATCGACATGGGCCCTGGCGGGGGCGACGCGGGCGGACGCCTCGTCGTCGCCGGCGAGCCACGCGAGGTCGCCGAGCACCCGACGAGCCGCACCGCCCCGTACCTCGCCGCCGCGATAGCTCCCACCGTAAGGTTGACCAATGGCCGATAAACCGACCCAGCCGCCCGCAGCACCCACGGGCATCCCCGCGATCATCGCGAAGGTGATGAAGCTCAAGCCGGTGCGCGTCTTCCAGCACTACTCCACGTCGGGCGGGCCGCTGATGGCGTCCGGCCTCGCCAACCAAGGACTGTTCGCGACCTTCGCCGGTCTCTGGGTGGGGTTCTCGATCATCGGGCTGGTCATTGCGGGCAACCCCGAGCTGCGCGAGTCGCTGGTCAGCACCATCGCCAACGCGGTGCCCGGGCTGATCAAGTCCGGCGGCACCGACGGCGCGATCGACCCCGACGACCTGCTCTCGGCCGGCATCCTCAACTGGACGGGCGCCATCGCCCTCGTCGGTTTGCTCTTCACCTCCATCGGCTTCCTGGCCTCGGCGCGCGAGGCCGTGCGCCGCATCTTCGTGATCGCGCCCGACTCGACCAACTTCGTCCTGCTCAAACTCAAAGACCTCGGGCTCGCGATCGGCTTCGGCGTCGCGCTCATCATCTCGACGGTGCTCTCCACGATCAGCACCTCGGCGCTCTCCTGGGTGCTCGCCGTCACCGGCATCGGCGCGGAATCGACGGTCGGCACGATCGGCGGCCGCATCGTGGGCCTCCTCGTGGTGCTCGTGATCGACACCGCCGTACTCGCCGCGCTCTACCGCGTGCTCGCGGGCATCCCGATCCCCCTGCGCCGCCTTCTCGGCGGCGCGCTCATCGGCGGAGTCGGACTCGGCGCGCTCAAACTGCTCGGCGGGCTGCTGCTCGGCGGCGCCAGCAACAACCCGCTCATCGCGTCGTTCGCGATCATCGCGGGTCTGCTGATCTTCCTCAACCTGGTCTGCCAGGTGATTTTGGTCGCCGCCTCGTGGATCTCGGTGGGCATGGATGACGCGGGCATCGCGGCCGATCCCGTGGCCGCAGAGAAAGACCGTGCCGAACGCGAGCGCATCGCCGAGCTGGAGCGCCTCGCTGCGGAGGCGGAGAAGCCCCACGGGCTGGCCCGGTTGTTCCGGCGCAAGAAGAAGCAGCCGCCGGTCGATGACGGTGGCGCCTCCTAAACTTAAGCAATGCCCACTCCCCTTCGCGTCGCATCCGTCAACGTCAACGGCATCCGTGCCTCCTACAAGAAGGGCATGGGCGAGTGGCTCGACTCCCGCGGGGTCGACATCCTCGCGATGCAGGAGGTGCGCGCCACCACCGAGATCGTCGAAGAGCTGCTCGGGCCCGAGTGGGACATCCTGCACGACGCCGCTACGGCCAAGGGGCGTGCGGGCGTCGCGATCGCGAGCCGCAACAAGGCCACCATCCACCGCGTCACCCTCGGCGACGACGAGTTCGACAGCGCGGGCCGCTGGCTCGAGGCCGACTACGAGGTCGACGGCAAGATCGTCACCGTGGTCAGCACCTACGTGCACTCGGGCGTGGTCGACACCCCGAAGCAGGTGGAGAAGTACAAGTTCCTCGACGCGATGACGGCACGGATGCCCGAGATCGCGGCGCACAGCGAGCTGGGCCTCATCGTCGGCGACCTCAACGTCGGCCACCGCGAGCTCGACATCAAGAACTGGAAGGGCAACCGCAAGAGCGCGGGCTTCCTGCTGCAGGAGCGCGCCTACTTCGACCGGTTCTTCGGCCCGGCGGGCAGCATCGTCGAGGCCGTCGACGGCACGACCGGCCCCGGCCTCGGCTGGGTCGACGTCGGACGCCAGTGGGCCGGCGAGGTCGAGGGACCGTACACCTGGTGGTCGCAGCGCGGCCAGGCCTTCGACACGAACACCGGCTGGCGCATCGACTACCAGCTCGCCACGCCCGCTCTCGCGGCCACCGTACAGAGCTACACCGTCGACAGGGCGTCCGCGTGGGACACCCGCTGGAGCGACCACGCTCCGGTCGTGGTCGACTACGCGATCTAGCAGTCGTGAAAGACTGGACACCATGACCACCAAGCCCCGTCTCTTCTCCGGCATGCAGCCCTCGGCCGACTCGCTCCAGATCGGCAACTACATCGGCGCGCTGCTGCAGTGGAAGGAGATGCAGGTCAGCCACGACGCCATCTTCTGCGTCGTCGACCTGCACGCGATCACCGTCGCGCAAGATCCCACCGAGTTGCGTGAGGCCACCCGCCGCACGGCCGCGCAGTACATCGCCGCGGGCATCGATCCCGAGCTCTCCACGCTGTTCGTGCAGTCGCACGTGCCCGCGCACCCCCAGCTCGCCTGGGTGCTGAACACGCTCACCGGCTTCGGCGAGGCCAGCCGCATGACGCAGTTCAAAGACAAGTCGGCGAAACAGGGCACCGACGCCACCACCGTGGGTCTGTTCGCCTACCCCACGCTGATGGCGGCCGACATCCTGCTCTACGGCGCGGTCGACGTTCCGGTGGGCGAAGACCAGCGCCAGCACATCGAGCTCACCCGCGACCTCGCCATGCGCTTCAACTCGCGCTTCGGCGAGACCTTCGTGATTCCCGAGGCGAAGATCCAGAAGGCCACCGCCAAGGTCTACGACCTGCAGGAGCCGACCAACAAGATGAGCAAGTCGGCCTCCACCGACAAGGGCGTCATCTGGTTGCTCGACGAGCCGGCGAAGAGTGCCAAGAAGATCAAGTCGGCCACGACCGACAGCGACGGCGAGGTGCGTTTCGACGTGGCATCCAAACCGGGCGTCTCGAACCTGCTCACCATCTACTCCGTGCTCTCCGAACGCTCGATCGAGTCGATCGAGACCGAGTACGCGGGCCGCGGCTACGGCGACTTCAAGAAGGGCCTCAGCGAGGTCGTCGTCGAGACGTTCGCCCCCATCCGCGCGCGCACCCTCGAGCTGCTCGACGATAAGGCCGAGCTCGACCGCATCCTCGCCCGCGGCGCCGACAAGGCCGCCGCGATCGCCGACGCGACCCTCGCCTCGGTCTACGACCGCATCGGTTTCCTCCCCCGCGCATGATCCCGCCCAGCATCAGCTCCGAACGGCTCACGCTCGACTCGCTGCGCCCGGGCGACGCCGACGCGGTCTACCGCTACTGCCAAGACGCCGAGGTGCAGCGCTGGGTCCACATCCCGTCTCCGTACACGCACGCCGACGCCGAGTACTTCGTCACCAACTATGCGACGGATGCCGCGACGAGCGCCGCGCTCACGCTGTGGGCCATCCGTTCCGAAACGGGCGGGCTGCTCGGCGTGATCGAACTGCGCCACGAGCCGCTGCGCTCGGCCACCGTCGGCTACTGGCTGGGACACGAGCACCGCGGCCAGTCGATCATGACCGAGGCGCTCGCGACCCTCGTCGAGTACGCCTTCGACCCGCAGGGGCTCGACCTCACGCGCATCCACTGGGAGTCGTTCTTCGGCAATTACGCGTCGGCCATCGTCGCCCGTCGCAACGGATTCCACTTCGAGGGAACCCAGCGCCAGGCCGTCGTGCACCGCGACACCCGCGTCGACACCTGGAACGCCTCGCTGCTGCGCGACGACGACCGCGAGATCCAGCCCGGATGGCCGCTCTAGTGATCCCCGCGGTGGTGCTGTTCGACCTCGACGACACGCTGTTCGCCCACTCCCGGGCGGTCGCGAGCGGGGTCGCCGCCTACCGCGCCGCGCACGGCGGTGCCCTGGCCGCGGCCGACGACGCCGTGGAACTCGCGCGCTGGTACGCCCTCGAAGAGCAGCACTACCACCGCTACCTCGCGGGCGAGATCGACTACCGCGAGCAGCGCCGGCACCGCGCGCGCGGCTTCGTCGAGCCGTTCGGACTCGACCTCTCGAACGACGTCGACGCCGACGACTGGTTCGGCCGCTACCTCGTCGAGTACGAGCGCGGCTGGGAGCTCTACGACGACACGCTGCCCGCGCTCGACGCCCTCGAGGCGCTGCGCCCCGGGGTCAGGTTCGGCGTCGTGACCAACGCCGAGCTGCCGTTGCAAAGGTCGAAGATGGATGCCACGGGGCTGGCCTCGCGCATCGAGCTCACGATCGCGAGCGGCGACGTCGGTGTCGCCAAACCGCACCCGCGCATCTTCGAGTACGCCTGCGACAGGTTCGGCGTCGCGCCGGCCGAGGCCGCCTACGTGGGCGACCGGCTCGACACCGACGCGATCGGCGCGGCAGCCGCCGGCCTCACCGGCGTGTGGCTCGACCGCAAGGGCGCGGCGACAGCCGACGATGTGGCGCGAGCCGAGGCATCCGGTGTGCGCATCATCACGGGTCTCGGCGACCTGCCAACAGCACTTTCGATACAGGCGTAGTGTATAGGGGCTGCCATAAGCGGCACCCTTTTCTGCGCCACTCGCGCATCTCACGCTTTTTCACGTCTTTTTTCGTTCTCGGAAGCAGTTTCCTCCATGTCACAAGTCGACGCCTCAGTCGCGCCAGCAGCACCTGCCAATCCCCGTTCGCGCGTTATCCTCGCGAGCCTCATCGGAACCTCGATCGAGTTCTACGACTTCTACGTGTACGCCACGGCGGCCGTTCTCGTCTTCCCGATCCTGTTCTTCCCCAGCGACAACGCCGTAGCGGCGCAGCTCGCCTCGTTCGCCGCGTTCGGTGTCGCGTTCATCGCACGCCCGATCGGGTCGATCCTCTTCGGCCACTTCGGTGACCGCATCGGCCGCAAGGGCACGCTCGTCGCCTCGCTGCTCACGATGGGTATCGCGACGTTCATCATCGGCATCCTGCCGACCGCCCTCACGCCCGGCTGGGAGGTGCTCGCACCCGCACTGCTCGTGCTGATGCGCTTCGCACAGGGCATCGGCCTCGGCGGCGAATGGAGCGGCGCCGCCCTCCTCGCGACCGAGAACGCCCCCAAGGGCAAGCGCGCCATCTACGGCACGTTCCCGCAGCTGGGTGCACCGATCGGCTTCATCATCGCCAACGGCGTCTTCCTCATCCTGTCGCTGAACCTCGACCCCGAGGGCTTCCAGGCCTGGGGCTGGCGTGTGCCGTTCATCGCCTCGGCGGTGCTCGTGATCATCGGCCTGTACGTGCGCCTCAAGCTCGTCGAGACGCCCGCCTTCACTAAGGTCGTCGAGCGCGGCGAGGTCGCCAAGCTGCCCCTCGCGCGCGTGCTCAAGACCAGCTGGCGCCCGCTCATCCTCGGCACGTTCATCATGCTCGCGACCTACGTGCTGTTCTACCTGATGACCGCGTTCACGCTCAGCTACGGAACCACCGCGAAGTCCGTCGACACCGCGGCCGCCGCCGCCGAGGCCGCCGGCAAGCCGTTCGACCCGTCGTCGTTCGTGCCCGGCCTCGGCTACACGCGCAACGAGTTCTTGATCATGCTCATCATCGGCTGCGTGTTCTTCGGAATCTTCACGCTCGTCTCGGGCCCCCTGGCCGAGAAGTACGGGCGCCGCAAGACGCTGCTCTTCACCACGGCCGGCATCATCGTGTTCGGTGCGCTCTTCGTGCCGCTGTTCGGCGCCGGAACGGTCGGCGTCATGGCGCTGCTCATCATCGGCTTCGCGCTGATGGGTCTCACGTTCGGCCCGATGGGTTCGGTTCTGCCCGAGCTGTTCCCGACCAACGTGCGCTACACCGGCTCGGCCATCAGCTACAACGTGGCGTCGATCCTCGGTGCGGCACTCGCGCCGACCATCGCCCTCGCGCTGCTCGCGGCCGCCGACGGCAGCCCCGTGCTGGTCGGCCTGTACCTGAGCGCCGCCGCGGTCATCACGCTCGTCGCGCTGTTCATCAGCAAGGAGACGCGCGACATCGACTACGAGGTTTAGGCAGTAACTCGACGGCCCGCGCCCCTCGGGGTGCGGGCCGTTCGTCGTTAACTCGCGGCCCGGTTGCATAACTCAGGCAGAAAAAGCCAGCAGGGGTGCGGATGCCGGTGGGCACGCGGGTGGGCGCCCTGCTGGCACGCAACCTGCCTGAGTTATGCAATCGCAGCGGCTCATAGGGAGGGGCCGCGACGGTGGCTGCGCAGGGCGGCGATGATCGTCGCCAAGCTCCCGGCCGGATCGAACATGACCTGGGCGTAGCTCAGCCGCACCACGGTGTAGTCGAGGCGCACGAGAGCGGCGTCACGCCGGTAGTCGCGCAGCCGCGAGAGCGCGTCGTCGTGGCCGAGATGCCCGTCGGTCTCCACCACGACGCAGCCGGCGACGAGGAAGTCGACGGTTCCGATGCCGCGGAACCCCGCCTGTACCTCGAAGGGGATTCCCGCGTCGAGCAGCATCAACCGCACCAGTGTCTCGATGCCCGACATGCAGCGCCCGTCGATGAGCGGCCTCAGATACTGCAGCTTCGCGGGCAGTACCGCGAAGATCCTCGCCAGATCCGACTGCCCGACGAGCCCTTGATGAACGGCGCTGTCGAACGACGCCAGTGCGAGGCCGCGCGGCTGGCAGCGTGCAATATGGGCGAGAGCGTCGGCAGCGCTCACGGTGTGCCCACTCGTGCCACGCGCGTCTGGCAGCGGCCACCAGTGCAGTTCGCAGCCGCCGGTGTTCTGGGGCGTGAGTGGTTGGAACCTGTCGTTCGGGCTGCGCAGGCGCGACGTGTCGTGGCGCATTGCGATGTGGGCAGACTCTGGGATGTGCGACCAGATGCCCAGGCTCTGGGCGGCGGCGATGCACCCGAGCCGACCGCCCACACGAACCGCCTGCATCAGCAACGGGTTCGTGCCCGGTCTCGCGTAGTGCCCGCGCCGAACCCGGATGAGATCGCCCGCCCGCACGGCCTCGGTCAGGTCGAGCGCGGCGACGCCCAGACGACGGAGTTGAGCACGGGTGGCGATCGGTTCGCCGGTTCTGGTGAGCGCGTCTGTGGCATCCATGAGGCGAGGTTGCCGTCGGCAGGCAGCATCCGACCCGCTTCTCGGCGGTTCTGTGCAGAACGTGCGCCTGTGAATAACAGCGCCCGTTTCATAACTCAGGCAGAAAATCCGTGCCCGGCCGCCGAGGCCTGGATTCTCGCGGGGCGCGACCGCGAGCGGCGCGTTTCTGCCTGAGTTATGCAACAGCGGCCGGGCCGCGGGCGCACAAAAGGGGCGCCGCCGGACCACACCGGCGACGCCCCTGGCTTTGCGAGAGGTGTTACTTCACGTCCTCGTCGACCCAGTCGAAGGTCTTCGTGACGGCCTTCTTCCAGTTGCGGATCTGGCGGTCGCGCTCGGCGGGCTCCATGTTCGGCTCCCAGCGCTTGTCTTCCTGCCAGTTCTGGCCGACGTCGGCCAGGTCCTTCCAGAACCCGACGGCGAGACCCGCCGCGTAGGCGGCGCCGAGCGCGGTGGTCTCCGCGACGACGGGGCGCACGACGGGCACACCGAGGATGTCGGCCTGGAACTGCATAAGCGCGTCGTTGGCGACCATGCCGCCGTCGACCTTGAGCTCTTCGAGGTCCACTCCGGCGTCGGCGTTGACCGCGTCGAGAACCTCGCGCGTCTGGAACGCGGTCGCCTCGAGGGCGGCGCGGGCGATGTGGCCCTTGTTCACGTAGCGCGTGAGTCCGACGAGTGCTCCGCGGGCGTCCGAGCGCCAGTAGGGCGCGAAGAGTCCGGAGAACGCGGGCACGAAGTACGCGCCGCCGTTGTCCTCGACCGTGGCCGCGAGGGTCTCGATCTCGGGTGCCGAGTTGATGATGCCGAGGTTGTCACGCAGCCACTGCACGAGCGAACCCGTGACGGCGATCGAGCCCTCGAGTGCGTAGTGCGGCTTGGCGTCGCCCAGCTTGTAACCGAGCGTCGTGAGCAGGCCGTTCTTCGAGTGCACGATCTCTTCGCCGGTGTTGAAGATCAAGAAGTTACCGGTGCCGTAGGTGTTCTTCGACTCGCCGGCCTCGAAGGCCGCCTGGCCGAACGTGGCCGCCTGCTGGTCGCCGAGGATGCCGGCGACGGGAACCTCGCGCAGCAGCGACGACGACTCGACGTTTCCGTAGACCTCGGAAGAGGAACGGATCTCGGGCATCATCGACAGCGGTACGCCGAAGATTCCGAGGATCTCCTCGTCCCACTGCAGCGTCTCGAGGTCCATAAACAGGGTGCGCGAGGCGTTGGTGACGTCGGTCGCGTGCACGCCGCCCTCGGTGCCGCCGGTGAGGTTCCAGAGAACCCACGAGTCGGTGGTGCCGAAGAGCAGGTCGCCGGCTTCGGCTTTCTCGCGGGCGCCTTCGACGTTCTCGAGAATCCAGACGATCTTGGTTCCGGAGAAGTAGGTGGCGAGCGGGAGTCCGACCTTGGGCTTGAAGCGCTCGACTCCGCCGTCTGCCGCGAGGCGGTCGACGATGTCCTGCGTGCGGGTGTCCTGCCAGACGATGGCATTGTAGACGGGCTTGCCGGTGTTCTTGTCCCAGACCACCGCGGTCTCGCGCTGGTTGGTGATTCCGACCGCCTCGACGTCGTGGCGGGTGATGTCGGCCTTCGACAGGGCCTGGCCGATGACCTCGCGCGTGTTGCGCCAGATCTGCTCGGGGTCGTGCTCGACCCAGCCTGCCTTGGGCAGGATCTGGTCGTGCTCCATCTGGCCCGACGAGACGATGCCGCCCTCGTGGTTGAACACGATGGCTCGCGTGCTCGTCGTGCCCTGGTCGATTGCGACTACATATTTGGTCATGAACTCATTCACTCCTTTGTGGGTGTGGTGCTGCGCTAGATGTGTGGAGAGGCGTTACGAGACGAGCGGGAGGAGCGGGACCGACAAGAGCCCGGCGATAACGCCGCCGACGATCGGTCCGGCGATCGGCACCCAGCTGTAGGCCCAGTCGCTCGTTCCCTTGCCCTTGATCGGCAGCACGAAGTGCGCGATGCGGGGGCCGAGGTCACGGGCGGGGTTGATGGCGTATCCGGTCGGACCACCGAGGGAGGCACCGATACCGACCACGAGCAGGGCCACGGGGAGGGCGCCGAGCGCGGCGAGACCGGCCGGGGTCGAGGTGTCCGGGTCGCCGGCGCGGCCGAAGCCGATGACGACGAACACGAGCACGAACGTGCCGATGACCTCGGTCAGGAAGTTCCAGCCGTAGCTGCGGATGGCAGGACCGGTCGAGAACACGCCGAGCTTGGTGGCCGCGTCGGGTTCGTCGTCGAAGTGCTGCTTGTACGCCACCCAGCAGAGCACGGCGCCGATGAAGGCTCCGAGCAGTTGGGCGAGGATGTAGATCAGCACCTGCACGGCCGAGAGGTCGGCGCCGCTCGCGAGCAGCCCGAGAGTCACAGCCGGGTTGAGATGCGCACCCGAGTTGTAGGAGACGGTCACACCGGCGAAGACCGCGAGGCCCCAGCCGAAGTTGACCATGAGGAAGCCGCCGCCCAAGCCCTTGTTTCTGGCGAGCGCGATGTTCGCGACCACACCACAACCAAGGAGGGTTAGCAGCGCCGTCCCCACCAGTTCAGACAGGAAGATTTCACCTAAATTGTCCACGTTGACCTTTCTTCGTAAAACCTACGTCGTGACGCTACTTGGTCGCGACGCCTGCGGATTGTGCGAGGTGCACTCCGTGGGCATCAGCGAGCAGCGTCGTGGCGTGACGGATTTCGTCATCCCGACGTTCTTGCTGCCAGCCGAGAACGCCGGCGGCGATCTCCACTAGTTCTTCGAGCAACTCCACGGTAATGGCACCGGTGAAGGCCAAGTTGGTACGACGCAGCAGAACATCGCTGATGTGCACGACGGACTCGGTGGCGATGATGTGTTCCACCTCGAGCACGGTGAACTCGGTCGAGTTGACGAGCGGCGCGTCTTCGCCCGCGTCGATCGCGTCGATGACTTCGACGGCACGCGTTCCGTAGCGGTCGAACAGCTGCTCGGCGCGCTGCTTGCCGATGAAGCCCGAGTGCGCGGTGATCCAGTTGTCGCGCGCCTGCGGGGTGCGCGGGTAGTTGCGTCCGCCGCCGATCTCGACGTTCTTGGTGTCGACCGTGCGCGGCTGGCCGAGCAGGTTCAGGACGTCGCCGCTGATGTGGGCGGCGAGGGCGCGGAACGTGGTCCACTTGCCGCCGACGAGGCTGAGCAGGTCGGCCTTGCCGAGCTTGCCGGCGACGATGCGGTAGTCGCGCGATACGAAGCCGGGCTGCAGGTCGTCGTGCTTGGGCAGCGGGCGCACGCCGGAGAAGCTGTAGACGATCTGCGAGCGGTCGACCGCGATCTTGGGGAAGACGTTGGCGATCAGGTCGAAGAAGTAGTCGATCTCTTCGCTCGTGCACACCGCGGGCTCGCGGATGTCGGCCTCGAGGTCGGTCGTGCCGACCATGACCTTGCCGTTGAGCGGGTAGATGAGAACGATGCGGCCGTCTTTGTGCTCGAAGAACATCTCGCGGCCGGCCGTGGCGGCCAGCAGTGCGGGGTTGTCGAGCACGATGTGCGAACCCTTGGTGCCGCCCATGTA
>Ga0247730_1001856_pt1 | contig 10980 bp, 13 predicted proteins | sample UWRJL073202C2_FD_180959 | JGI IMG/M metagenome (GOLD analysis project Ga0247730, IMG submission 180959) | Plant litter microbial communities from Arlington Agricultural Research Station in Wisconsin, United States - UWRJ-L073-202C-2 | ecosystem: Environmental > Terrestrial > Plant litter >...
ATTTCGGAGGTGTCCTCTCTTGCGGTGGGTGTCACTGTAACGGGCTCCAATGTTGGAATTGTGGATGTTGCATGATTGACCACACGGCCGGTGACAAATCCCACTTCGTTGTCTTCGAACTAAAAATGTAGAATTAGAAGAGCAACTTCAAGAAAGAAAAACATATCACGAACAGATGACAACTTCATAGTCTTTAGCAACTCGTCACTTATAGAGATAGAGAACGAGTTTGTCTGTTGACCGATCTTGACACTGTCGCCGAACGTAGGAGCCCAGATATCCTTTGTCATGGCTCGTATGTTCGCACAACTTTCCACAAGTGAATCTGTTGACTCCTTGTTTGCGTGGACGATAACCTACGACACAATCAGTGCATCGCCTTCGATCTAAGAAAAGAATAAACGTACCATTTTTCTAGGGCTGATCTTAGGAACTATGGTTTTAACTGCTCGTCCATCGTTCAAGCCCTCCATGTCCACAAAGAGCAAGCGACAGGCCAACTGGACATTCACCTCTGTCGTAACATATTTTGAGGGGGCTTCCTTGACTTCTTCCTATCGCGATAGAAAGCTAAGTTTTGGCAGAGAAGGAGGGTCAGAACCATCTGACCTTAGCCTCATCCTCTGCTTGCTTCCGTCGAGCGTCCTTGACTTCGTCAGTCTCTGCCTCTTCATCAAACACCTTGCCCTTTCGGAGCCACATTCCAACGTCAATGGTCTCCCCGTACTCATCTATTCGTCTCCTCTTTTCCACATACGGAAACATGCGAAACCTCTGCGTCTGATTTCCAGTGGTCTTGAAGAATGTGTTGGCTTTTGAAACGTTTCCTTTCAGGTAAATGTCAAACGAGAGCATTTGCTTCGTAGTCCCTTCGTCAGCATCAAGTCCCCAGTCACCGTCTCCAGTACCTTTGGTCTTGCGACCGACCCCGCCATCGATATCCATTCCATCCAACGCTCTCCGAACTTCGTCTTCTTCGTCAGTGTCTGAATCATCCGAATCCGAATCGCTCTCAACTTCGTCAGCTTCTAAAATGAGCTGTTGTCGAGCTTGCCGAGCATGTGCAGCAGCTTCCTGCTCTCGTGCAGCACGTTGCTCATCTAAGTATTGGTCTAGCTCAGCGCCTTGCAAAGCCACTCTAGAATTGAGCTGGTAGAATGATAATTAGCGTGAAACAAGTGCATATCCTTGAGTTTCGCTACCTTGAGTGTGAGGGAACCTTCCATCATCACGTTGCTGCCAATTTTGCCCTTGTCCCATTTCGTTTCAGGCCTCTGTCGGTCATTCCATATATCAAAAAGCTGTCTCCCCAGAGTGCCCATCTCACTTCGGCCTGTAAGAAGTACTACGTTGTCAGGTATGGCTGCAAATTCGCTGAACATGCTTCGTGAAGGACCGTGCGATAACGACGCAGGCACTGCAAGAATAAGTTTCGGTTCCTTCGAGGAATACTTGGAAATTAGGGACTGGGGATTGGGGAAAAATTCAAGGTGTCTGTGAGGTTGGGCGTGAGTGTCAGGCCAAGAATTTAAGACTTGCATTTGGAGAATACGGACTTGAATCGAAGGGCAAATGCTCCCAGTGCATCGTCATCGGCGTCTTCGTCATGCCTTCTCCTTTTCTTTTCTTGCCTCCCCCCAGTACCCTCTTCTCCTACGTCTTCTTTGCTGATAGTACCCCCCAGCCATTCCATCATGCTCCGCACGAAAGTGAGCATTTCACTGGCTGTCCTTGCCATGAAGCATATGGGATACCGCAGTCTGTGATGGTTCCACTGTTGGTCGAGTAACACAAGTAGCTCCAACACTCGAGAGCTGGAGTCACAAGGCAAAAGGACGGAAGACCGAGAAGATAGAGTTGCAGTAACAGTGTCGATCAGGGCTTCGTCTCTGTCTTTGCGTCTACTAGTTACGACGTCTGCTCTATCTGCATCGGTAACCAGAAGGTCTGGTCTAGCGAGGGGTTCAAATACGCTGCCAGCAGATTGTCGGAGGAGAATAGTGCCATCCAAATGTCGTTCCCTCATATGGTTCAGGTTGACGGCGTAGACTATAGTTCCAGACGAGGGAGAACGTATTTTCCATATAGTACCTCCGATCGTATGACCAGCGTTGAAAGGTGTGATGGTCAGCCCTTGACATTTCCCTAGAGAAGTATGTTTAAGACGAGGTGCTGGAAAGGTGGAAAGAAAGGCGCACCCTGCAAGTGCGTCGGCTGAGAGTATCGCAGTGTGTTCAGAGAGTCAAAAGCATCATGCACTTCACGAGAAGTCGCAATATACCGGCCTTTTTGCTTTGGAGCATTGATTTCAGGGGATGATCCTTCTTGGTCTTCTTGCATGGCGTCCTCGTCTTGAGCAAGCCTCTCGGCATCGTCTCCTATGTCCTCTTCATCTCTGAGACCATCTACATCTTCAGTAGCTGCGATGCGGCCCATAGCTTGCACTGGCAACGTTGTATAGGCAGGTGCCTTCAAACCCCACCTAGAATAAGCATAGGGATATAGGCCTGAGTGCTGAAGATCTCCATGCGAAAGCAACACCAAATCTATTGTTGGAGCATGTCTGTTCTTCCGCTATCAGTTTGAGATGAGAGCAGGCGTAGCCGATGTTACTGGCACTTACTGGCGTAGGGCTGAGCAGTACTCTTCCCATGGATATGCCTCCGGGTCGGCATTTTCTGGGCACCAATCGGGGGAGCCACAGTCCAAGAGTATCTTTACATCGTCAACTTGAAGCAAATAGCATAGTGGGGTTGTGCTAGTCGAACAAGCAGCACCAGAAAGAGGCGTGAAGATGATCATGGAACGGAAGCAAGCAAAATGGGATCACATGACTCTGCATGCTCTTACCGCTAGGGCTGCGACGGAAACCTATTTTGGGGTTACTCACCGGTTGTTTACTGAAGGGGGTCTGAGGACAGGTAATTAACCAGTTATTTACGGGTGAGAAACATGTCACGTGACCTTTTAAATCGCAATTTCTCCTCTGGAACGTCGCGCTTGCGCGCGACCCTTTTTCAAAATATTGAGAGGCCTGTAATGATATTCAATTACTGTATTTACTTTCTGGGGCTGGCTCAGGACGGCGCTGGACATTGCGTCTGCAACTGAGACGCAACCGCTGGTCGGCACGACGGCAATCACTTTCCAAATCCATTTCGGGAGATAAATGATGGGAACTTGTTGCTGGCGTTCAGCAATTTTTCAGCGCAAGTGAGAGACCTACGATAGGTTATAGAAATTCTACCAGACCCAAGGTAGTTTGAGAAGCATCCCATGGAGTTTTTGAAATCTATATTTTTACCCTCAAAATAGTCTTACTGTTAGGACACAGACGATTTTTCTGACAGATGACGATCACGTGGTGTATATTTTTCGCCGGTCAAAAACCCCCTCGATCCTGAGAGGTAAATAACCGGTTATCAACCGGCGAATAACCGGCGAATAACTGGTCCGGTGAATAACCCCCAGTTTCCGTCGCAGCCCTAATGGTCGCAGATGTATCGTCACGTGATCTTAATCTCTTTGTTGCTTGACCGCCACCAGTGCATTCAGTACGTCCACGAGAGATGACCTCAATTCCCCATAACCTCGTCGCTCTTGCACGATCTGGGGATGCCTATGCACTGGACAGAGTTCTACAGCACACACAGAGTGGTCGGATGGGGGCATCTGGCTGGCTAACAGTCATTGACATCATTCTTCACAACTTTCGTCCGGAGCTACAATCCAGGCTACAACGAACGGGCTCTGAATCGTTGACTGAGCACTACAAGGCACAAATACAGATATCTATTTCTTGCTTTGACTCTCTGGCTATGGCAGCCCCGCAGTTCCATAGTCTGGACCCTGAGGCTCGCCAAGCTATAGTCTCCAAGATCAAACAGCACTGGCCTTCACACTTTCGCCCTCATCTGCACAAGATCATAGAGATTGCAGTCGACGATTTGCACCCGGCAATTTCTGATTATATCCCGAGCTCACGGGTGTTTTTTTCGGTGGTCTGCACCTTTGATATGCTGAAGACGCTGAAGATCACTGAAGTCGTCAGCCTGGCGGCCGACCCGGCAGCTGTAGAGGGCTCAGCCTTGATGTTTTGTCTCTACATGGATCGCTATGCTTTTGAGCGTCATGCTATTCCAACAGCGAACGTGCTCACGGCAATCATGGAAGGCGGGGTTTTGATACAGAAGAGGGCAAATGAACGCAATGCTGAGCAGGCCAGCACGTACTCCATATTCGAGCGGGATCCTCGCCTGATCCCCAACTTTGTGTCCTTTGTGGACGCATTCGTTAAAGAGCCGGCCACAGTTGGACGTACAGGAGAGTTCTACGTGGTTTTGTGCGTCTTCGACGCAGCGTTTTGTCATTCGTCAGCCCTATTTGGCGCCTTGATGCTAAAATACCCCCGTTTTATCGAGACATTGATGAGAATCTGGTCTCTTCACCTATCCAAGAACCGAGGCTCCTCCAGATCATTCGGAGATGTCAATACAATAAACCGAGTGCAAATTATGAGCTCCTGCATTATGTTGGTGGTAGCCATCCTGTCGAAGGCGGGCTGCGTTGAATGGAGGATTGCCCTTCGAAAGCACATGCTTCAACTTGTCTTGGACACTTGTGTTGACTTGCGCCAGGCAGATCCAGCAGTAACTTCAATGTTGATTGAATTTTTCACCTATGTTACAAATGCGCTGGTACCACATCTCGTTCATTATTCTGTTCTGTCGCCAACCCTCCATGCTTTACAAAACATTCAAATTAATGGCATGGACCGCATTCTCATTGACGAACTGAAAGGAGTTGCCACGTTCCGGAATGTTCGTGCAGGGTGGATCCTCCTGTGCAAGAGCGTCCATGGTCGGTCGAAGATCCTGACCAAATATAAGAAGAAAATCGCAGAAAAGGGTCTTTGTGGATCTGAGAAGGTGCCTTTCATTACAAGAATACACCTTGCTTTATCGTCACTGAATCGTCACTCAAGTGCCCAGGAAATCGGAACGCACGTTCAGGTCGTTGTGGGAGCTGTCAAAGCGTGCATTATTGCTCAGACATCTGTCAGAAGGAGGCCTGGCCCAAGCATAAAAGCTTCTGTTCACCAACGTGAGTGATGTTTGTGCTGGCGACCTTGCGCTTACTCGGATTGATCTAGTCGGCAAAAAGAAAGATTCGTTGATACCCGCGATTACTCCTTCTTCGTATACCAGGTCAACCACGACTTCGGCGAATATTTTGCTGGAGATCCTTTCGATACGACTCAGCGCTCCTACGTTGAATGTACATATGGAGCACGTTTCCCTCCAGTATTCCGAGAGAAACCATGGCCAGATGTATACCATCCTATTATCGATCCAGGTGCCATTACGCAGCGTCCACCAGAAGAGTTTGCGCCCTTGTTCGTCAAGTTTTACGGGGCGACCGCTTCCAAACTTAGTGCCGCCCCACTTTTACTGCATATACCACGAGATCAATTTCTACTGCGTTCTCAGCAAGGCCGCAAAGAGGAAGCTCGCAGCGAAGAATATCAGGTGTGGCTTCTGGAGGACAAGGCAGACCCGTTCAGTACAGGGCTACGGGATGATGGTTCTATTGTTAATCCTACATATCGTAGACAGCAGGGTCTCAATGGCAATACAGCGTAGTGAACCGATATTGCGTCTCTACTCTGCGTTTTGATAGTGCACTCAGCAGGCAAGCAGGTTGTGTCGATTTTGAGCTCAGTAATAGCTTCGACAGCAAAGGCTCCAGTTGCAGCAGCAGCGATAGGACAGTGAGGAAATGCATAGTGTTAGAGACTATCCGCGTACTCCAACTCGTGTTCGCGACGTAAGGGGACGCACGATACCGAGCAATTCGCCCGTTCAATGACAGAATGCATGTAATTACTATTCACTGCAATGTCCCGGTAATCAAATAAGAAAAAGGTTTGGTGTCCAATAGGCTACATATGACCATCTAACAAGATTGGCCTCTATTGACGGTGAGGACGGTGAGATACTGCGTGTTTCAAATCCGTAGTTGTAGTTGTAGTTCCTTGAAAGAACCCTGCAGTAAAGTGAGTATTCGAGAAGATCATGGATTCGGATTGCGCTCACAATAATTGGAGACATATTTCACAACTATATCGCCGTCTGTTCCAGGGGTGCACTGTGACTTGCGTTAGATAGTTTGGAGTCTCTGTTTTGGCCCATGACTTACCGATGCAGGCTGCACACCACCCTTGTTGTTCACTCGGTAAATTTCACTAGCTAAATCACCGGCAGCGTTTGTCAAATGGAGAGTGTTGATATCTTGCTTAGGGTCAGCAGACGGAACTGTCTGGTTCAATTTTCCTGTCACAGTGCCTGAACCAGATGCTGTAAAGTCCCATTTTGGGGAAATGGCCTGTCCATTCGGAATGAAGAAGTGTTCGCCAAGGTGCAAAGCAGCAGCAGGCTCAAAATCGAGGAGAACTCTGGGGTCGGTGCTGTTGATGCTGTTCCAAATGTCTGAGATCGGGTTGTTGAGATAATCAACTGCGTATACGCCGGCAGTGCTGTACAGGCAGGACAGGTCGAAAATCTCAGCTACAGCTCCTATGCTCCTGCATATACAAGTTAGCTAGTCTATTCGGGGAAATGACCTCAAAGACATACGTATAGTTTCCAGCGTCGGAGCAAGTGTAGTTTTGGGTACCAACACCAACTGTCAGATACTTTGCCACGCCGCTTGGTGGAGTTATGCCTTCGGGAACCTCGAGAACAGCTGATGATATATCGCAGCCTCGGTCAAGGCTGAAACCTTCAGCATGCGTGTCTCGCGCTAATGGAAGGGCAAGGGGCAATGATGCAGCAGAGACAAGAGCAACTGAGGCGAGGAGGGACAACATAGCGGTTGAGGACAGGAGGACAGGGAAGCAAGAGTCTTTCAGGGTATGGTTGTCGCCTTTTATAATACGAAAGACAGCGTGTTTCACAACGATCGAAAGACAGAACAGCCACCGTGCATTGCTGAAACGTTTATGGGCGCTCGTTCAAGGGAGCAGTTGAGACATGGTTGCAAAAATTAAGCGAGGATGTAAGCGTCTTTGTACAGCCTCAAGCTCCAAGATGCAAATACATCTGTTAGGGGCACAATAGCAATAGGACTACCAACAGATGCAAGAACCCAGGAAGGAAGGAAGGAAGGCAGGCGGACCTCAATGACTCGAAGCTTTCCCACGATGACCTCCGAATTTCCTTTTACGGAACTGGCGGAAGATAAGCAGTGTGCCGTCCGTGTGGGTTGACCATCGATTTCCTCATCGTCTCGTCTTACGCAGCGCCTGGCAGGCCGTTCACGCCCATCTTTCCCAAAAAGCGCCTTTTTTTCCCTCCCAAAAACTACCGCCGGTCCTGCCATAACGCTTAGCACGGTTTCCAAGGCCACGCACCCCCCAGGCGGCCTCGTTTTTTACCACCACACAGTCAGCCTCACCGCCGCACCTCCCCCTTTGACGACGAACATCCCAAGACTGCGTTAGCGAGTACTAGAAGGGCAGAGCTTGGCGGTTCAATATGATGAACGACTCGACGACAGAGATAGATTTGGACGGAGTTATTGACAGATTACTCGAAGGTGAGCTGGCGACCACATTGACTATTTGCTGTGGCACACGAGAGAAAACATTGGAGGAACAGCGTTATTCTCCTAGTCTATACAGCCAGCTATTGCTGTTGTTGGTAGTTTTGCCATAGTCCTCGCTCGCCTCCTGCCTCGGCGTCATTTCGTGTCATCGCCTTTGTGTTTGGGCCCAAAAAACACAACATGCTCACCCCCTTCTCAGTGCGAGGAAATCGACCAGGAAAGCCTGTGCAACTCCAAGAATACGAAATCAAGTACCTTTGCACAAGAGCTCGGGAAATCTTCATCACTCAGCCCATTCTTCTTGAGCTCGAAGCACCGATAAAGATATGTGGTGCGTACCCTGTTCCTCTCCCCCGGCTTTTCTGGATCATGTATGTCTGACACATGCCTTGTTGATCTAGGTGACATTCACGGGCAGTACTACGACCTTTTGCGACTATTCGAATATGGCGGTTTCCCCCCTGAAGCCAACTATCTCTTCCTGGGCGATTACGTAGACAGAGGGAAGCAGTCTCTAGAGACAATCTGCCTTCTGCTCGCCTATAAGATCAAATACCCCGAAAATTTCTTCATTCTCCGCGGAAACCACGAATGTGCTAGCATTAACAGAATATACGGATTCTACGACGAATGTCAGCCCATGTACCCCTTCCACGCTTATGCTTTCTGACTCCTCTTTAGGCAAGCGTAGATACAACATCAAGTTGTGGAAAACCTTCACTGACTGCTTTAACTGCCTCCCTATCGCCGCCATTATCGACGAGAAGATTTTCACGATGCATGGAGGTCTAAGTCCAGACCTGCAATCAATGGAGCAGATACGGCGGGTGATGAGGCCTACAGATGTCCCTGACACTGGTGAATATTGGGAGTTATTTTGGCCATTACCAATCGGCTGACATTTCTCGTCCTAGGTCTTTTATGCGATCTCCTTTGGTCAGATCCAGACAAAGATATCACGGGATGGTCAGAGAATGACCGAGGAGTGTCATTCACGTTTGGCCCTGATGTGGTCTCTAGATTCTTGCAGAAGCATGACATGGACCTGATCTGTCGTGCGCATCAAGTGCGTCAATTTGGGGAAGCCAGTTGCTACACTCGCTGACCTTCTCCTTAGGTCGTCGAGGACGGATACGAGTTCTTTGCTAAGAGACATCTGGTCACCCTTTTCTCAGCACCTAACTACTGTGGTGAGTTCGATAATGCTGGTGCGATGATGAGCGTAGACGAGACACTATTGTGCTCCTTCCAAGTACGTCCCAGTCGATTGCCAGTGTCGAATCCCATGCTTACTGTCTTCAGATCTTGAAACCTGCAGAGAAGAAGCCCAAGTATCCCTACGGCGGGATGAACATGAGTAGACCTCAGACACCACCGAGGAAGCAAAAGAAGAAGGATGGCAAGATGGGTTGAGCGTAGGCTAACCTGTTAAGTCCGGCGGCGGAGACGGCGAGGTGCGGCTGCTCCCTGCCCTTGATAAGGGAGCGAGTTGGGTAGTCGCGCGAGTCGAAGGCATTCACCCATTTCCAAGGACATTCGTGTTTTCCTCTGAACAAATCTCCATTCAACTTCCACATTCTTATTACTCGCATTGTCTTTGTTGTCCATGGTCTCACGCATGTTTGTTGTCAGCTTATTCATGGTCTAATGCGTTTTACTGTACCACAAACGAGATGGATGTGTCGTTGTTGTTTTTATGGTTTCCTTGTCCGTCTTTCCATGACACAACCCTGTCCCTACTCTGTCAAGATCTTATAGTATTTCCCTTTCCCCCCCTTCCTAGCGACTGCCAGACCCTGTATATTCTACCTACTATTATCGACATTTCTCTCTTTCTTCTATCTTGTGGGGCACCAAGCAATGAACATAGAGCGCTTGCAACCTTTTTCCTTGGCTAATGCGGATAGAGCGATAGCGAGTGTACAAATATTGCTGGTAGCGCCGGAGACGGCATCGTTTTTGGCATAGTTATGATTCTAATGAGTACAAAGCGTGGGTGCGTAAGAACTGAATCATTTGTTACTCCCAATGGTTAGGTCTGTAAGAGATACTTTAGCCCTATACTTCACTAAGTCCGCCGGATTACATACCCAAATGTTTCGCCTGGGGAAAGTAACTTCAAAGGGTCTCCACGAGCATCTGCGCCTGTGAATGCAACCTTTTCATCTGGTCAGTTCAGGTCGATGCGTTTTGTTATTTGCGCACCGTGTTCCCCCACCACTGCTGTATCGTCTCTTTTCCGATCTATACTTAATGAGCAAAAGATTCGATACGATAAACTTTGACGTACAGTTCCGTTTTTAGGATATTGAAGTCTACGGGAGAGTTAGTGAAAGAGTAGAACCGTAGGAAGACCAGACATACGCAAAGAAGATGATGATAACAGATGTTGCAGTTCCCGCGTCTAAAGCGGCAGACAGTACGTCTGTCAGCGTCGCCGTGAGTTCAACCTCGAGCTAATATACCAAAAAAGTATCACATACAGTTATATTTTGCCCACCAAGAAAATTTCCGTCTTGATGGAGTCAGTAGATGAGAGGAAGGCTTCAATAAGTGACATACTTCCGCAAAACGTTCTGGAATATGAAGCCCACGAAAGCAAAAGGAATATAGTTGATTGCGCCAGCTTGAGGCACGTATTGGATAGTGCACAATGCTACTGGTCTGAAATGATATCTATGTCAGCAAATAACATACGGAGAATGACAACACCAACATGCTGAAACGTAATGAGGATTGTCAGCTGGAATCCAAGATAATTCAGGACGCATAGTGCTTACTTGACATATCGCATAGCGGACTGAGGGTATCTTTTTGTTAGCCACCAGGTAAGAGCAGGTGCCAATGCCCCAACAATGAACGCTATGGTGATCGCTGGGAAAACAGCTCTCTCTCAGCTTCCTTGATATTAGGCCTAGAATTGTGAGAACATACGACTAATTTGCTTGTTAGTTGACGTTGACGGGTCATGGAGGAACAAAGATATTCTACGAACCTGTAGATTGTGCCGATCGAGAAAAGTCTGGACGGTCCGATGACGCCCCACTAGACATGGATATATCAAATTGGGTGCGATAACGCGTTGGATTAAGTCTTACAATTATAGTAGAAACATGAAAGACCTGTGTAGCTGGACACGAGAAGCCGTTGGTCTGTCCAGGTACACACATGTCGCTACAATCCCACGTCAACCAATATTACCTTCTTGTATCAAAATAGCAGGCTCACTCGATGTTGGAAAATACCCAGACATGCACAGCCAGCTGTGCAGTCGCAGATATCACTGATCCAATGAGTTGCCCGAAAAACATGGTCCGTGGCGGCACCTTCATGTAGTGCCCAAGTTTCATGTTGTATGCGAAGATTTTTGCTCGA
>Ga0247730_1001857_pt1 | contig 10978 bp, 10 predicted proteins | sample UWRJL073202C2_FD_180959 | JGI IMG/M metagenome (GOLD analysis project Ga0247730, IMG submission 180959) | Plant litter microbial communities from Arlington Agricultural Research Station in Wisconsin, United States - UWRJ-L073-202C-2 | ecosystem: Environmental > Terrestrial > Plant litter >...
GGCGATGGACAGCGCACTGCGGTCCAGGTAGTTGACTACGCCAATCAGAAACAGGAACACAATGGTCAGCGTCTTGTAGCTTTTTATTGTTCTCATGCGCGCCTCTGCTGAGCGGTTGACGCCCCTACCGTCGAGGTGGAGCGTCGGTCACTCTAGTAGGCCGATTGCCAGCTGCCCAATGACGAGATTCAATCAAACGATAACCAACGGTTATCAAGGCGTCTGGCGTGCGCTGCGCAGGGCATCTGCGCCCGCCAGCAGCTCTTCGATGAAGGCCTGGGCAGACCAGCCGGGCGTCTCGTTGCGTCGGGTAATAATCCCGTAGTCAGCCAGCACCAGAGGGAACGGCAGCGCCAAGCGCGTCAGGCGACCGGCCTGGATATCCGGCCCGACCATGGATTCAGCCAGCATCGCCACCATGGGCGCGGTTTGCAGCAGTTGCAGCGTGGTCTGCATTGAACTGGTTTCCACGGTATTTTCCGGCGTCTGCATGCCCGCCTCGGCGAAGGCGCGCTCCAGCCGGGCGCGCATGGGGGTGCCCGCTGGATACACGATCCACGGCCAGCTACCGAGCTCGGCCAAGGGCAATTCCCGCGCACCGGCCAGCGGATGCTGGCTGCCGGTGACCAGGCACAGTGGCTCCGGCGCCAGCGCCTGGAAGTCGAACAGTTTGCGATGGCTGTCCAGCGTGAACCGGGCGATGACCAAGTCCAGTTGCTTGTGTTCGAGCATGCTGAGCAGATTGGCGCTGGTGCCTTCCAGGACATCCAGCGCGAGCAGCGGCCAACGTTGCTTGATGCCGACAATCGCGGCCGGCAGCGCCACCGAGGTAGGTGCGAAAATGGTGCCGATCTTCAGCAGACCGTGCCCGCCCTGACGCAGATGATTGATCTGACCCACGAAATGCTCGGCATCATTGAGGGCGATCTGCGCGTAGCGAGCGACATGGCTGCCCAGATCGGTGGGCGACATGCTGCGCGGCAACCGCTGAAACAAGTCAAAGCCGAATTGTTTCTCGACCTCGCGGAGCATTTTGCTCACCGCCGGCTGGCTGATATTCATCGCCTGCGCCGTGGCGTGCATGTTCTGCGTACGGGCCAGGGTATCGATCAAGACCAAGTGGCGGAACCTCAGCCAATTGCACAGCTGTTTGAAGCCGACGTCCGCCATCCGATAACCTCCAGTTATTAAGCCTTGAGAATATCTCATTGGAGATTATCGGCAAGTCGCCCTACGGTTATGTCCGGCGTATTTAATAACAACAATGGATATCCCCATGAACCTCGCCAACAAACGCGTTTTGATTACCGCAGCGGCACAAGGCATTGGCCGTGCTTCGGTCCTGGCTTTCCAGCAAGCGGGGGCCCAGGTGATCGCCACCGACCTGCACATTGAAGCGTTGCAGGACATCCCCGGCATCCAGGTTTTGCAGCTGGACGTGACCCAGCCTTCGGCCATTGATGCCATTGCCCAACAGGTGGGCACGCTGGACGTGCTGTTCAACTGTGCAGGCTACGTGCACAGCGGCGCGTTGCTCGATTGCGACGAACAGGCCTGGCAGTTCTCCTTCGACCTCAACGTTACCGCCATGTACCGGATGATTCGCGCGTTCCTGCCCGGCATGCTCGCGGCTGGCGGCGGCAGCATCGTCAACATGGCCTCGGTGGCTTCCAGCGTGAAAGGCGTGCCCAACCGTTTTGCCTACACCGCCAGCAAAGCCGCCGTCATCGGCCTGACCAAGTCAGTGGCCACCGATTACGTCAGCAAAGGCATTCGCTGCAACGCCATCTGCCCCGGCACGGTGGACTCACCTTCCCTGCGCCAACGTATTGCTGAACAGGCGCGCGCCCAAGGCCGTACGGAAACGGAGGTCTATCAGGCGTTTGTTGATCGCCAACCCATGGGCCGCATCGGCACGGCTGAAGAAATCGCCCGCCTCGCCCTGTATCTGGCCAGCGACGCCAGTGCCTACACTACCGGCGGCGTGCATGTCATCGATGGTGGCATGAGCGTCTGACCCCTTCTTCAACTCCATTCAGGATTCTTCTATGAAACTGCTGCGCTATGGCGATAAAGGCCAGGAAAAACCAGGGCTGCTGGACGCCCAGGGACAGATTCGCGATTTGTCGGCTCACATCACTGATTTGGCCGGCAAGGCTCTGGAGCCTTCCAGCCTGGATGCACTGAGCAAGCTCGACGTTGCCAGCCTGCCTTTGGTGAGTGGCTCGCCACGCATCGCCGCGTGTGTCGGCCAGGTCGGCAAGTTCATTTGCATTGGCCTCAACTACGCCGATCACGCGGCAGAATCGAACATGCCAGTCCCCAGCGAACCGGTGATTTTCAACAAATGGACCAGCGCCATCAACGGCCCGAACGATGACGTGCAGATCCCGCGCGGCTCGACCAAAACCGACTGGGAAGTCGAGTTGGGCGTGGTGATCGGCAAGGGCGGTCGCTACATCGACGAGAGCAACGCCATGGACCACGTCGCGGGCTACTGCGTCATCAACGACGTGTCCGAGCGCGAATGGCAGCTTGAACGCGGCGGCACCTGGGACAAAGGCAAGGGTTTCGACACCTTCGGGCCTATCGGTCCATGGCTGGTGACCCGCGACGAGATCAGCGACCCGCACCAGCTGGATCTCTGGCTGGAAGTCGATGGCCATCGCTATCAGAACGGCAACACCCGCACCCTGGTGTTCCAGATTCCTGCGCTGATTGCCTACCTCAGCCGCTGCATGTCGTTGCAACCGGGGGACGTCATTTCCACCGGCACGCCACCGGGCGTGGGCCTTGGCGTGAAGCCCGAGCCGGTGTTCCTGCGCGCAGGCCAGGAAATGCGCCTGGGCATCGCTGGTCTCGGCGAACAGCGCCAACGCACGGTGCAGGCTGACTGACCGACCCTGCTCTGTTGGAGCGACCGGGTCAGGTGTTTTTCATTCAACAATAAAAAGGAGTGACACATGCGGATCCTCATCACCGGCGGCACGGGTTTTATCGGCAAACAACTGGCCGAGCGTTTGCTGGCCCTGCGCAACCTGACGTTCGAAGGTCAGGCGCCACAGGTCATTGAGCGCATCGTGCTGTTCGACGCCTTTGCCGGCGAACACCTGCCCACCGACCCGCGCATCGAACTGGTCACCGGGGATATCGCCGATCCAGACGTGGTGGCGCGGGTTACCGATGGTGTGGATCTGGTCTGGCATCTGGCAGCGGTGGTCAGTTCGGCTGCCGAGGCTGATTTCGATCTGGGCATGCAGGTCAATCTGCACGGCCTGATGACGCTGCTGGAAACCCTGCGCCAACAAGGCAACACGCCGCGATTTGTCTACGCCAGCGGCTTCGCGGTATTCGGCGGCAAGCTGCCGGAAGTCGTCAACGACGACACCGTGCTGACACCGAAATCCTCTTACGGCATGCAAAAAGCAGTGGGCGAGCTGTTGGTGGCGGACTATGCCCGCAAGGGTTTTGTCGACGGCCGCGTATTGCGCCTGCCCACTGTCGCCGTGCGTCCCGGCAAGCCGAACAAGGCCGCCTCGACTTTCTTCAGTTCGATTATTCGCGAGCCGCTGGTAGGGCAAACCGCCGTCTGCCCGGTGCGACCGGATACGCAGGTTTATCTCACCTCGCCGCGCCGGGTGATCGAAGCAATGTTGCACGCCATGCTGCTGTCCCCCGAGACGCTGGGCGATGAACGCATCATTCCCCTGCCCGGCGTGACCACCACTGTCGCCGAGATGGTTGCGGCCCTGCAGCGCGTGGCCGGTGCCGACGTGGTCAAGCTGATTCGCTGGGAACCGGACGCCACCATTCAGCGGATTGTCGAGGGCTGGCCCAGCAAAGTCGACGCACCCCGCGCCCGCGCCCTGGGTTTTAACGCCGACGCTGACTTCGACGCCATCATCCGCGCTCATATCGAGGACACCGCTGCTGGCTAGCGGCTAGTCACGACTCACGCTTCACCTTTCGATAACAACAAAAATAACGAGGCTGTGCGCCATGATCACACCACATCCCGATGTCTCGGACATCGAACAACAAACCATCAAACGCGTAACCCGGCGCTTGATTCCCTTCCTTGTCCTGCTGTTTGTGGTGGCCTTTCTGGACCGCAACAATGTCGGCTTTGCCGCGTTGCGCATGAACGAGGACATCGGCATCAGCCAGACCATTTACGGGCTGGGCGCGGGGATTTTCTTCCTCGGTTATTTCATGTTCGAAGTGCCGAGCAACATTTTGCTGCACCGCTACGGCGCCCGGGTCTGGATCGCGCGGATCATGGTCACCTGGGGGATTATTGCCGGGGCCATGGGCTTTCTACAGACCGCCGGCCACTTCATCACCTTGCGCGTGTTGCTCGGCATCGCCGAAGCGGGCTTTTTCCCCGGCGTGATTTACCTGCTGTCGCTGTGGTTTCCGGCGCGCTACCGGGCGCGGATGATCGCTTCGTTTTACCTGGGCGTGCCCATTGCGCAAATCGTCGGCGCGCCGCTGTCGGTGGGCTTGATGCAGCTGGGCGACGCCTGGGGTTTCGTCGGCTGGCGCTTGATGTACATCGTCGAAGCGGTCCCGGCCCTGATCCTTGGCGTGGTCTGCTATTTCTACCTCACCGACCGCCCGGCCGATGCCCATTGGCTCACCGCCGAGCAGCGTAACTGGTTGATCAAGACCCTCGAACAGGAAGAGCGCAACAAACCGTTGGTGGTGGGCGTGCAACCGACCAAGGGCCAGATGATTCGCAAGGCGCTGGCCAGTCGTCAGGTGTGGATGCTCGCTCTGGTGTACTTCGGCATCACCTCGGGCTCCAACGCCATGAACTTCTTCCTGCCGACCGTGCTGGCGTCGTTTCGCGCCTCGTTCGGGCTGGAGATCGGCCTGATGCAGAACGGCCTGATCACCGCTGTTCCATACGCCGTCGCAGCTGTAGCGATGATCTGGTGGAGCCGCCGCTCCGACCGTTTGCAGGAACGTCACTGGCATGCGGGCGGCGCGGCGATGCTCGCCGCTGCGTCCATTGCCCTGGCGCTGTTGATCAATCAACCGTGGATCATCGTCATCGGATTCATCCTGCTGGCCATGGGCGTGTACAGCGCAATCAACGTGTTCTGGGCCGTGCCCGGACAAGTGCTGACCGGCGTCGGCGCCGCAGCCGGGATTGGTTTGATCAACTCCATCGGTAACCTCAGCGGTTTCACCGGCCCTTACCTGACCGGGTTCCTGTTCAACGTGACCGGCAGCTACACGCCGGGCTTCTTGATCATTGCCGCACTGGTCGGCGCCGGTGGGCTGGGCATGGTGTTGATGCCGCGCAACCCGAAGCCGCTGATCGACACGAAAAGCGCCACCACTGACGCCTTGGGAGACAAGGCATGACCCTTGAAACCGTGGCCTTCATCGGCACCGGCATCATGGGCAAGCCCATGGTCCGCAACCTGCTGCAGGCCGGTTATCCGGTACAAATCTGGAACCGCTCGGCAGCCAAGGCGGCGGAACTCGCCACTCACGGCGCGAAGGTTTTCCAGTCCGCCGCGCAGGCGGCAAACGGTGCAAAAGTACTGATCTGCATGCTCAGCGACGGTCCGACTTGCGACCAGGTTCTGTTTGGCGAAGGCGGCGCCGCACTGGCGCTGGCCGAAGGTGCGCTGCTGATCGTGATGAGTTCGATCCCTGTGGAAACCGCCGTCGAACACGCCCGCTTGTGTGCGGCGCAAGGGCTGCGCTACCTCGACGCGCCGGTGTCCGGTGGCGAACGCGGCGCCCGTGAAGCCAGCCTGGCAATCATGGTCGGCGGCGACGCAGCGGCGTTCGAACAGGGCCGCGCTGTCCTGGCTGCCATGGGCCGCCCGGTGCATGTCGGCCCGGCCGGGACGGGGCAGCTGTCCAAGCTGGTCAACCAGTTGATCGTCGCCAGTACCATCGCCACCGTCGCCGAAGGGCTGTTGCTGGCCGAACGCGGCGGGGCCGATCCGGCAAAAGTCCATCAAGCGCTGCTTGGCGGCTTCGTCGACTCGCCGATCTGGCGCCAACATGGCCAACGCATGCTCGACAACGACTTCACCCCCGGCGGCGCTGCCAAATGGCAACTCAAGGACACTCACACCGCTCTCGCCCAAGCCCGAGCCCTGGGCCTGACGCTGCCCGTGGCCAATCTGGTCGACGGACTGTTCCAGAAGATGGTCGAGGCCGGTGACGGCGAACTTGATCACGCCGGACTGATCCGCCAGCTACGCCGCGACAACCCATTGCCTGAATAACTTGCTGGAGCCTGTCATGACCGATTCAACCCCACGCCGCCTGCGCAGTCAGCAGTGGTTTGACGATCCCAGCCACGCCGACCTCACTGCGTTGTATGTGGAACGCTACATGAACCAGGGCCTGACCCGCGCCGAACTGCAATCGGGGCGACCGATCATCGGCATTGCCCAGACCGGCAGCGACCTGACGCCCTGCAACCGCCACCACATCGAACTGGCCAAACGGGTCAAGGACGGCATTCGCGACGCAGGCGGCATTCCGATGGAATTCCCCGTCCACCCGATTGCCGAGCAGTCGCGCCGTCCTACCGCCGCCCTGGACCGCAACCTCGCGTACCTGGGACTGGTGGAAGTGCTGCACGGCTATCCCCTCGATGGCGTGGTGCTTACCACCGGCTGCGACAAAACCACGCCGGCCTGCCTGATGGCTGCGGCGACTACCGATCTGCCGTCCATCGTGCTCTCCGGCGGGCCGATGCTCGACGGCTGGCACAAGGGCCAGCGCATCGGTTCGGGCACCGTGCTGTGGCATGCGCGCAATCTGCTCAGCGCGGGTGAAATCGACTACGAAGGCTTCATGACCCTGACCACCGCGTCGTCGCCTTCGGTGGGTCACTGCAACACCATGGGCACCGCCCTGTCGATGAACGCCTTGGCCGAGGCTCTCGGCATGTCGTTGCCAGGCTGCGCGAGCATTCCCGCGCCTTACCGCGAGCGCGGGCAGATGGCCTATGCCACGGGTCTGCGCATTGTCGATCTGGTTCGCGAAGACGTGCGTCCGTCACACATCATGACCCACGCCGCCTTCGAAAACGCCATCGCCGTCGCCTCCGCTTTGGGCGCTTCCACCAACTGTCCGCCGCATCTGATTGCCATCGCCCGCCACAGCGGCATCGACCTGTCGCTGGAAGACTGGCAGCGCGTTGGTGAAGACGTGCCGCTGCTGGTCAATTGCATGCCCGCTGGCGAATACCTCGGTGAAGGCTTCCACCGTGCGGGCGGCGTCCCGGCGGTGATGCATGAACTGGACAAGGTCGGCCGCCTGCACCGTGATTGCCAATCGGTGAGCGGCCGAACCATGGGCGAAATCGTTGTAGACGCTGTGACCGGCGACCGCGACGTCATCCGTACCTGGGAAGATCCGCTCAAGCACCGCGCTGGTTTCATTGTGCTCAGCGGCAACTTTTTCGACAGTGCGATCATGAAGATGTCGGTGGTGGGCGAAGCCTTCCGCAGCACCTACCTGAGCGACCCGCTGCAACCTAACTGCTTCGAAGCGCGGGCCATCGTGTTCGAAGGCCCGGAAGACTATCAGGCCCGAATCAACGACCCGACCCTGGATATCGACGAGCGCTGCATCCTGGTGATTCGCGGCTGCGGCACCGTTGGCTATCCCGGCAGCGCCGAAGTGGTGAACATGGCGCCGCCGTCCGCGCTGATCAAGGCCGGTATCGACTCGCTGCCGTGCCTGGGCGACGGTCGCCAGAGCGGCACTTCCGCCAGCCCGTCGATCCTCAACATGTCCCCGGAATCCGCTGTGGGCGGCGGCCTTTCGCTGCTGCGCACCGGTGACCGGCTACGCGTCGACCTCAACGCACGCAGCGTCAATCTGTTGGTGGACGAGGTCGAACTGGATGTCCGCCGCCAGGAACCGCTGCCCGCCCTCGCCCCCTCGCAAACCCCATGGCAGGAACTGTACCGGCAACTGGTCGGCCAGCTGTCCACCGGCGGTTGCCTGGAACCGGCCACGCTGTACTGGCGCGTCATCCCGGAAAACGGCACCCCGCGCCATTCTCACTGAACCCAAGGATCAGCCTTATGCAAGCGTTGCAATTGACGATTGGAAATACCCTGCCCGATGACTGGCAACGCGCGACGCTGGTCGGTCGCGTGTGGCTGCCGGGCGAACTGGGCGGGCCGGCCGTGGTGGTGCTGCGTGACGGTGAAGTCATCGACTGCACCGCACGCTTCCCGACGCTGAGCCAACTGCTGGACAACGAAGCCCCGCTGCAGGCGATTCGCGACGCCATTGGCACCTCGCTTGGCACGATTGAAGCGCTGCTGACCAACAGCGGCGAGCTGCGCGATCCGTCGAAGCCCAGCCTGCTGGCACCGGCAGACCTGCAAGTCATCAAGGCGGCTGGCGTGACCTTTGCTGCCAGCATGATCGAACGGGTCATCGAGGAGAAAGCCGGCGGCGACGCGCAACGTGCCGAGCAGATCCGTGGTCTGGTGCAGAACGTGATCGGCGATAACCTGCGTGACTTGCGCCCCGGATCACCGGAGGCGTTGCGCCTCAAGCAGGTACTGATCGAGCAGAACATGTGGTCGCAGTACCTGGAAGTCGGCATCGGCCCGGACGCTGAAATATTCACCAAGGCACCGCTGCTGGCCGCCGTGGGCAGCGGCAGCGCCATCGGCATCCATCCCGAGTCGAGCTGGAACAACCCGGAACCGGAAGTGGTGCTGGCCGTGGACAGCCGGGGCCGCATTCACGGTGCGACCCTGGGCAACGACGTCAACCTGCGCGACGTCGAAGGTCGCAGCGCACTGCTGCTGAGCAAGGCCAAGGACAACAACGCTTCCTGCGCATTGGGGCCGTTCATTCGCCTGTTCGACGAACATTTCAGCCTTGACGATGTGCGGCGCTGTGAAGTGGCGCTGCGGGTCGAAGGCCATGACGACTACGTGCTCAATGGCAGCAGCTCCATGAGCCAGATCAGCCGTGACCCGGCAGATCTCGCCGCGCAGACGCTCAATGCCAACCACCAGTATCCGGACGGCTTTGTGCTGTTTCTCGGCACACTCTTCGCCCCCACCGAGGACCGCGACCTGCCCGGCCAGGGCTTTACCCACAAAGAAGGCGACGTGGTGAGCATTTCATCCGCGTCGCTGGGCGCCCTGCACAATCGCGTGACCGGCAGCCATCAGGCACCGCCGTGGACGTTTGGGGTTGGCGCATTGATGAAAAACCTGGTGCAGCGCGGAGTGCTCGGTCCAAAGAATCATTGATCAGCAAAATGTCACGTTTCTAAAAAGGCCCAACTGGCAACAGTTGGGCTGACTCACTGGATTAAATGATCTGCCACGCTGCAGCTGTGATTCAGCTGAATCACGCCCCGGATCGCGAGCTGAAGTTATCTTTCACTCACTTGATCCGATAGTGAAAAGTGTTGCGCACCGCAGGCACCGATACAGGCTGGCCGTCGATGGTCCGCGGTTGATAACGAAAGGTATTGGCAGCAGCCAGCGATGGACGCATGAACAGCGGATGGCAGCCATCGAGCACTCTGGGGTTTTCGATTTTCCCCTGCCCATTCACGGTGTACTCCACAGTGCAATCGCCTTCGATGTTCTTGTCCAGGGCACGCTGCGGATAGTCCGGTGCTTCCTTGCTCAGCGGTAAATACTGTCGGCTATCGGCAGCGATCTGCGCCGCTTGCTGCTTGTTGCGCTCGGCGACCTGGCGAGCCAGTTCGGCATTCTTCGTCTGCTGTGCCTGTTGTTCTTGCTGGCGCTGTCGCTGCTGAATCAGGTGCTGCTCTTCGATTGCGCGATCACGCTTTTGTGCCTCCACCACTTGCTGTAGTTTTTCAGCCTGCTGCTCGCGCTTTTTCTCCTCGACACGCTTGTGAGCCAGTGCTGCCTGCTCCAGCTTTTGTGCCTGAATCTGCGGATCGACAGCGGCTTTTGCCGGCTCCGGCAGTGACAAGGCGGGCGTCGGTTCGACGACGACAGGCGATGGTTCTGACAATTGCGGTTCTGCGATAGCGTTTGGCGGCTGAGGTTCTGGCTGAGCGGCAGGAGGCAGCATCACCAAATGAGTCTTGAGCACCATTGGCTGATTGGGAGCAGGAAATTCCACTGACCAGCCAGACACCAGCAGCGCCAGTACAATCGCGTGTAATGCAACAGCCAGGCCTGCCGCCAGACTGTTTTTCCAGAAGCCGTTGGTTACCCCCTCGCGCAATGTAAAAGCTGGACTGTGCATGATCATCGCCGTCATCGCGGGGCCTCGGTTACCAACCCGAGGTTGCTGACCCCGCTCTGCTGCAACGCCGCCATGGCAGCCACGACACTGCCGTACCCGGCGTCCTTGTCGGCGCGAATGTAGACCTGGGTATCGCTGCGTGCGGCAATGACCTGTGTGATCTTTGCACGCATTTCGTCCAGTTCCACGGCGCTGTCGGTCTGGCTTTTGGTATCGAGCTCACCTCCGACGTTCCAGTAATAGCCGCCCTCGGCCTTTACTGACAGGGTGACGATCTGCTGCCGGGTGTCATTAACCAGCGCTTCACTGGCAACCTTGGGCAACTCGATGCGGACCCCTTGGGTCAGCATCGGTGCGGTGACCATAAATATCACCAACAGCACCAGCATGACGTCGATATAAGGCACGACGTTCATTTCGGCTTTTGGCCCGTGCTTGCGTTGCGGCCTGATTAACATTTGCGTACTCCTCTCAGGCGGCGGCAGCCAGATTCAGTGGTGCGCCGTGAAGCTTGCGATGCATGCGCACCTGCAGCTCATTGCCAAATGCGTAGTAACGGGTCAGCAATGTCTGGCTGCGAGCAGAAAAACGGTTGTAGGCGATGACCGCCGGGATGGCAGCGAACAGGCCGATCGCTGTCGCAATCAGCGCTTCGGCAATGCCCGGTGCGACGGTCGATAGAGTTGCCTGCTGCACCTGAGACAAACCGAGGAAGGAATTCATGATCCCCCAG
>Ga0247730_1001858_pt1 | contig 10973 bp, 10 predicted proteins | sample UWRJL073202C2_FD_180959 | JGI IMG/M metagenome (GOLD analysis project Ga0247730, IMG submission 180959) | Plant litter microbial communities from Arlington Agricultural Research Station in Wisconsin, United States - UWRJ-L073-202C-2 | ecosystem: Environmental > Terrestrial > Plant litter >...
CGGGCAAGGTTCGCGCTTTCGCTTGTGGCTCCCGCTGCGTCAGCCCGATACTGCCTTCGCGAGTGGCCAGCAATGACCGAAACAGTTGGAACCCTGCGACCGTTCAAGGCGGCCGGCAATACCATGGTAACTGCACATCCTTGAAATCACCACGCATGCAGCAGATCGAACAAAGCATTGATCGATATCTGGCGGCGATGGATTTGGCGGATCGGGCAACGCCTGAAGTAGCCGGGGCCAAGGCCGAGCGGCTGAAAGAAAAGATAGAAACGCTGAAACAGCAGATGCAAAAACTCAAGGACATAGAGGCGCAGCTTCACGACAGTCCAGACCAGCAAATCTCCCTCACAGACCCAGATGCACGCTCAATGGCCACGAGCGGCCGAGGCACCGGAACGGTTGGCTACAACGTACAAACAGCTGTCGACGACAAACACCATCTGATCATTGCCCATGAGGTGACTAACGTTGGTAATGACCGGGCGCAACTGAGCAATATGGCGAACCAGGCGCGTGAAGAGATCGGAGCTGAGTCGCTGACGGTGGTAGCTGACCGAGGCTACTACAAAGGGCTGGAAATCCTTGCCTGCGAGCAGGTGGGCATCACCACCTTCGTACCGAAACCCCTGACTTCCGGCAGCAAAGCCGAAGGCCGATTTGGTAAGCAGGACTTCATCTACCTTGCTGCATCGGACGAGTATCGATGCCCTGCGGGACAGTTACTGACCCGGCGGCATTCTTCGGTGGAAGACGGCATGCTTCTGCACTGTTATTGGTTCTCGGGCTGCCAGTCCTGCGCAATGCAAAAGCAATGTACGACGGGTAAGGAACGCCGTGTGAAGCGCTGGGAGCATGAGGCTGTAGTCGACGCGATGCAGGTTCGGCTAGAACATGATCCAGCGATGATGAGGGTTCGTCGACAGACCGTCGAACATCCTTTTGGAACGCTCAAGTACTGGATGGGAAGTACCCACTTCCTGACCAAAACCCTGCCGAGGGTAAGCACTGAGATGAGCCTTCATGTGCTCGCCTACAACCTCAAACGAATGATGAGCATCTTCGGCATCGCAGGACTGCTTGAGGCGATCAGGGCGTGAGTCCAGCCGTTTGATCGTCCGTGAGTGGCTGTTTGGGCCGCTGACGCGGCCCAAACAGCATTACGAGAGCCGATGTTACTACTAGAAGTAATTCGAGCTTCCGCTTGCTGGTTGCACAGGCAACACAAGCAAAACGCAGTTTTAAATGCGCCCAGCGTGTTTTCACACAGCCTGGGCCGGAAGTCGACGTTCCCCCGTCGGCTAGGCATCTCAGACATTCTTCGCCGCTGGGTAGTCGGTATAGCCATCAGTGCCTTGAGAGAACCAAGTGTTTATCTCGCTCGCTACCAGAGGCAACTTCCGTGCTAACCGAACAGGCAAATCAGGGTTGCTAATGAAGGGACGGCCGAATGCGATTGCGTCAGCGAGCCCGGCTTCGACTTGACTCTGCGCCCGATCGAAATCGTAGTCCGAGTTGAGAATCAACGCCCCGCTGAACACCTCGCGAATGACTCCTGCCAGCGGCGGACGCTCCGATTTTCCGAAGGTACCGTCCAGAGGAGGTTCGCGTAATTCCAAATGCGCGATTCCAATCGAAGACAGCACTTCGGCTGCTCGCTTGAAAAGCGGTTCGGGATCACTGTCACTCACACCCTGCTCATAGCTGCTTGGAGTCAATCGAACACCTGTACGATCAGCACCTATGACTTCCACGACGGCTTGCGTGACCTCCTTCAACAGACGAATGCGGTTATCAATCGAACCGCCATAAGCGTCGACCCTAAAGTTTTCGCTATCGCGTAGGAACTGATCGATCAGGTAACCGTTGGCAGCGTGGATCTGTACACCATCGAAACCGGCTTTCATCGCGTTTCGGGTTGCATGACGAAAGTCTTCCAGCAGTGCCGGTATTTCTTCTAACGGCAATGCTCGTGCTGGTGTGTAGGGTTGCTTTCCGGCGTAGGTGTGCGCCTGGCCCGGTGCGGTGGTCACAGAGGCCGACACCGGCTGGCCTTCAGAGAGGAAGCTCGGGTGCACGACTCGGCCCATGTGCCAAAGCTGCGCGATGATTCTGCCGCCAGCGGCATGCACTGCGTCGGTAACCTCGCGCCACCCGGCAGTCTGTTCGTCCAGCCAGAGTCCTGTTGCGTATGGCCATCCCAGACCTTGCTGGCTGATACCGATGGCTTCCGAAATGATGAGGCCCGCACCGGCGCGCTGACGGTAATACTCCACCATCATCTCGGTAGGGATGTGGTCGCGGGTGCCGCGCGCCCGGGTCATGGGCGCCATCAAAATACGTTGCGGCAGTTCGAGCGCGCCCAGGCGCAATGGATCAAATAACGTGGTCATGATTAAGGTTCTCGATTTAATGAATACGATCAGACCAAGCGTGCGCCGCCATCGATATTGAGCACGGCGCCGTTCATGAACGTGTTGGACATCAAAAACACTGTGGCCGAGCCCGCTTCTTCTGCTGTGCCAAGGCGGTGCAACGGCAAAGCCTGCTCCAGCGAAGCTACGTAGGCATCACGCCCCTCGCCCAAAGCCTTGCTGAGAATCGGCGTGTTGATCGGGCCGGGAGACAGTGTGTTGACACGAATCGGTGCCAACTCCAGCGCCAGGCCACGCGCCAGCGCTTCCATAGCAGCCGATGCAGCGGCAAGCACGGCAGTGCCATAAGCGTTGGGACGATCAGCCAAAGATCCCGAGATGAAGGTGATTGAGCCTTCTTTGGAGAGTCTGTCGCCAAGCGCACGGATAGCGCTCAGCGACGCCCAGATTCGCTCGTCGAACGCCCGGCGCAGATGGTCAACTTCGGCGGTCATCACTGTTCCGGCCACAAATGTGCCGGCCAGCAGTACTAAGTGGTCAACGACAGGGATATCAGACAGAGCGGCTTCGACAGCCTCGGTACGGGTCACGTCTGCTGCACGCCATCCGTCCAGGCCGTTATCGTGCGCAGCTTGTTCTGCACGCGCCGCATTCGAGCCGATCACGATGACCTTGGCGCCTGCTGTTTTCGCTTGTACTGCGGCTACAAGGCCGATACCGGATGTGCCGCCGAAAATGACAACGGTGCGACCGACAAGAGCGGAGGGAAGTTTTGGGGTGATAGTCATGATCGATCTCCTTTGAAACGCCTGAATGGCGTTCGATGGAGAGAGATTAAACCTGCGATCATAGATTGATAATTGGGGCAAAAGTCGCTTTACTAATGCCATGAAGGAACAAATAAGTTTAGACAGTTTAACCGGGCTCATCGCCTTTGCACGGGCGGCTTCGTTAGGTAGTTACACGGCTGCCGCGCGAGCCTTGTCGGTGTCGCCCTCTGCCATTAGCAAAAGCGTGCAACGGCTCGAAAAGCATTTCGGTTTGATGCTGTTCACACGTACAACCCGGTCACTGATCCTAACGCCCGAAGGGCGAGATCTGTATGAACGTGCGCTGCGGATACTGCGCGAGGTTGAAGACATCGACCAGGCGGCGCTCGCGTCCCGAGCGAAGCCTTCGGGTATTTTGAAAGTGACTGCCCCGCTTCCCATTGGATTGAACATCCTGGCGCCTGCACTGCCGAGGTTTCGTGAGCAATACCCCGATCTCGCCGTCGACTTGAGGCTCGGGGATCAGTATTCCGACATCATTGAGCAAGGGATAGATGTCGCTGTGCGAGTGGGCAACCTCGCCGACTCGCGCCTGGTTTCGCGATCTTTGGGCCCTCATCGAATCGGCGCGTTTGCCTCGCCCCAATACCTGCAACGTAAGGGCATACCGGTCACTGCTGAGGATCTGGTCGAACACGAGTGTGTGAATTTCCGCTACCAGAGTACGGGACAGAGCCTGCGATGGCCTTATCGCGCTGGCGACAAGCAGCTAGAGCACATTCCCGGCTCGGCCTATACCGTCGATGTCAGCGATGCCGTGGCGGCGATTCTGGCTAGCGGCGGAGGTATCGGCATCTCTCCGCATTATGTAGCTGCGCCGTATGTTCGCCGTGGAGAACTGATTCCAGTCCTGCCGCAGTTTACTGTGGAACGCTTCGCTATCACCGCTTTGTGGCCTGAGAGTCGCCGTGGCAGCCCTAACGTAAAGGCATTCATCGCCTTCCTGATTGAGCTGTTTCCTTCAACGCCTCCCTGGGATGACGTAGTCAACAAGGCCGCTGCAGCGCGAGAGGATTGAACGGTTTCCATTAGCGCTCAATGCAATAATGCGCTCGACCGCTCTCGGCCGATTCTGTTGAAAAAGTCGACGATGGTTTCCGCAGCAGAAAAGTATGCGTCCGAGATTGAAATCTTTACTTTCGGCAGAGGCTTCGGGCCTCAGATTTCACGTAGCAGTGTGCAAAAAAGGCGTTTTAACCAGTCAATGACCAGGCTGTTTGGGCGAACCGACTTTTTCAACAGAATCGGTCGAAAGCTGTCGGCCGTGGGTAGCCGATCAAGCACACGAAGTGGGCTGGTCAAATCCAATGCAAACGCCTGGTCAGGTCGAATGCGAGTGACCGGTCAGCGGCATTGCAAACCGTCAAGTGGAATGCAATTCCAGCGTGATGGCCAGAAGTAGCTGGTGCCGATAATGGGCCTAATTAATGAGGTACACCGAAGGTGCCTGACCCAATACCCGGCGAAACATGGTCGCGAATGCGGCGGGGCTTTCATACCCCATTTCTAGGGCAACGGTGGTGACACTCTGGCCCTCGGCCAGTCGTGAAAGTGCCAGAATGACGCATGCTCGTTGACGCCATTGCCCAAAGCTTAGGCCGGTTTGCTCCCGAAAAAGGCGAGTGAATGTACGCACACTCATGAATAATGAATCAGCCAGTTCTTGGGGAGACCGATTGATATCCGGCGCCATCAGAAAGGTTTGACAGCTTGCCAGCAACCGCTGATGTGTGGGCATAGGGATATGCAAAGGGAGCTCGTTTGCACGTTGTATTTCGTGCAACAGAAGATTGATCACCACGCCGTCTCGACCTGTCTCTTCGTACTCCAAAGGCAAATCCACGGCCTCCTGAAGCAGATGGCGCATTAATGCGCTCACCTCGATCACTTGGCATTGCTCTTGATTGATCAGTGATTCGTCGGGCTCGATGTACAAACTGTGAGTCCTCACGCCAAGAAAGAGCACTTCATGGGGTACCTGCGGCGGTATCCACACCGCGCGTTGTGGCGGCACCACCCATGTGCCAAGGCTCGTAGTTACCTGCATGACGCCTTTCGATCCATAGAGCAATTGAGAGCGCCGATGGCTGTGCATCGGTAGACGATGCCCATTGTCATACTCTGTGCTGATAGCCACAACGCTACGAGGGGTCGAATCCAGAAGGCCGATGGAAGCATTGTGCATCGTGAGGATCCATGAGGCTTTGGCCGAAACGAGAACATGGTTGGCTTGTTCGCTGAGGTCGTTCAGACGCCATATCACTAAGATGCCTGCTCAATAAATATTGAGCAATGGAAGATATTGGATGAGTCTTTTGATCCTCGCAGCTTTTGGCTGCGTGACTGGAGTGACCACGGTGCTGTTCGGTTTCGGCGGCGGTTTTGTGGTCGTGCCGCTGGTGTATCACGTGCTGATTTCAGGTCACAGTCCTGGCCAGCCCGGCTATGATTCTGCGATGCAAATCGCCGTGGCCACTTCAACGGCTGTCATGATGATCAGCGCATCGATGGCAACGTTCAAACAGCATCGAGCTGCAAAACTTGTTCATGGCTACATCTGGCCGCTGGCAGGTTACATCGCACTTGGCTCGGTGGCTGGAGCAGTATTGGCCAGTACGATGAGCAGTAACAGCGTTCGGATAGCGTTCATGGTTTACCTGGGGCTGACCATCGCGGACTGCCTGGTTCGCGAAGGCTTTTTCCAGAGCGCAGGTCACACCAAATGGACAGTGCGTGCGATACCTATTAAAGGTGTCACCATCGGAACGGTTGCTGCTCTGCTAGGTGTAGGTGGCAGCGTCATGACCGTGCCGCTGATGCGCAGAGCCGGCTTGAGCATGGCTCAATCATCGGCACTGGCGAACCCCTTGAGCATGCCAATAGCGCTGGTAGGATCACTGATGTATGCAGTTACCGGGCAACTCGAAACGGCGGGAATTAACAACGGTTTTGTGGGTTATATCTATCTCCCCGCATTTGGTTTATTAACCGTCGGCTCGTTGATTGGCGTTCGCCTGACACTACCTTTTGCAGGGAGGATCCCGGACAAGCTGCATGCACACATTTACGTTGCGCTGCTCATATTTGTCTTGTTAGCGCTTGTTATCAACTAGCTAACCTCAGAAAAGGCTGGCATGCAGCATAGGGAAGATACTTGGCCGGATTTTTACAAACAAACACGGCTATAGCGCTCGCGCAGCGGGCCTCAATAAATGCGCCATCAGCAAACGCTTAGCAATGTCGGCTTTGTGACTGACCTCGCTCACAAAGCGACGAGCACCTTGCCCACAATGGATGCCGACTCAAGAGCGAAGTGCGCATCGGCGATCCTCTCCAGCGGCACACGCATCCCGATGTGGGGCGCATAATTGCCACTGGCCAAGCAGGCATTGATGTCCCTAATCGCGTCGATTTTCGCCGCCACTGGTACCGAATAGATAAATACGAAACGCAGCACGCATCCATGCACCATCGCGCTTAATAGCGGTAATGTGAGCTCATCGGTGGCATGCGTCATCGCGTAGGAACTGATGACCCCCCAGGCGCCAGGCATGCAATGTCTATATCCAGGTTCGCCTTCACGTTAACGTCGACGATGCGGTCAACACCCGTGTTTCCCGTGCGTGCCTTGACTATCTCAGCAACATCTTCATTTAGACGGTTCACCACCAGATCTGCCCCTGCCGCCCGAGCGACGGCGGCCTGCTCTTCATTACTGACCGTGGCCGCAACCCACGCGCCCGCCCATTTGCCAGAAGGATGGCGGCAGTGCCGACCACGCCCGCTCCGCCCTGCACCAGTCATTCCTGCTCCGGATGTCGCCATCGGCGAAGAGACAACGATGAGCAGTCAAGGCCGGGATGCCGAGTGATGCGCCGACCTCGAAAGACACGGTACCAGGCAGTGGCACGGCCTGCGCCGACGGCACCACGACATAATCGGCTGCGGTTCCTGCGGCCCTGCCGTGCTGCGCTTCATAGATCCGTACCTGCTGGCCTACCCGACTAGCCTCTTCCGGATCACCCACGGCGTCAATGACGCCCGCGCCGTCCTGGTGCGGAATGATTCGCGAGAACGGCATCGCGGAGGAGAAACCCGTGCGGGCCTTGAGGTCGGTAGGGTTCAGTCCCGATACGTGAACCCGCACTCGAACTTCTCCGGGCCCGGGTTGGGGATCGGGAATCTCGGCGACGCAAAGCACCTCAGGGCGACTGCGCTGATGCCAAGGTTGAGTCAGAGCCGGTGGAAATCTACGCGTGCGCAACCGAGAGATCAGCGTTGAATTCGAAGGTGCGCGCGTTTATTGATGTTCTGAAGCCGGGGCTGCTAAGCCCGAAAGCTTAGACAGCCGTCGTAGATGGACCTACCTGGCAAATCCGGGTTTCGATGGGACAGTTCCTGCGAACGCACCGGCCTGCTTACTGATTTCGCAAGGCTCATCTACACAAATACAGATGAGCCTTTCATACCGATACCGCAGGTAGGCGCATTCAATCTGCCTGCCAATCAGCCCAAATGCTCGTTCCCATGCTCTACCACGCCGCCGATAAGGGTGATGGCCGTCGCTTCGGTATGACTGACTACGGTGCTCAGTAGCGGCGAGGAGGACACAACTTTACTGCCGTCAAAGTCTTTGAATATCAAATGAGCAGGGGTCAGATCCGCGACGTGGTTGCCCTGTAGCAACAACTCAAAGTGCGCCCCGTCCCGGTCACTGGCGTCCAGTGATCTGAGCGCGGTCTGAGTGCCGGCGGCGTTCAAGACCACCTTGAGCGTACCGTTGTGTCCATTGCCCAGGCCAAGGAAGCCTGTAGCAGACACGTCGATGACGTCGTTTTCCCTCCCGTTGAAGTCAGTGATCGTGTCCCGCTGTGCGGTGCCCTCATTGTCGTAGCGCTGGCTGTTTCGAAAGTTGCCGTACACGAAGGTATCGGCGCCCGCGCCGCCCGTCAGGGTATCGCCGCCAGCCCCGCCGTCGAGTCGATCATCGCCGGCACCCCCATTAAGCGTGTCCCTGCCTGCACCGCCCAGTAAGGTTTCCGCAGCGCTAGTTCCAATGAGCTTTTCACTGGCGTCGGTGCCTTGGATCAAGGGTTGCAGATTGGCATTGGTGAAGGTATGCAGGAAGTTGCCGTTCAAGGTCAATTCGAAGCGTTCCCCCAGCACGTCCGCATCCAGACTCTTCAGATAAGTGACGTTCTTGGCCTCGTTGTAAGCCAGCACGAGCGTGTGGTTGTGGCCATTCCCCAGCCCGGTGAAGCCGATGCCGCCACCTGCAACGTCGATCTTGTCATGGGCCACGTCGAAATCGGTGATCACATCCGCATACGACTTGGTCGCAGTGCGATAGCTGTGACTGACCGTATCGAAGCGGAAAATATCATTCCCCTCGCCACCGGTGAGCTTGTCTACGCCAGTGCCACCGATCAGGGTGTCGTTGTTGCCCTTGCCGTTGAGGGTGTCGTTGCCAGCGCCGCCATATATCACGTCCTGAGTGATGTCACCGTTGAGCTTGTCGTTTGAACGGGTACCGTAGGTGTAGATAGAGTCGGTATTGTCCGAAACTTCGCTGCCGGCGAGCGCGGCAATGGCGCCAGTTTGGGTGTGACTGATGACGTTGTGCGTGTACGAATTGTCAAACACGGCGTTGCTTTCGCGGATGCCGTAAGTGGACTGTTCGCTGCCAGTGATGATATTGCCGGTCACCCTGATGTCGTGGGACTCGCTGAAGGTATTTACCTTGGTCACGCCGTATACCTGAATTTCGGACACGGGACTGCCTAGAGAATTATTGTGGACGGTGTTTGAAAAGACGGCGCCGTTTACGCTGCTTGCGATATATATCCCGCTGCCCTTGTTGTCATGAATATCGACGCCAGTGATCTCGAACTGACTGGCGAACGCGGTGTGGATTCCGTCATCGCCATTGCCGTAGACTTCGCCGCCCTTGACGGTAGTGCCGGTGCCTTGCACGAATATTCCGGTGTCGGTATTGCGATAGGCGTCGTTGTCCACTACCTGGACATCGCCGCCGACGTTGAAACCGATCCGGTTTGCGTAGGCGACATTGTCATGCAACAGGCTGTCAGTCATTGCATAGGCGCGCACACCGTAGTCATTGTCATGGGCGACGCTGTTGCTCAGCTCTACCTGCACCAAACCATTGGTGCCCTGCAGATCGAAACCGTTGCCCGCTGCGTTCTTGGCTTCTACGCTATCGATCTTGACCTTAGTCCCGCTGCCATTCAGCCAGCCCGATAAATACCCTGTGTTGTGCTGAAGATTGCCATCAAGGGTCAGCTTGCTGGCCCCCACATCGTGTGTGCCGTTGGCGGTCAGGATGCCAGTGACGGCGGAGGGCAGGTCGTTCGCCAGCTTGAGTGTCGAGACGCCCATGCCTTGTCCGACTAGTGAAACATTGCTCTTCAGGGCAAGGCAACTGCCCGTCGTTGCGCTGACCATGTAAGTGCCCTCGGGCAAGTACACCTGTCCGCCGCCCGCCGCAGCGGCGGCATCGATGGCTTTTTGAATGGCGAGCGTATCGTTGCTGCTGCCATTACCCTTTGCGCCGAAATCCTTGACGTTGAAGTTTGCCATGATGACTCTCTGCTGGGGATTGAAGTGTCTCCTTATCCACCAGGGAGCCCAAGAAGCGGTGCGGTCCCGGACAACGAACAGACTGCATGAGGGTTGAACTGCGCAACAGTGTGGTTGAAATCCAAGGGTTTACCAGCGCGCTGACCGCCGTCTATCGAAAGTGGGAACAAAGCGGAAGAATGGTATGGCGGTGTAGTGCACGTGGGTCGGGAGCAGCGTATCTAGCCCGGCCGGCTGGACTAGATACGCGCGGTGACGTCCTCAGGAGCGCCATGCACCCGGCATCGAACAAGTCAGGCGACGGGATGCCTTCGCGCGGCACCTCGGCCTTTCTGGCGCTATGCCATTTGCCGTCGCCGTCCGTCTTGCAGGGGATACGCTTGCCCTGAACGAGCAGCTCGGGCAGTAGGCGTCGGTAAAACTGACCCGACCGGCCTTGATCGCCACTTTTGCATGCGCGCTTGTCGTAGAACCGCTTCTTGCAGCACAAAGGAAGGTCTTGCCGCTCGACATGGATCGAACCACGTTCGCCACGCCCATATCTTCCACTCGCTTGGCGAACTGGACGCCGTGCCACGGGCATCGACCACGACGGTGCCGTTCGAGAGCCGGGCGGTGTAGTCGGCGATCGGTCGCGCCAGTGCAGTTCATGCCGCTGCTGAGAATAGGATGGCCATGCTCTCGATCCGGCGCGGTTCTGCTTCAATCCGAACACAACGGTAAGAGAGAGCGTCTGCTTTGGGTCGATTGTGTTGAAAAAGTCGCTGCGCTCAAACTGTCCGGAAATTGACCGGGGAAAACGCCATTTTTTGCACGCTGCTACGTGAAATCTGAGCCCGAAAGCCTCAGCCAAAAGTAAGGATTTCAATCACAGATGCGTACTTTTCTGCCGTGGAAACCAAGGCCGACTTTTTCAACAGAATCGGCCAAAAGCAGCCACTTTAAGCAAGAACAGTCTAAGGGCATGGCCATCTGCCGATTTTGAAATCGTTTTACAGCCCTTCTCACCCTGCTAGCGAGTGAGATTGCCTCAAAGCCACCGACGGGGTTTCCAAGTCGCTAGTCTTGCATCGTCCACGAAACGAGCCGGGCAACGATTGGGCGCACGACGAGCACGCAGACAAATGCCGAAGGCATTGCTACCCGGTACGCATTCATCACATGCTCCATGTAA
>Ga0247730_1001859_pt1 | contig 10966 bp, 13 predicted proteins | sample UWRJL073202C2_FD_180959 | JGI IMG/M metagenome (GOLD analysis project Ga0247730, IMG submission 180959) | Plant litter microbial communities from Arlington Agricultural Research Station in Wisconsin, United States - UWRJ-L073-202C-2 | ecosystem: Environmental > Terrestrial > Plant litter >...
ACCCGTGAGCGACAAGACAACCGACCCCGACTCGAGCGCCGATCTCAGCGCCGAACTGCGCACCGCCGTCGGTCGTGTGCACCGCCGGTTCCGCTCGGAACGCCTCGACGGCGAGCTGGGCGACGCGGCACTCTCGGTGTTGCTGCAGTTGCGCAGGTTCGGGCCGCGCGGCCTCACCGAACTCAGCGAGCACGCCCGCGTGACGCCGGGGTCGATGAGCCAGACCGTGAACCGGCTCACCGAGGGCGGCCTAGCCGTGCGCACCCCCGACCCCGACGACGGCCGTCGGGTGCTGTTCACCCCGACTCCCGAGGGCGCGCGGCTCGCCGCCGAGACGAACGCACCCAGCGTCGCCTGGTTGGACTCGCAACTCGATCGGCTGACCGCGCACGAGCGATCCGTTCTGCTCGAGGCCTCGGCCATCATGCAGCGCATCGCCGATTCCGACCTGCCGTCGTCGGGCGGCGCCCAGCAACGTGGGCGAGGATTGACGAACCCATGAATATCGCGCGCCCCACCAGTTCGCCCGAGGTACGCGAGATCGCGGCCGTCGTGCTCGTCGCCATGCCCGACGAAGAAGCCCCGTTTCTCGAGCGGGCGACGACCGTCGGCGAACCGGTGACCGTCGGCCTCGCCGTGCACCGCTACGTCGAACTCGCGGGGCGCACGGTGCTGCTCGTGCGCACCGGCATCGGACTCGTCAACGCCGCGGGCGCCGCGACATCGGCCATGCTCGAATCGGCGCCCGCCGAGGGCGAGACCGGCGCTCTCGTGATCAGCGCCGGCACGGCGGGCGGAGTGGGCGAGTGGGTGCGCGTCGGCGACATCGTCGTCGGCACCGACTACATCAACATCGACGCCGACGCCCGCGCCTTCGGTTACGTTCTCGGCCAGGTTCCGCGCATGCCTGCCTCGTACAGCGCGTCGAGCGAAGCGATCGAGGCGTTTGCGAGAAGCGGCCACGCCGACGACGCGGCGCCATCCACAGTGCACTTCGGGCTCATCGCCTCGAGCTACTCGTTCGTCACCCCCGAACGCGCGCTGTCGATACGCGCCGCGCTGCCCGGCACGCTCGCGACCGACATGGAGTCCGTCGCGATCGCGCAGACCTCGTATGTGCACGGACGCGAGTTCATCGCGGTGCGCGCGGTCTCCGACCTGTGCGGCCCGGTTGCGCACTCGGATTTTCTCACCCACGTGGATGACGCGGCGGAACGTTCGGCAGACGCGGTGGTAGCCCTCCTTCGACGGATTTGACAACCATGCGTTAGAATGGACCTCTGACCGACCACGTGGTTCGGGGAAGGCCGCAGGCACACGTGCGCTGCAGGTCCGAGGCTCGAAACCTCCAGCACTTCGTTTTCTAGAAGCCTGGGGGCTTTTTTCTTGTCTATTTCTCCGCCCAATCCGCGCCGCTGGTGGACGCTTGCCGTACTCGCGCTCACGCAGCTCGTCGTCGTTCTCGACGCCACTATCGTCACCATCGCCCTGCCCGAAGCGCAGCAGGAACTCGGCCTTAACGACGTCGAGCGCCAGTGGGTCGTCACCGCGTACGTGCTCGCCTTCGGCGCACTGCTGCTGCTCGGCGGCCGCATCGCCGATTACTGGGGCCGCAAGCGTGCCTTTATGGTCGGCATGATCGGCTTCGGCGCGGCCTCCGCTTTCGGCGGCCTCGCCCAAAGCGGCACCGAGCTGATCATCGCGCGCGGGCTGCAGGGCCTGTTCGCGGCGCTGCTCGCGCCCGCCGCGCTCGCGCTGCTCACCGTCACCTTCGCATCGGGCCGCGACCGCAACACCGCGTTCGCCGTCTTCGGCATCATCGGCGGAAGCGGCGCGGCCGTCGGCCTGCTGCTCGGCGGTGTGCTCACCGAGTTCACCAGCTGGCGCTGGTGCCTGCTGGTCAACGTGATCTTCGTGATCATCGGGGTCATCGGCGGCGCGATCTTCCTCAAGGAGAGCAGGGCCGAGGGCGACAACAAGTACGACGTGTGGGGCACGGTCACGGTCGCGCTGGGCCTCGGCTCGCTCGTCTACGGCTTCAGCCTCGCCGAGCAGGGTTGGGGATCGGCCGAGACGATCGGGTTCCTCGCGCTCGGCGTCGGCCTGCTCGCGCTCTTCGTCTTCATCGAGTCACGCGTCGCGCAGCCGCTTCTGCCCCTGCGCGTCATCCTGCACCGCGTGCGCGGAGGAGCCTTCCTCATCCAGGCGATCGTCGGCAGCGTGCTCATCGGCGCGACCCTCTATCTCACCTTCCACTTCCAGATCGTGCTGGGAATGCAGCCGCTCGTCGCGGGTCTCGCCAACGTGGCGATGACCGTCGTCATCCTCATCGCGGTTCCCGTGCTCACCAACCTGCTGCCCAAGATCGGCCCGCGCCCGCTGATGGTCGTCGGGCCGCTGTTCGCCGCCGCCGGGCTGTTCTACCTGAGCTTCATCACCCCCGACGGCAGCTACTTCACGCAGGTGCTGCCCGCCCTCGTGCTGCTCGGACTCGGGCTCGCCGCCCTGTTTGTGCCGCTGCAGAACCTCGCTCTCACCGGCGTCGCCCCTCACGATGCCGGCGCGGCCTCCGCAACTGTCAACGCGGCGACGCAGATCGGCGGCTCCATCGGCCTCTCGGTGTTCACCGCGATTTACGCCCGCACCGCCGAAGACTCCGCGGCCTCGGGGAGCGGCCAGTTCACGGCGTTCACCGACGGCTACTCGTCGGTGTTCATCGCCTCCGCCATCACCATGGTCGCCGCCTCGATCATCGCCGCGGTGTTCATCCGCGGCAGCAAGAGCGAGCTGCTGCCCCAGAACGGACAGGCCGCCGCGGTCCATATGGGCTAGCTCGGTTCACAGCGGCTAGATCGACAGCCGACGTCCCACGACGTCGGCCGCCACCTCGGCGATGCCCCTCTGGTTGCTGCGCGCGAACGTGCGCAGCAACCGGAACGCGTCGTCCATCGAGACGGTGCGCGAGTGGGCGATGACCCCCTTGGCCTGCTCGATGAGGATGCGGCTGTTGAGCGCGTTCTGCAGCTGCTGCTTCACGATGTTGCTCTCGCGCAGCGACCGCTCGTGCAGAATACCGATGGTCGCGACGTCGGCGAACGCCTGCGCCGCCGTGAGGTCGTCGTCGCTCATGCGGCCGACGGTGTCTTGGAACAGGTTCAGGGTGCCGATCGTGGTCTCCCGCAGCTTCAGCGGCAGCGCGGCGACGGCGAGGTAGCCCTGCTCGAGAGCGCTCGACTGAAAACGCGACCACTCGGGCGGGCTCAGGTTGATGTCGTCTACCGTCACCGTCTGGCCGGTGAAATAGGCCTCGATGCACGGGCCTGCCTCGGCGCTGAGCTGCATCATCTCGACCAGGCGGATGCTCTCGCTGGTCGACGCGACCAGCTCGAGCTCTCCCCCGTCGTCGGCGAGCAGAATCCCCGCCGCAGACGAGCCGAGCAGATCGTGGCACGAGTCGACCAGCATCTGCAGCAGGTCGACGACGTCGTAGCCGGCGACCAGGGTGTCGGCGAGTTTGGCGAAGGTTTTCAGAAACTGGCCCTCGCGGGTGTCGGCGGTCATTCGGATGCCTCGATTCCGTCGCTCTGCACGGAGAAGTTCAACCTGCCGTCGACGATGTCGCTCGCGACATCCATCATCGACCGGTTCGAGGCAAACGCGTGCCCCTCGATCACGAGCCGCGCGTCGTCGATGGCGACGTCGAGCTGGCTCAACACCATGCCGGTGGCCTGGTGGATGACACGGCGCGAGAACGCGTTTCCGGGCCTGTCGTCGGCGCCGTCGTCGTGGGTCATGCGCATGATCGCCCGGCGCAGCACCCGCCGGCTCACCAGACCGGCCATCTCGCTCGCCTGACGCGACTGCACGGCGGTCAGCTCGGTCGGCCGACGCGAGTAGAGGTCGACGGCGCCGATGCGCAGCGGTCCGATCACGAGAGGGAAGGCGAAGATCGCGCCGAGGTCGTCGTCGAGGATGGCCCGCGAGAAGGCCGGCCACGAGGCCGACGAGTGCGCCCGCAGATCCGGCGCCAGCACCGGTCGCGCGGTGGCCATCGCATCCCAGCAGGGCCCCTCGCCCAGGTCGAACTGTATTTCGTCGATGCGGGCCGCTTGACGGTCGCTCGCCGAGAGTGTCTCGCTGCCGAGGAACTCGCCGAGTGTGGAGACGGCGACCCCGGTGACCGGGAAGACGTCGAGGAACGGGTAGGACAGCGACGACGTGTCGTTCGACTCGCTGCTTAGTGCTTCAATCGCCGCAGGAAACGAACCAGATGTCATGACTGCCTCACCCCGTTTACGTTACCGGTTTCACCGACGGCGGAGGCGACCGGCGCCACCTCGCGCGGCTGAAATTTCTGCAAACAATCTACCGCGCGAGGTGTGCGCTTTCTAAGGGGTGCTGGCTACTTCGCCGGTTCGCTCTGCTCGGCGAGCCACTCTTCAAAGGTGGTCGTGAAGACGGTCGCGTCCGGCCCGGGAACGAGCGTGCGCTCGGCGAGGATCGCGCCGAAGTAGGGGGCGTTCGGGTCGGCGACGACCTCGCGCGGGTCGCCCCGCAGTTCGAGCCCGGTGCGCACGAGCTCGTCGAGGCCGAGCTGCGTCGGGCCGGCGATCTCGAGCATTCCGTCGAGCGGCGCGCCGACGGCGGTGCGCGCGACGGTGGTGGCGACGTCTTCGGCCGCGATCGGCTGGATGAGTGCGTGCGAGAGGCGCACGACGTTGCCGTCGGTCGCCGCCGCGGCGATGCTCTTCACGAACTCGAAGAACTGTGTGGCGTGTACGAGCGAGTAAGGAACGCCCGACTGCTTGATCAGGTTCTCCTGGGCGACCTTCGCGCGGAAGTAGCCGCTCTCCGGCAGCCGTTCGGTGCCGACGACGGAGAGGGCGACGTGGTGGCCGACTCCGGCCGCCTTCTCGGCGGCGAGCAGGTTGGTCGTGGAGGTGGTGAAGAAGTCCATCACCGCGTCGTCTTCGAACGACGGCGAGTTGGAGACGTCGACGACGACGTCGGCGCCGGTGAGCACCTCGGCGAGGCCCTCGCCGGTGAGGGTGTTCACGCCGGAGTTCGGCGAAGCGGCAACCGCTTCGTGGCCGTGCTCGGTGAGCTTCGCGACGACCTTGGAGCCGATGAGCCCGGTACCGCCGATGACTACGATTTTCATGATCTGTCCTGTCTGCCTGGCCCGCCGCGGGGGTGCTGGCGGGGTACATCAGCTAAGACAGCCCAGACCGCGGGTCTGTGACCGGCAACGCCCAATCAGTGCGCGGGCCGGTTCCAGTGCAGCAGTTTGTCGGGGTTGAACACGACCCAGAGGTCGGTCACGCGCCGGTGGCGCACACTCACGCAGACGACGGCCGACACCGCGCCCTGCCGGCGCAGCACGAGACCCGGGGCGCCGTTGATCTCGCGTTCGGCGAGTTCGGCGGGCTGGTGTTCGAGCACGTGGACGATGCGGCGAGCGACATCCGGTGCACCGCGCACGAGGCGCGCGTCTGCGGGCGCGCGCCCTCCCCCGTCGGTGACCATCTCGACCGAGCCGTCGAGAAGCGCAGCGATCGCGGCGACGTCGCCGCGTTCGGCCGCGAGCCGCAGAGCGTGCACGACTTTCTGGTGCTGCTGCGGCTTGTTGCCACAGAAGAGCGAGGTCACGGCGCGGTCGGGCTCGCCATGGGCCGCAGTTTCGCCGGGTTCATCAGCCAGAGCAGACGGTCGATGCCCGACTCCGACGCCGTGAGCGTGAGGATGGTGAAAACTACGCCGTCGCGCGACAGCTCGACGGCCGGTTGCCCGTTGGCCTCGACCCAGCGCAGGTCGGCGCCGGTCCAGAAGTGCGACGAGAACGCGGAGACGAACTTCGCGACACGCTCCCGCCCGATGATCGGGATGCGGGCGGCGAGTTTCACTCCGCCGCCGTCGGAGTAGCTGACCACGTCGGCCGCGAAGAGCTTCTCGAGGCTGACGACGTCGCCGGATTGCGCGGCGGTGAGGAAGGCCGTGAGCAGCCGACGGTGCTCGGGTGCGGGGGCCGGGCGGCGCCGTTCGGCGGCGAGGTGTTTGCGCGCGCGGCTGACCAGCTTGGGGGTGGCCGGCTCGGTCGACTGCACGATGTCGGCGATGAGCGGGTAGGGGTAGTCGAACGCCTCGCGCAGCACATAGGCCGCCCGCTCGGCCGGTGTGAGTTTCTCGAGCAGCAACAGCACCGCGTACTCGAGCGCTTCGCCGCGTTCGGCGCCGAGCTCGGGGTTGGCCGTGGTGTCGATCGGGTCGGGCAGCCAGGGCCCGACGTAGGTCTCGTGGCGGGCGCGGGCCGACTGCGCAAGGTTCATCGACAGCCGCGTGGTGATCGTCGCGAGGAAGGCCGGCGGGTTCTCGACCGCGTCGCGATCGGTGCCCTGCCAGCGCACCCACGTCTCCTGCACGATGTCTTCGGCCTCGGAGACGCTGCCGAGCATGCGGTAGGCGATGCCGAACAGCCGCGATCGCACCGCCGTGAATGTTTCCGTCGCCCGCTGCAGCTCGTCCACGCATCCGCCTTCTCGAAGTTCACCGGCCCACGAATCGGGTGCCTGAGAGCTATGACAACGCAGCCTCCCGATTTGTGACCGCTTCCCCAAAAAACTAGTGCTTCAGCCAGTCGTCGAAGTGCGTGGGCGCGATGGTGACGTCGGCGCCGGGCAGCAGTTCGTCGTCGGCGAGGTTGTTGCCGAAGTAGGTGGCGAGCGGATCGGCGACCACACTGCGGCTGTCGTGCTGGGCCGCGAGCCGCCGGGTCACGAGCTCGTCGAGGGTGAAGACGTCGGGGCCGGCGAACTCCACGGTGCCGTTGCGCGGGACGCCGGTGGCGACGAGGCCCACTGCCGCCGCGACGTCGTCGGCGGCCATCGGCTGCACCATCGCGCGCGACACACGCACGAGCGAACCGTGGGTCGCTTCGTCGGCGATGCCGCCGAGAAACTCGAAGAACTGCGTGGCGTGAACGATCGAGTAGGGCGTCTTCGACGCTCTGATCAGCTGCTCCTGCTCGAACTTGGCGCGGAAGTAGCCGCGCTCCGACTCGGCAAGGCGCTCGGTGCCCACGACGGAGAGCGCGACGTGGTGCCCGACGCCCGCGGCAGCGCCGTAGGTGAGCAGGTTGAGCGTGCTGGTTTCAAAGAACTCGCGCGCGCCCTCCTCGTCGGTGTACGACGAGTTCGACACGTCGACGATCACATTCGCCCCGGCGAGCGCCTCGGCGAGGCCCTCGCCGGTGAACGAGTTGACGCCCGTGGCGCGCGCGGCGGAGACGACCGTGTGGCCGTGCTCGGCGATCTTCTTGACGAGCCGCGAGCCGATGAGCCCGGTACCGCCGACGACAACGATCTTCATGGTGAATCCCTTCGAATTGCCGTCGGCGGTCGTGCCGTGCGGTCAGTAGCTAAGACCGCACGACCCAGCGATCTGTGACCGGGTCAGAATCAGATCGGTGCGCAGCGGATCTAGTCGCCGCTCAACTTCTCCAGGATGCGCAGCAGCGCCGCGCGGTCTTCAGCGTCGAGGCGCGACGTGAGCGGCTCGCCGACGCCGACGGCCTTGCCGATGCTCTTGCGCATGGCCTCCCCCGCCTCGGTGAGCTGCAACAGCTTGACCCGGCGGTCGGTGCCCGCGACCCGGACGATGAGCCCCGACTGCTCGAGTTCGTCGGCGAGGCCCGTGAGGTACGACGGGTCGTAGGCGAGGTTGCCGGCGAGCTCGCGCATCGGGATCGGCGCGACGATCTGCAGCAGCGCACGGGCGGCCGGAACCGAGATTCCGAGCGGCTGCACGGCGCGGCCGAAGTGTGCCTTGGTCTCCTCCGCGGTGTAGACGAGGAGGCGGGAGAGGCGTCCCGCTTCGGCGCGAAGCTTCTCGGGCGATGTCATGGCTCCATATTAGTACAACTAAATGGTTGACTAGCTCCATCATTGTTGTACTCTAGGGATATGACCACCGCACCCGCCACCCTCCCGACGGCAGCCCCCACCCGCACGACGTCGCCCTTCCGCCGCGGTCGTTATGCAGTGATCGTGGTCACCACGGCGCTGGTCAACCTGATCGTGTTCCTGATCGGATCGTCGTCGGGCGCGTCGATGCTGGTCAGCACACCGCAGACCACCGAGATCGGTATCCCGGTCGTGATCGCCGCCTCTGTCGTGCCGCTGAGCCTCGCCGGCATCGCGACGTGGCTGATCGCCCGACGCGTACCCGCGTTCCGCGTCTGGGCAGCGCGCATCGTCGGCGTTGTCGCCGTTCTGTCGGCAATCGCGCCGTTCGTGATGGCGGTCGATGTCGCGACGGCGATCACCCTCGCCGCGATGCACCTGATCGTGGGCGGCGCGTTTCTGCTCGCGCTGCTGACCGGCCGCGGCCGCGCCTGATCGCTAGCTCGCGAGCGCCGCTTCGGTCGCCGCGGCGATGATGTCGAGCCCGCGGTTCAGCGTGGCGTCGTCGATCACGAGCGCCGGCAGCAGCTTCAGCACCTCGTCGGAGGGTCCGGACGTCTCGACCACGAGCCCGCGCTTGAACGACTCGGCCGAGATCGCCTGGGCGAGCTGCGGCATCACCGTGCTCGCGAAGCCGAAGATGAAACCGCGGCCGCGCACTTCGAGCTCGGCCTCGGGATGTAACGCCGCGATCTCGGCGAGGCGCGCCTTGACGATCGCCTCTTTGCGGTGCACCTCTCGCGTCAGCGCGTCATCCGCCCAATATTTTTCGAGGGCGACCGTCGCGCAGACGAAGGCCATGTTGTTGCCGCGGAAGGTGCCGCTGTGCGATCCGCGCTTGAGCACGTCGAGCTCGCGCCCCAGCAGCACGAGCGACATGGGCAGTCCGTAGCCGGAGAGCGACTTGGAGAGCGTGACGATGTCGGGCACGATTCCGGATGACTCGAAGCTGAAGAACTCGCCGGTGCGGCCCGACCCGACCTGGATGTCGTCGACGATCAGCACGATGCCGTGACGCGTGGTGAGCTCGCGCAGGCCGCGCAGCCACTCGGGACTCGCGACGTTGATGCCGCCCTCGGCCTGGATGGTCTCGACGATCACGGCTGCGGGCAGTTCGAGGCCGCTGCTCTGGTCGTCGAGCATCTTCTCGAGGTAGGCGAGGGTGTCGAGGCCGGGAACGTAGCCCTCGAACGGAACGAAGACAACGTTCTCGAGGGCGTACCCGGCCGCCTCGCGGAAGTGCTGGTTGGCGGTCGCGGCGAGCGATCCGCCGCTCACGCCGTGGAAGGCGCGGGTGAAGGCGACGACCGTTGACCGGCCGGTCGACAGGCGCGCGATCTTGAGCGCGGCCTCGACGGCGTTGGTTCCGGTGGGCCCGGTGAACTGCAGTTTGTAGTCGAGCCCGCGCGGCTCGAGGATGATGCTCTTGAACGCCTCGAGGAAGCCCTTTTTGGCGACCGTGGCCATGTCGAGCGAGTGCGAGATCGAGTCGCTGGCGATGTAGTCGAGCAGCGCCTGCTTCATGACCGGGTTGTTGTGCCCGTAGTTGAGGGCGCCGGCACCGGCGAAGAAGTCGATGAACTCGTTGCCGTCTTCGTCGACCATGATCGAACCGGTCGCGCGTTCGAAGATGACCGGGAACGACCTGATGTATCCCCGAACATTGGACTCGATGTCCGAAAAGATGCCCAGATCCATGTGCCACGTCCTCTCGAGTTACGCACATAGTGTGCGCGACCACTGACGCAAGCGACAGCAGACCCTCAATCGTAACGACCGCCGGCTGCGAGCCCGGTCTACACGCGGGGCGGGTGAGCCTTTCCGGTTCCCGGGTTTCGCCCGCCGAGCAGCTTCCAGACGGCGACGCCCGCGCCGAGCAGCACGGCGAAGTCGTCGGCGAGACCAAGGGGGCCGGTCAACAGTTCGGGGATGATGTCGATTGGCGACATTCCGTAGAGGAGCGCGGCGGCGGCGACCAGTACGGCGGCTATGTTCTTGCGTCCACGGTTCATTGCGACAGCGTACGAGTATCGCGCTGGGAATTACACCCCGCTAGCAAGACTGCCCGCTCAGGCGATCGGGCTCTCGTCGAGTTTGCGCAGCAGCTCGGCGACGTCGTCGTACACCACGGCAGCGCCCGCCGACAGAAGCTCCTCGCGACCGAACCCACCGCTCAGCACACCGATGCTCGTCACGCCCGCGCGTTCGGCGGCGACGATGTCCCACACGGAGTCGCCCACCATCACGGCGTGCTCGGGCCCGACGCCCGCCTTGTCGAGTGCGATCTGGATGAGGTCGGGGTCGGGCTTGGCGGTGCCCACGTCTTCGGCAGAGGTGACCGCGTCGATCGCGCCGTCGGCGTCGACGACCTCGAGCAGGATCTTCAACTCGTTCTCGGGCGCCGACGTCGCGAGCACGACCGGATGCCCACGCTTCGCCAGTTCGGCCAGCAGCTCGCGCGCGCCGGCGAAACTGCGCAGGCGGTCGGTCATCTCGAGATACGAGCTGCTGTGCAGGTCTTTCGCGTCGTCGCCGAGCTCGTCGGCGTCGTCGCCCAGCAAGGCCTCGAGCAGCTTGCCCGAGTCCATACCGATGGAACGGTGGATGCGCCAGACGTCGACCGGGTGCCCGACTCTCACGAAGGCGCGGTCCCAGGCGTCGATGTGCAGGTAGTTGGAGTCGACGAGGGTGCCGTCGATGTCGAACAGCACGGCTTTGCGGGTGGTCTCGTGGTTAGGGGTCATGGTCACAGCCAACCGGTGCGGGCGCCGGTTCCCTAGGGGTCGCCATTCGCGCGGGAGTGTGCTGCCTCTACTCGCCGGCCAGCCGCGGCTTGGCCAGCAGACCCCTTCGCGCCAGCACGACCGCGATGATGCTCACGGCGACGAGCGGCACGCCGCCCGAGATGAGCATGCCGGCGTGCGCACCGAGGTGCTCGACCAGGAAGCCCATCACCGGTCCGCCGATCGACTGCCCGCCGAGCAGCACGAGCACGTAGAGGGCCATCA
>Ga0247730_1001860_pt1 | contig 10965 bp, 12 predicted proteins | sample UWRJL073202C2_FD_180959 | JGI IMG/M metagenome (GOLD analysis project Ga0247730, IMG submission 180959) | Plant litter microbial communities from Arlington Agricultural Research Station in Wisconsin, United States - UWRJ-L073-202C-2 | ecosystem: Environmental > Terrestrial > Plant litter >...
TCTCACTGGGGCTTCTCCCGAGTCTGAAGACGACGGCACGAGCTACGACACGTCGACTCGATTTGGATCCTTCGCGTCCTTCGTCAGCTCGAGCAGCTACGGACAGAGTGAATCCAACTACCAGTCTCCTCTCGGGTTGAGTGATGCTGGGGCGTACACACCTTCGTCCGCTATCGTGGGGAATGCGAGTGCAAGCGCACCCGACATCTCTGCAATCTCGGGAAGTGAACTGCAACCATATGCGCACGATGTGAATGCCCCTTCCTATGTGAGTGCTGTCGGTTCTGCGTCTTGTTTTTGCGTGTCATTCTAACTTTGCTCAAAAGAGTCGCAGCCATTCTATGCCAGTTTCTTATGGTGGCCATGTCGGCTCTGCTCACGAGACTGGTTGTCCGTCGGATGGAAGTCTATCCGCTCAGTATTATGCCAGTCCCGAGGCTATTCACCAGTCATACGTCCAGCCAACAATGTCTCCGGGCTTCGCTGGGGCTGGTGATGCGGGTACCGCCATGCATGGGAGTTCTCCATCCCTCCACTTGACCTATCCTTCAGAGCATGACCAAGGCCAACACTACGAGACTGGGGATCAGTACCATGACCAAGTGGCGCATGTACAACACCAGCAAGCGCAGCATGTACACAACCTAGAAGATTTTGCCAACTACCAGGCTGGGGGTCATATGGGTGGCCAGGCGCTCTTTGCGTATACGTGATACTGTGACGTTTCTTCCTTGTTTCGTTTGTCTCTCTTCCTCATCGCTACGCTACGCTTCCGACTGCTCCGTAATTCCACGCTACCTGCTTTTGCTGGACTCCTCCTCTCTACTTACGCTCACTGCGCCTCCATTGTGTAATACTGTTGTTGTGTTTTGCCCCACGCTGTCTTTACGCCACACTCGTGTGTGTGCTACTACTTTACATTCCTTCCGGTCTTTATTTAGTCCAATCGTCGACCTTTCCGATTGCTTTTTTTTATCTTTGTTATCTTATATCGGTCGCATACGTCTAGTTTTTCTTCTGTCCTTTCTTCATTCTCATTTCTGTTTCATCTGTACTTATTATTCTGTAATTCAAGGCTTTTCTGTACTAGTCTGCGTCTGCGTCTGCGTCTACGGGGTTCCACGATATAGCGCCTTTCTTGCCTTGGTCTAAGGCATCCAGGCGGGCCATGTCTTCAGGAGAAAGTTCGAAGTCATACAACTGGGCGTTAGATTGAATGCGGGACGGTGTAGCACTTTTGGGTAATGGCACAAAACCTTTCTGAAGTGACCATCGTAGGAGAATCTGGGCTGGATCCTTATTATACTTTGTGGCACCTGAATCAATCAATCTTGAGTAGAGAGAGAGCTTTGAGCGTACTTTAGAGGCTAGGGATGTAATTGTTTCATGATCCATTTTTCCACGGATGATTGGACAATACGCTTCCAAAATGATGCTCCGCTCTGTGCAGTACTGGACTATGTCCCGCTGCTGACAGAAAGGATGGATCTATTTCAAATGTCTTGAATTCGGTCTTGTGACTTAGTACAGCCTGTGAAAGGAGAGTACCTCAATTTGGTTGACAGCTGGGAGAGGTAGATTCGCTTCTGCAAGTTGTTGAAGATGCGGCACACCACTTTGGAGATAATGGACATGAGGGGCGAGCAGTATGGAGAGAAATGGGTAGAAGCATACAAGTTGGACACGCCCACGGAGCGTATTTTGCCTTGCTTCTGGGCTTCTAGCAAAGCTTCATAACGTTCCCGGCGTGCTTGAGGACCACCAAAGGGGTCGTGTAGAAGAAGGAGGTCGATGTAGTCTATGCAGGAGCATTAGTCTCATTTTGTCTTACCAGTGGAGGATATGATTCCACCTGTGCCCAGTTTCTGCAGGGATTCGTCGACACTTTTCAGAGTGTTTTCATAGCCCTGGACTTTAGGGGCAACCTTGGTGGCTAAAGTCCATGTTTAGAAGCAGTGTGAGATCAGAGGTGAGATCCTATACTGATGAAGATATCGGCGCGAGGGACAGAGGATTCTTGGATGGCTTGAGCTACGTGAGCCTCATTGCGATATGCTTGAGCTGTGTCTATCAAGCTGCGGAGATTTATTATGAGCGGGATATGCATGAGATATTGCGTTATGTAGTCACCGATAGCCAGCGTTCAATGCTTCCACAACGGATGGTCTGGTAAGCCGCTATGGGTGAGACAGAATCCAAAGCAGAAATTGCATGTGGTAATACCGTGCATCGTAGTTCTGGTAGACTCCGAATCCGAGCAGAGGGATAGAGTGGCCTGTGGCCAGCGCGACTGAAGAACGAAGAGTGAGTGCAGGAGATGTCATGGTGGTACGAATGAATGAATGAATGACGGTGGCGTCGTTTGTATTATTTGTGATCAAAGCTTCTTGACCGGAAACTATCATGACCTCAAGTTCGTACAATTATATTGGACAGACCAATACGAATTTGGTACGAAAATTCGATGTATTTGGCATGTCATGTCTTATTGAAATTTGCTGTCTAGGTCTGCTGCATCTGTCGGTGAGAAATCTGTTGGTGCTTCAAGCGTTGTGGCGCTAACAGTATCCCAGCAACCCGTATGTGGACCCAGTTACTTCCACAACATGCTCGCATACATTCTGCAAGCTCTGCATCGCTGAAGCCCTGAACCATTCGCCGCATTGTCCTGTCGATAGATCGGTTCTTGCGGCCAAGCATTTGGCTGTTAGCGATCCTATTATCCGAGCGGTACGTCTCCGGAAGTTGTGAATATGCTTTAGTTCTGGGCTAACGCGAAGGCAGATGGTGGATGAACTGGTAGTGGAATGCGCAAATAAAGGAGCTGGCTGTGAATTTGCTTGTCAAAGGCAGCTCTTACAAGCCCACGTGAAAGATGACTGCCAATTTGCTCAGATACCTTGCACGGAAAAGGACTGTGATGCGATGGTTTTGAGAAAAGATCTTCAAGGCCATAAATGCGGGAAGGAGAAGTCAATAGACCTCGAAGAGCCTCAAGAACGTTACCCACAGGTTAGCAAATCCATTTGGCTAGCGATCTCTCACTCACGCTCTCTGGTTTGTTCTGACGAACAAAAGGAAAGCGACTATTGCGAGGCCTGCAATCTATCTCAGAGCGCAACCGGGAAACTCCCTGAAAGCCAAGTGCTGTGTTCGAAATGCACAATAGGATGTAGCCAGTCCGCTAATGGATGTCAATGGAGTGGCTCACGGTACCTCCTTGAGGAGCACCTCACCAGTTGCCCCTACGAAGCTATCAAAGGTTTCTTCTGCCTGAATCAAGCACAGCTTCAGGAATATCAGGTTGAAAATCAGCTCCTCAAGCTAAAATTGTCCAGAATGGAGGGAGTTGTTCGTGTTTTAACTCATGAGATGCAGGCCTTGCGGGGTATTATGGCACCCTGGTGCCATACGGACGTGGCTCCGGGATCTGAATCGCTTGATTCAGATGACATACTCTCTCATTCTCCGAGGCAGTTTTCACCGTTCGACTTGTCGACTGCTGTAGTATCCCCTTTGACGCGTGAGGGCGATGGCCTTGAAATCGATGCCTACTTCCCTCGAGATTCTGCATCGACGCCAGCCAACATTGCTTTTCACCTCCAGCAGCCTCCTCTTGCAAGTCAGCATCAGCGACCACAGCATTTCCGACCCATGTCTATGTCAAACCTAGGCTCTCCTAATGGCCCAGTGTGGGACGGTATTACCAATCCTGCATCTGCTACCGCAGTGACATCCGTTGCACCGCTGGACCTTTCCACGACATTGAAGGGGACTTTGTCTGGACTGCGCGAATCAGTTGTCATCATGGCAAATTCCATGGATTCGATGGGTAGAAAGACGGAGATTGCATTGAATAACGAAATGCGCCGCGTCAATGAGGAGATCATGAGTCTCAGAGCTGGAATTCATGGCATTCGAATGCAGGTAATAGCGGCTCACTCAACTCAGGAAGATCTTTGAACTGAACAAAAGAAATCTGCAGATGCATGCGATGATGGTAGACAGAAATACTCAGAGACTTGGAGCTCAATGGCCTCTGGCTCCTTCTTCCGAAGGATCTCCAAGCGTATCAACAGCAATGGGGCCGCCATTCACAAAGCTCTAGTAACCGCACTAGAACACATCACATAACACTTCCGTTGTATACTCAATCTAATTTGTACTTGTTTGGCTCTGAACGCGTGTGTCACGATATGTCACACTTGCACGCGCCGGGATTCCCGCGCGACCTTCTGACTCTTGTTGTCTCCCACACCCACTTTCTTGCAGGCGCGACGATGAGCGATGACCTTGCCGAATTGCCTTCAGATTTATTCTTCGACGTGAAATACTATTTGACGCCTACACTATCCCCAAATGTCATAGCCAATGTTGCTCTTACCTTGAGTAAGAATGGAGGAGTTGCCGCGAGTTCTGTAGCCGATGCGACACATATTATCACGAATACCATAAGATTTGAAGGCTGGAGAGATGCGAAGAAAGGGGTAGCTGTTGTCACGGTGCGCTTTACTAATTATTCGGTGTATAAAATTCGATGGACTGAGAGGACTTAGGTGGCTTGGGTTGAGAGATCGGTGGTTATGAAGAGACAGCAGACGTATGGAACACAGCTACATTCTCAACTGCAGTCGTGCTGAAGCAGAATCCACAGCCCAGACATATTCTCGCCAGATCCAGCGAAACTGTTCTCTGGCGTTACGGCCGTGTGCTCTAGTGAGGTACGCACGCATTTGGCCATGTCATGGTTGTCCTGTAGTTTGACATTGGCGTATACAGGTTCCGACGCCAGACGTTGAGGTCATATCTTCAGGAATCTTGGCTCTGGGCGGCACATTCAAACAAGGGCTTACCCGAGATGTCACTCATTTATTCTGCCTTGAACCAAGTGGCGACTTCTACACGACTGCCATGGAATTTCAAGACAAGACTTCTGTCAAAGTGCTTCTCCCTCATTGGTTTGACGACGTTGTACGGCTGGGGATGCCCACACTGAGCACAAAGCCTTATGAGTGGCCGGATCCGCCGTTTCTAAGGAGTCCTGGGTCCGCTGAACAGATAGAGAAGAGACCTTTGGACCCTATGAAGAAAACGTTAATGAGAACAGCGACGGAAATGGGGGATATCGAAGTTGACTCCATTCCCTCTATCGACTTGTGGGGTCGGAAACGAGTGCTTGTCAGCAGCAGTCTTGATCTTACTCGGCCACGGAGAGAGGCAATTGAAGCGGTCATTGAGCGAGGGAACGGCGTTGTGTTGAGCTCTGGCACCCCAGAGGAAGAGGCCACGCGTGTGAATGACTGTGACGTTCTCATCACGAATTACCGCAGTGGCAAGGCATATTTCAATGTAGGTTCTGTCCTCTTCGTTCGGTTCGTCGAGTATTTAGGCTTCGAGGGAACAGGCTGCAAGACAGGGCAAGATCATTGGCACCTTGACATGGATGTTCAGTTCCCAGGCGATAGGTCACCTCACCTCTCCCATGGACCAGTTACTTCATTATCCCGTATTCAGAAGAAAGATTGAGCGGTTTGATGAAGAGGTATGTATGTCTCTTACCATCCACGTCGTGAGACCGAACATTGATATTTGGCAAAGGAGATTACGATCACTAACTATACAGGAGAAGCTCGAGATTATCTGAAGACTCTAATCCACGCAATGGGTGGCGTGTTCACTCCAAGTATGTCGCGCAAGAATACTGCCATCGTTGCTGCTAGGTAAGCGACTTCCAATATTCCTGGGAGTGCTCAATTTAACACGTCTCTTACAGTCTATCGGGAAAGAAGACGAAGACGGCCGAATCCTGGTCTATTCCAGTCGTCAATCATACATGGCTTGAAGATTGTTTTGTGCAGTGGCGTAACCTAACAAAAGCCAATGAGAAATACATCAAATTCCCTCAGGGTGTGGATTTCTCCGCCACGTTGGCAGAAAGATGCGTGTCACGGTCAGCAGAGTCTATTGCCGAACTTGATAAGGAGGAGGAGGAAGCTGAAGAGGAAGAAGTTCAGGAAGAAGTTCAAGAAGGTGTTGTGGCAAATGTCAATACTCAGAACAGTGCAATGGATGCGAAAGAAGTCGCTGACTTGACTGATCCACATGCTGACAATGACATACCAATGGTCAATGCCTCGGCTGCAGCAGTACCAATGGATATAGATGCTGAAGAGCAAGATGAGGATCAGCCAATGATATCGCAGACTAAATCACCTTCCCCCAGCCCCCCTCCTCGAAAGGCAGGCCCCAGTACGCTGAAAAAGCGGAAACGAATGCCTTCTCCGCCACCACCAACACCACCTATGCAGGAAGATTTTGTTGACATTCAAAGCGACAGTGATGACGATGAATTTCCTGACGTCTCTGTCGTGTATTCCCAAGCACCCAAGAAAAAGTTACCAGCGAAATCTTCTCCTCCAAAGTCAAAGAAAGGGAAAGGGCGTATCTCCAAGAAGGTGGAAATCACACCGATACAGGATCCGGAATCCGAACTAGACGAGGCTACCCCATCGCCTAAAAAACAGACTAGCATAAACAAGAAAGCTGCTGTAAAGGGGAAAGGGAAGGCCAAAGTGCAAGTGATCGAGTCTGAAGACGAAGACGAAGACAAAGCATCCCTGCCCAAGTCAAAGCCAAAATCCAGTGCTAAAGGGAACGCAAAGACCAAGGCCCACGTAGTGTCCGATGAAGACGCACTTCCAGCTACTTCTCCTAAGCGGTCGACCAAGGCCAAAGCCTTACCTGTTTCCTCGGATGATGACATGGAGGTGGACGTAGTGATACCGAAAAAGAGTTCACGGAAATCCTCTACTCGTCAGAAAGAGAAAGAAGACTCAGAGCCTCCGGAGGACATTACTCCAAAGTCTTCAGGACGTGTCAGGCGGCCCTCTGCGCGGGCGAAAGCGGCTTCCGGGGGAGATGAAAGTAAGTGCAGTACTCGCCTGTGCACTGCTTGAACTCATAAATGCATTTTAGACCACAAAGAAGCGACAACTACTTTAGCTAAGCCGACACAGAAGGGACTAGCCAAAGCGAATAGTATACGAGTGGCAACTGCAGTGGAGGCCCGAGAAAAGCCCATGTCTTCTCCTTCAAAAGTGGAGGTGGTTATTACTGCCGAAGCCATGCCAGTGCGCCGCAAGGCTGCAGCTGCTGCCACTCAAAGGCTTCACGAGAAGGTCATGCCAGATATGAATCAGTACCAGAAACAACAACGAAATCGATCCCATAAGGGTAATAGCTGGTTGCCTGATGCGAAGGATGAAGACAGAATCATTGTCAAGGACGAAGACAAGAAATCCACGAAGCGAAAGTCCACAGGAGGTCACGAAGGTACTCCGGAATCTGATGCACCTGCGGTTAATTCCAAAAAGAGACGGAAAATAACACCTGCGGAAGAAGCAGAGGAAGCAACACAGAAACGCAGTGTCAGGCCTCCAAGTACCCGTGGAGGAGCCACCCAGGTCGGGGACATCAAGCTCATGACCACTCAGGTCGCTCTCCCCGACGACGTGATTAAGGTCAGATAGACCACACAGTCTGTTGACGCGCCCGCATACTGACAGCAAGCTATATAGACGCTGATAAGCTTGAAGGTTCAAATCGTGACCAGACCCCAGGAATGTACACATCTTCTGGCCGCAAAGATAGTCAGAACCGAGAAATTCCTTTCGGCTATTGCCGTTGCCCCGTACATCCTTAATAGTAGCTGGGCGACAGACTCTGCTGCAGCGAAGAAGATTCTACGTGGGTGGACCACTCTTCATACTTGAGCACTGAGTTGACGTTTATCCTATAGCCGAGAAGGATTACGTCCTACGAGATAAAGAAGGCGAGAAGAAATACGACTTCCGTTTGTCGGATGCACTCTCCCGGGTGAAGAATGCGGAACATAGAATCTTCCACGCACATACTTTCTACGTTACTGGCAAGGTGACAGTGGATAGGTCTCTTCTTAAGAATGTGGCTGCAGCTTGTGGTGCGAAGGTCCGTATATTTCTCGTCATCTCTGACGAACATTTTTGAGAATTCTTATAGGTCGAATACAAATCAGCCACATTCAAGACTTTCCAGGGCCACGAGGACACACGTCATCTTATCTCGTGTCCGGAGGATATCGCGATATGGAGACCTATCAAAGAGAGTCTAGAAAACTTTCCAGTATATACTACGGAGATTATCTTGATGTCTGTTTTAAAGCAGGAAGTGGATTGGAAAGGGTGTCAGGTACCAGGCTCGGACAGCGTAAACTAGGACTTTTCGTTGATGCATCTTAATATCTATGTAATGCCTATTTGGACCGTTGTAACTTTTTTCTTGAAGGCCAATTGAAGTCGTAGGCTCAGCTCCATGTACATGCTAGAGCTCTTCGCCACTCCAAATGAGCATCTTGCTTATTATGTAAGAGTGTTCCACTTCCGTCCACAATCAGTAAAGTGCAAGGTTCGAAAAGGACCAAGGTTTCGCAGGTATAAATTTACAGAATACACAATGCCTCGTACGAAACGTCTGCCTAGATTAGTTTGGGCAGAAGGAAAACCAAGCCGAGGGTGAACACAAGGGGTTGTACATAAAGTGGTATATTGAGGGCTAAAGCATCTCCTGTGGTAGTATCGGGCCTTCATATCGCTCCGGTTAGTGTATTATCAACAAGAATAGCATGTTGAGACCCACGGCAAGCCATTGTCATCCGAATACGATGTGCATGTGTCGTTGGCATTTCCCTGAGGTACGTGAGCGAGATGTAGGAGATTTGGCGGTCAAAGACCTACTGTTGGTTCCGCAGGACAGCATCCACTCTGCCTATCCAACGACGAGTCACTTCCCAGTGCCCACTCGTCCTTTCCACCGGCCCATTTATCTCTGCAACTCACAGACTCATAGCTAATGTTCCAAACGCCAAAGTCCTGTGGAGCATGTTTCAGCGTATTGTTGACCAATATGAGGACGTAATTTGTTTTACCTTGTAGCCGTAGTATGCTTCGTTGGATGGGAAGAAGTCGTCTGGAATTGCCTCTGACGGGAATGCAAGGTCGAAATTCAACTTATGACCAGCCCTGTGAATGTAATGACCATGGGAGGCCATAAGAGCAACACATAAGCTTACTGATTATCTTTGGATTCGGTTGCACCGCACCACCCGTTTTCGCTTAGAGGGCACAAGTCAGTGACTTTAATTACCAAAGACTTAGTGATATCAGGATAGAAAGGGGGGTCTGAGAGAAACGTGTTCACGAGGGTCAGATTAAAGCATCTTCCGCAAGCGGGACCTAGTAGGAAGGGTTACAATGATAGAAGAGCACTGGTTCTTGAAGAATACACATACCAAACGCGTTACTACTGCCATATGCCATTTGGGACATTGCGGCTGTAGGGTAGTGGGTACTTGTCTTCGTACAGCCACAAGAAGCGATGTAATCCTCTGTGAAAACCCGGTCATTTGAGGCTTTTCCGTTGCACGATCAAGGGTATGAGGGAATGCTAACTCGGTAGACCATAGTGTGTCATAGAGGCATAGCCATTGGCAGGGTAATCAATCCAAGCGTAGCATACTCCTCGGAGCCATATTACAGCGAGAGATACAGCCAGCAGATATTTCAACATTGGAGAGTTCCTCAGGCGGTTTTCGAGCTCATGGTGTGGAGGGAGCTCAACCTGAAAGCAGGACAACCGGTTGAATATTTCATTACAAAACCTTGATGCCATCAATCTTTGGTTGCACATTCGCACGCAGGCAGCAGTTACTCCTCCATCCTCCATTGTTTATCCCAATGATGATTTAACATGCTGCCTATAATAGGGATATCTGGGTGAACATAAGGGCTTGAAATGCACCTCCCCCGTGTTGCTGCTGGTGCACCGCCACCTGCCTTCGATTCCCCTTGGGAGGCAAATTCATATGCGAATCAAAAACGAGGACCTAAGCCAGGGTGCGTTAGGCTTTCCCTTCGTGGGTCATGTTTCATTTTGCTAGATTTTATTGAGATATTTAGTACAACGGGACCGTTGGACAAATGTGTCATGCAGTTGGGGGAAATGCTCTTGCGTGCATCAGCCTACTGACAGTTGCTGGCGAGTTGTTAAAGCGACGATGTTTCTGGTGCGCCAATTTTGCCATGGAGCTAAAAGGACACCGTCGTCCAAGTTCTTCGTGTGTTTTGATAGCTAGACATCGCCTTCTATGGGAAGACCTCCAGAATTTCGCGAGGAGGAATTTGTGACTCCAAATGATGCGTCTGCACCTACTCACTCTTTTCTACAGCTACCTGACCCACATACTTGAGTATGAGGGAATGGAATAGTTACATTGCTAGCGCTGGAACGGCGGATGAACTGCAACAGCGTCAGTCGTTCGGGATGTAGACAACTCCCACCACGAGCGATTATTATTTTAGATAAATGCTAACTACTCTATGTATCTACATTAATTGATAGTTGATGATAATGGTACCAAGTGCTTGAATCCTCAGACTGCCACTTAGGATATTTGTGCTGAAAAATGTGAGTCGCGACTTAAATTCAGCCACGACAGGCCAAAACGTCGAGCAAGATATTCCGTTAAACTGGTCTAATCATTTGAGGCCCTGTTTCGGCGGCAACGAGGAGAACAGGGGAGCATGTCCTTCGATGATCAGCCCGGCAACCAAACGATCACATTGAAATATTTGTCACGTCACGCTCTACGTGGATAAGAGGTTCGACTTTCCAATTCCAAGTTTCAGCTCGGCCACAAACCATCATGTCCTCTGAACCAGAGGATCAAAACAACCCTCAGAAGAAACGAAGGCTTCAGAATGCTTGTGACTTATGCAGAAGGAGGAAAGGTCTGTTTTATCTATTTACCTGAGATTTCAAGCGAATCTGATAGATGTCACTATACCCAGTCAAATGTGAGTCGGGGTGCCACGCTTATCACTGTTCAGTTCTGAGTTTAGACTGCGGGGCTAGGCAATAGCGCTGAAATGC
>Ga0247730_1001861_pt1 | contig 10963 bp, 12 predicted proteins | sample UWRJL073202C2_FD_180959 | JGI IMG/M metagenome (GOLD analysis project Ga0247730, IMG submission 180959) | Plant litter microbial communities from Arlington Agricultural Research Station in Wisconsin, United States - UWRJ-L073-202C-2 | ecosystem: Environmental > Terrestrial > Plant litter >...
TCGGTTAAACACTTGCAGCGCTTGTTCAGAAATCAGGACACTACGGTAATGCGTCATGTCTGGTACGTCCGCTTGCAGCACGCACAACGGCTGCTGACCGCCACTCAAACGCTCAGACCCAGCGTCCAGGAAGTCGCGTGGCAATGCGGATTCGCCACCGCAGCCCATTTCAGTCGTGCCTACCGCGCGGAGTTCGGCATTTGCCCGTCCCAGGTTCAAGTTAACGCTTCTTGAAAATCTTTCAATAACGCTTTTCAACACTGTCAGTGAGATGAAAAGCGCCTCGCAGACATCCAGCAAGCGCCTTTCAGATAACGGGTGTGTTTCCTCTGGGCCATAGAATCAGTCACGTCGTCGCAGACTGATTTATCCCCGTAGCTGTTGCCTGGTCGCATCAGCCGTAAAACCCATTATTAGTCATTCGCTGTATTGATTGCGCTATTGCTCCTCGCCGTCAAAGCACAGCGATGTCCAGAGGCATCCCTATGAAAAGTTATATCGGCGCAACTGACAGCGCAGATGTTTCGCGTCGTATTGAAGAAAATCAGCGTCAGTTAAAAGCCAATCTCCGTGGCGCTTACGATTACATCGTATGTGGTTCCGGCACGTCCGGTTCGGTGGTGGCCCGGCGTCTCGCGGAAAATCTTGATGTTAACGTTTTGCTGCTTGAGGCGGGCGGTAGTGACGACGTACCAACTGTCACGGATGCAAGTACCTGGTTCGCCAACCTGGGCAGTGAGCGGGACTGGCAGTTTCAGGCTCAACCAAATCCCCACCTGAATGGCCGAGCCATACCACTTTCCATGGGCAAAGTGCTGGGCGGCGGTGCATCGATCAACGTTATGGTCTGGTCACGCGGTCACAGCAGTGATTGGGACTATTTCGCCAGCGAGTCAGGCGATACGGCCTGGAATTACGCGTCGACTCTGGCGGTTTATCGGCGCATCGAAGACTGGAAGGGCGCTCCAGATCCACAACGCCGAGGCACCGGTGGTCCGGTTTTCGTGCAGCCTCCGCCAAACCCCAATCCAATTGCACCGGCGATGTTGGGAGCCGCGGCAGAGCTTGGTATGGCTGTTTACGACGATCAGAACGGCGAAATGATGGAGGGCCCTGGCGGTGCTGCGTTAGCCAATGTGTGTCTGGAGAATGGTCGCCGTCGCTCGATCTTTCGTAGCTACGTGTACCCATTGATGGCCCAGCCCAACCTGACGGTGTTGACTCATACGCATGTTTTGCGGGTGTTGCTGGAGGGCAAGCGAGCGGTTGGGGTCGAAGCCCTCCATGATGGCAAAGTCATGACCTTCAGAGCCAGAGAAGAGGTTGTGCTGTCGCTAGGCGCGATCAACACACCAAAGGTCTTGATGCTTTCGGGAATCGGCGATGCACGGGAACTCACCAGACACGGTATCGCTGTGGTGCAGGATCTCCCGGGCGTCGGCCAGAATTATCAGGACCACATCATGGTTTCCGGGTGCATCTGGGAGTACCAGCAGGCCCATGCGCCGCACAACAACGCGGGGGAGTCGACGTTCTTCTGGAAAAGTGATCCATCACTTGATGTCCCGGACATCCAGACCTTCCTGGCGCAGATCCCCATCGCCACGCCCGAAGCCCAAGCCATTTTTAACCCGCCCGCTGCTGCATGGTCGCTGTTGCCAGGGCTGGTGCGGCCCAAAAGCCGAGGCTCGATCACTCTGTCGGGCGGCCATCCCATGGACCCGCTGAACATTGACAGCGCGGCGTTGGCCGATCCGGAGGATTTGCAGGCCTTGGTGCGCGCCGTCGAGTTTTGTCGGGAGCTTGGCAACAGCTCGACCATGCGCCCATTTGTCCGCCGTGAAGTCATGCCCGGAGCCATGAGCCGCAAGGCCTTGGAGTCGTTTGTACGCAATACCGCGTCCACCGTTTGGCATCAGTCCTGTACGGCAAAGATGGGTACGGATGCCCTGTCGGTAGTGGACTCGCAATTACGGGTCTATGGCATTAACGGCCTCAGAATCGCAGACGCCTCGATCATGCCGCGAGTAACTACCGGCAACACCATGGCTCCGTGCGTGATCATCGGCGAACGCTTGGGCACGCTGCTGACAGGCCAGGTTTGAGCTGGTAAGGAGTGTTAACGCCACATTGGTGTAAGCGTACGATGTTTGGCTGCATTCCACGTGCAGCCAGATGCCCGCGCGAGGATACTTGACTCTCGGCCTACCAGAAGGTAGGTTCGGCCCATGATCAAGCACTCAAACACTTTTTACGAAATTCTTAACTGCGCTCGCTCGCTTATTATTGCAGGCGGGTATAACGGTTTCAGCTATGCGGATATAGCCGAGTTTGTGGGTATTCGCAAAGCCAGTATCCACCACCACTTTCCTACCAAGGTGGACCTTGTACGCACGCTTGTCATTCGGTACCGAGAGGAAGCAGAAGCTGGACTTGGCGAAATAGAACGCCATTATCCCGCCCCGGAAGATCAACTGCGCGCCTACATGGGCTATTGGCAATCCTGCATAGGCGATGCAACAAAGGGCTACTGCGTCTGCGCATTGATGGCGACTCAGATTCCGGTATTACCCCAAGAGGTTGTGATCGAGGTGCGAACCCACTTTCGAGCATTATCCGCCTGGCTTACGTCCGTCCTTGAGCAGGGATTGAAACAAGGCAGTTTCACGTTGCGCGGCGATGCTCGCGTCGAAGCCGAGGCATTCATGGCGACCGTTCATGGCGCGATGCTTTCGGCTCGGGCATACGGCGATCCCGACATGTTTGGCGTGATTACCCTCCCGCTCATCGACAGGCTGGTCATCAAGCAATGATAGAAAAGGCGGCTCTTACCCGCCCTTGAAGATGTTCCATTTTCGCAATGCGGATATCCAGGATGCCCAGGGCGAGTTGGGCATGCATGACGGTGCGGAGCAGAAATTCTCCCGGAACTGCTCAAACCGCCTCGGACAAATCGCCAGCCTCGGGTGGATGGCTTGTTGAAAATCTGCGCGCCGCGATGAGAACAGGAAGCAGCTGGCGGCCCATCTCTGACAATTGATATTCGACACGCAGAGGCTTTTCATCAAAATCGATTCGCTCGATCAATCCATCGCTGGTCATTTCGCGAAGCTGGGCCGTCAGCATCTTCTGGGAAATGCCTGGCAGATCGCGCTTCAATTGCAGCGTGCGGATCGATGGATCAGCGTAGAGCCTGAACAGAATCGGTAGTTTCCATCGACTCTTGATCATGTCGACCACCCGGGCAACGTGCCAGGCTGAACCCTCAGGTCCAAGGCAAATCTCACGTTGTTCCTGACTGATAGGCACATAAAAGTGCGTACTGGTTTCATCCATCATCTCTATTTACCTTGCGACGTTAACAATACTTCAATGGGTGGTGAGTACATGGACTTGCAATTAGGTGGTAAGAAGGCGTTGGTCACCGGCAGTAGCAAAGGCATTGGCGAAGCGATCGTCAGAAAACTCGCTTTTGAGAACGCTGTGACCGTCGTGCACGGGCGGGACAGAGCGCAGGCAGAAAGAGTGGCCAAGGACATCATCAAACTGGGTGGCAGTGCCTTTGTCGTAGTGGGTGATCTGGTGGACGATGATCAGGTCCAGCGACTTGTCGACGCAGCGCAAAAACTCGTCGGTCCTATCGACATCCTGATTAATAACGCCGGCGGCTCCGGCGGGACAAAAGACAGTTGGAACTCTACCCGGCCTGAGAGCTGGACGGCTGCCTATGATCGCAATGTACTCTCGGCCCTTCGGGTCACCACGCGTTTATTGCCCAAGATGCGGGAAGCGCGATGGGGGCGAGTCATCAACATATCCAGTTTGGCCGCAACGATGCCACCTCCCACTGCGCCTGACTATTGCGCCGCCAAAGCCGCTATGAATGCAATGACCGCTTCCATGGCCAAAGCTGTAGCCGCAGAGGGTATAACGGTCAACGCCATCTCTCCCGGCACGATACACAGCGCCACCCTTGACGCTCGGTTTCGTGAGGTCGCCGAGGAACATGGCTTGGCGAGTAAAGACGCGCCATGGGATGAAATCGAGCGCGCGGTCTTGCCGATGTTTGCCCAGGTTCCTCTTGGCAGAGTCGGTCGTCTGGACGAGATCGCGGCCGCTGTCGCGTTTCTGGCAAGCCCTGTTGCGGGTTACATAACCGGGGTCAACTTACGTATCGATGGTGGTCTTTCTCCAGTTATCTGATACGTACATCGTAAACGCTCTTTTCCCCAATCCCGCCTTGCGCAAATGGAGCACCTCGGGCGGGTTTCGCAGTTGCCCTGAGTATCGACTACGGTTTAGGCTGCGCCGGAGCTCAGGGAACCCGCGCACATGGTCATTGAAAAAAAGCTAAACACCGCGTCGGTCCGCATGAAGTCGCTGCATCCACTCGATCATGCTCTTGAATTACTGCATTTCGGATTTCGCGGGCTGACTATCAAGGCCGATCAGTTTCTCGCGACGCGCGACCTGTCTCGCGTGCATCACCGTGTTCTCTACATCATTGCCCGGGCTGACGAGATCAATGTCGGTGATCTGGCACTGACATTAGGGGTCAGCAAGCAAGCGTTACATCGGCCTCTCAAGCACTTGATCGATCAGGATCTGGTGTTTTCCAGCCGCTGTCCGGAGCACCATCGTTTCAAACTCCTGCAACTCACAGAAGTGGGCAGGGCGGTGGAACAGACCGCCACTGAACTGGAGCGCCAGACCCTGCATCAAGCCTTTGGCAATGTAGGGGTCGAGGGCCGAGAGGCCTGGACGTCCGTCATGGCGTCACTGGCAGACAATCTGAACTGAAATCAGATGATGCATTCACGCACCATGATGCACTTGGCGAGTGGTTGCAGCAGCGCTTCGGTTGCCTCATCGGGCGAGATCACGGTCGGGCTTACCATCAGAGGATCGCAGCGCCCGCTGCTGACGAGTTCGAACACCTTGGGAATGTGTGGACGTACATTGCAGAGCCCCACCGAGAGCGTGACGTCGCGCAGGTACATGCCGAAAAGGGGAATCTTCGGGTCGTCGAAGATTATTCCGATGCACGAGCAGTGGCCGCCCGGTGCCAGTGCCAGCAGCCCACGGTGCAGTGACTCATGATCACGGGTGGCGGATACGACAACGTCGTAACGCTCGTCCAGTATCGTGGGCAGATCAACGTTGGCACCGCTGCGCACGGCGAGATCCTGTCGATATTCATTGTCGTCCAGATAGTCGACGCTACCCGCGCCTGCGGCGACGGCCATCTGCACCGCGAGCACGCCGAGGCTTTCGGTGCCACCCACTATAAGAACCCGGGCGTCCGGCCTGGTACTGATTGGACGGCTGGTGGCAACCCAGGCATCTGTGAGGTTGTCACTGGCGCTTGCCACCGCCAACGGGTTGAGCCCCGCAGGCAAAGGGACAAGCATCGCGTCGGCGAATGGCACATCTACCACCTCCGAAAACAGCCCGCCCCAATGGCCGCCTGCAGGTACACCGTAGGCCGCATGGCGCGGTACTGTGGTGCATGCGGTGGCACGTCCGGCAAGGCACTGCGAGCAGGCTCCACACGCGATTTTCCACGGCACGGAAACCAGGTCGCCGCGACGCACTGTCGACACTGCCTCACCTACTTCCAACACCTGCGCAACACATTCGTGGCCTAGGGCGAAGGGCGGTTTGAAGGGCGTATTTCCGGCAATCAGCCGACGGTCCAGGTCACAGGAAGCGCTAGCGATAGGGCGCACCAGCGCGCTGTGGGGGCTGGATAGCTTCGGTGACGGAGCCTCGATCCACGCCAGTCGCCCGGCACTTTGAACATTCAGTACTTTCATTGGATCAGTCCCCGTTCAGGATTTCCGGTGATCCGGCAACTGACAACCTATACGCTGCGAGCGCTTCACGTCAACATGGTTGATGTGAGAGCCGTCGGAGCCGTATTGTCAGGAAGGGCTTCCTTGACACCTTAGCCTACCTACTAGTAGGATCAGGCTCGATTGAAGTCTGTATCAAGCCAAATCGGCGCATGAACAGGCCATGTGCAGGCAGCCTTGGCTGGACATGTGGGTCGTCGATATCGACCAGCTCAATTCGGCATTGGAACTTATCAGTGTCTGACCCCGTAGTCGCCGCAAGTGTGGCGCCGATCTTATTTGCCCTGAGAGGTATCCATGACGCAGCCTATGTCGTTTGCAGGCATCATCCACACAGTGATCAGCCTGATTCCTGTCATCGCAGGCATCTACAGCTTTGCCCGCTATAGCAAGATCGATAAGAAGAGACGTTCCGGCAACGTATATTTGGTGGGGTTAGTGTTAGCGGTTATCACGTCTTTTACAGTTTCAAGCACCGGAGGTTTAAACGCTGGACATGCGTTTGGCATCGTCGTCCTGCTTGCCGCTTTCGGTGGCGTGCTCGTGCACCGGTTTAGCGTTTTCGGGAAGCTTCGTCCTTACCTGTCTGACTTTGGGCTGTCGTTCAGTTTCTTCCTGTCGTTGGTGCCGGCCGTCAACGAAACGCTCACCCGACTGCCTGCTTCCCAGCCTCTGGCCGCAGGTCCAACTGCGAGCGTGGTGAAAATCACCTTGTTGGTCCTGTTCTGTTTATTTGTAGTGGGATTTGCTGCGCAATGCCGGATTGTGTATTCACAGAACCGGGGGCTGGTCCGGACATAAAAATCGACGGCATCTCCACTCACGGATTTCGGGTTGCAGGCGACGGCCATGTGGATTGCGCCACGCGCAGGAAGTTCTCGCCGTATATGTTGTGAATATCCGAATCGCTGTAGCCCATCCGTTTCAATTCCTGAGCCACCTGTTCGAGTGCTGCTGGCGGCAACTGGCGCTGTCCGTTCATGTGTCCGTAATGTTGCTCTGGCCACCAATCGTTCTACAGCCCAACGGGGTCAAGCCGCCGCCCGCGCCATGACAACCACCGGCGCAGCGGTTGTAAGCCAGCAACATTTGACGCACGCCGAGTCTGGCGAACAGCCCGACCATGGCAACGTCCTGCTGCAACATGTTCGAACCTTCGAGATCGAAAGAAACCGCCAGCTTGCGCGCGCTGTTGGCAGGAGAAATGCTGAAAACGTACAACCATCGCAGGGTCGCAACAGTACGAATGCAGAGCGCTGGCTCCGTTAATAATTCTGGATGTGAGGCACTACGTACCGATCATTTCACCCGCGAGATCCGCCAGGGCGCGGAGTCTGTCCATATGCCTCATGTCTTGGTGATACCCCATCCAGATATCGCGTCCCGGCGGCTCACTGCCGACGTCCACCCATCTCAAGGCAGTCAATTGATCGCCGAGCGCGCGTGGCAAAACCGCAACACCCAATCCGCGGCCACACATCTGCGCCTGAACGGTTCGGCTGCTGCTGGTGAACACGGTATTGGCGAGCGGAAACATCTCTTTTAACCAGAGTACGTCGGGATAGTGCGCCTGTGCTGTGTTCATGAGGATCAGCCCCTGGCCGTCTGCATTTTGCGCGGCAGAAAAGGGCAGGTGCGCTGCGACGTACAGTCCGTAGCTCAGTGTCGTCAGTCGACGTTGAACAATGTCCGGCTCGGTGAACGGCACGATGCGAAAGGCGATATCTGCATCGCGGCGTGTCAGATCGAACAGCCGGTGTCCGGCGATGACCTCTGGAACAATCAGCGGGTACCGGCGCGACAGTTCGCTGAGGACTGGAGCCAACACATAACCGGCGAACCAGTCCGCCGATGAGATCCGCAACAGCCCCTCAGGTTGATCGCTGTCTCCCGCCAGGTGCCGCTCGATGGAAAGAGCGCTTCGCTCCATTTCCTCGGCCAGGCCCAGAATTTTTTCGCCGCTGTCCGTCAGTACAAGACCTTGGCCGGTGCGGCGGAAAAAAACCTGTCCGCTGTGCTGCTCAAGAACATGCAGCCGTCGTCCTACGGTGGGATGGCTGACGCCAAGTTGCTTCGCGGCAGCGCCCAATGAGCCGGTACGGACAATCGCCAGAAAGACGCGTAAGTCGTTCCAGTCCATGGGTCACCCCTAACAAAAATGAACGGCGAAGATGCAGCAATGACAGTCGCGTTGCAACCCCATCCCCCCAGACAATTGATCCACGAATATTCAGGCGGCAAGCAAGAGGGGATTCACATGAATATCGGATTTGTAGGTGTCGGGAGGATGGGACAAGCGATGATTCCTTTGCTGGTTCGGGCAGGCCATCGGGTGAGTGCATGGAATCGCAGTGCCGACGCGCTCTGCGGGTTGGACGAAATCGATGTGCTTGCATCCGCGGCGACTGCGTTTCAACAGCCGGTGGTCATCAGCATGCTCGCCGATGACGCTGCGGTGCGCGAGGTACTGCTCGAGTCTGCGGTATTGAAAACAGCCTGTGACGGCTGCATCCATATCGTCATGTCGACGCTGTCGCCAGCGCTGATGGAGCAATTGCAGAAGGAGCATGACGAGGCAAGTCTGGTGTTGATTGCCGCGCCGGTTTTCGGCATACCTGCTGTCGCGGCCACGGGTGAACTGAACATTCTCGCGGCCGGCCCCGAGGCAGCCATTGATCGTGTTCAGCCATTGTTGGATGTGCTCGGTAAAAAGACCTGGAGGCTGGGTGATCAACCCGTGCAGGCCTGCATCGCAAAAATCGCCGGCAACATGATGATCGCCCAAGCCATCGAATCATTGGCTGAGGCAAGCTTGCTCACCGAGCAATATGGCCTTGGCCCATCAGCATTCATCGAAGTCGTCACTCAGACCCTGTTCGCTTGCCCCAGTTACCAGCGTTATGGGCAGAACATTGCCAACGAGCGCTACGAGCCAGGTTTCAAGCTGTCCCTCGGTTTAAAGGACGTGAATCTCGCGTTGCAGGCAGCCGAGGAGCGGGGGCTCTGTCTGCCTGCCGCAAATGTGGTTCGGTCGAGAATGGAAACGGCCGTCGCGAACGGTTTGGGTAGCAAGGATTGGTCAGCGTTTTCAATCATGAGCAAGCGCCTTCGCCCGGCCGCGCTGACTCCAGAGCCATGGCATATGAACCCTGCAAAGACTTCCCGTCGAGGGCATTTCTGGATCACTGGCGAGCGGGTCAATCACGACGGCAAGCAATTCCAGAAAGGCCCTATGTATGTGGAATGGGAGTCCCCGGCGTTCATTACCCAACCTTATCCTGTGGTGCTGGTGCATGGCGGCACGTTTCAGGCCACTGAATGGTTCGATACACCGGACGGTCGACCCGGTTGGGCTCAGCGTTTGGTGGAGTCCGGTCACGTGGTGTTTTGCGTCGACAGACCTGGCCATGGGCGTTCTCCTTACCACTCGGAGATATTAGGGGCGATGGGGCCAGCGTTTTCCTATGAGCGTGCACAAGAGGTCTATTTCCCGGAGGGTGGGAGCGGGACCCAATGGCCCTTTACTGCGGATGACGATGCTGCTTTCGATGCGTTCATTGCGGGATATGGCCCGATGCCCAAAGACCTTGCGGCCTCCCAAGAGATGGACGCGGATCGATTGGCTCAGTTATTGGACCGAATCGGCAAGGCAATCATTGTCACCCATTCAGCCTCCGGCCCTGATGGCTGGTTATTGGCAGATCGCAGGCCTGGGCTTATTGCAGCCATTGTCGCTGTGGAACCGATGGGCCCGGTCTTTGGCGATACGCCCGGTATCGGCGCTCTAGGCTGGGGACTGACAGCGACTGCGATTACGTACGATCCGCCACGTGCATCGGCGCAGGAGGTGCAAGCCGCTGATCCATCCACGCTACAGATACCGGCCCTCAAAGGAATACCTGTAGCGCTGCTGACGGGGGAGACGTCGAAATTCGCAACTTTCGCCACCAGCATCGTGCCGTTCCTGCGCACCGCTGGCGCTCGTGTCGACCACTTGGACCTGCCTGCTTTGGGCATTCATGGAAACGGTCACGGCTTGATCTACGAACGCAATTCGGATGAAGCGCTCGGGGTGGTTTTGCGCTGGTTGAGCCAGTCACTGCCACAGGTCAACCCACACCAACCGGGTTTGGTTGAGTAGGAGAAAGGCATGAATCTCAAAGCACTGGTCACCCGACTGGACCTCCTTGAAAGTCGTCTGGCAATCGAAACGCTCATTTCTGCTTATGCAAATGCCTTCGACCGTATGAACGGCGATGTTTTGCAGCAACTTTGGCACGAGGATTCAATCCTTGATCTGCCCGGATTCGGATCTGCGGCGAGTCGAAACGAAATCATTGCAATGGCCCAACAGAGCTGGCGACAGATGCCGCACATGCATCACTGGATGGCCAACCCTTTGATCAAGATCGAGGGCGACAGCGCTGTTGGGACAGTGGCCGCCAATTGCTTGTTTCACGACATCGAGCAAGGCCCGGTGCAAGTCAGTGGCCTCTATCACGACAGCTTCGAGCGTCGTGACGAGCAGTGGAAGTTTGTGTCTCGGCGCTTCGAGTTGCACTACCTGACGCCTCTCAAAGACTGGGTTCCCGTTGCTGGAAGCGAGCATTTCAAGTCGGCTTTTACTCCTGACTGAAGAAACTGCACAACGGGTGGCGGCCTTACAAAAATGCACGAAGAACGTGCAGCTATGGCAGTGCTGCCGTCGCTCGTTGATCCGGACAATAGACCGTCAACCACGGCAACAAACCCTAAGGCTTGCCGTTTTATCTGCCAGGCAGCGGACATGAATGAATATGAAGTCTGCCTGCGCTAGCTCGCTGTGTCTTTCTGGAGTTACCCAATGACATCCAAACTGGATTGCGCCCCGGCAGCCGATTCGCGCCGATGGTTTGCGTTCGCTGTTCTTCTGGTCGGCGCCTTTCTTCCACCACTGGATTTTTTCGTCGTCAATGTTGCGTTGCCGTCAATTCGTAGCGGACTGGCGATTACCCCCGCGCAGGTCGAATGGGTCATTTCAGGCTATGCCGCCAGCTACGCCGTCTTCCTTATCACGGGCGGTCGGCTGGGTGACCTGTTTGGCCGCCGCCGAGTGTTCGTTGCGGGTA
>Ga0247730_1001862_pt1 | contig 10954 bp, 10 predicted proteins | sample UWRJL073202C2_FD_180959 | JGI IMG/M metagenome (GOLD analysis project Ga0247730, IMG submission 180959) | Plant litter microbial communities from Arlington Agricultural Research Station in Wisconsin, United States - UWRJ-L073-202C-2 | ecosystem: Environmental > Terrestrial > Plant litter >...
GAGATGTCGGAACGCAGATCAAAACCTATGATCATCGTTAATTGCGGCGCTATGCCTGTTGACCTTATAGAATCGGAACTTTTCGGTCATGAAAAGGGATCCTTTACCGGAGCAACAGATAAACGTATCGGTAAATTCGAAGCTGCTCACGGTGGCACTATATTTCTGGACGAAGTAGGTGAATTATCACAGTTAGCGCAGGTAAAACTGCTGCGTGTATTACAGGAAATGGAATTTGAAAGGGTAGGGAGCTGTAAAAGTATAAAAGTGGATGTAAGAGTAATTTCTGCAACGAACAAAAATCTGGAGGAAGAAGTAGCCCAGGGACGCTTCAGACTTGACCTTTACTACAGGTTAAACATCTTTCAGATAGACCTTCCTTCTTTGGTAGAACGAAAAGCAGACATTCCTTTACTTGCCAAGAAGTTTATCGAACGCTTTGCCACTAAACATGGCAAAAATGTAAAAGCCTTAAGTTCAAATGCACTTAAAACATTACGAAATTATAACTGGCCGGGGAACATAAGAGAGTTGGAACATATTATAGAAAGGACTGTACTGATGGCGAAAGGGCCAACAATACATGAGGTTATCCTTCCAAAAGAAATTTGGAAGCCCTTTTTGGTGGACAATGGCGACGATAGCAGCTCTCCAAAAACCCTTAAAGAAAATGAAGCAGAGTACATTATTAAAATATTAAAAATTTGTGGTGGAAAAGTGGCTGGTCCGGGAGGAGCTGCCCAGGTATTGGATCTGCCCTCCACTACACTCCAGTCAAAACTCAGAAAATATGGCATCCGGAAGGACTTTGCCTGGTAGGCGAAACAGCAGAAGAAATAGCATCAGAAATAAGAGTAGCCTAGATTGAGAGATCTTTATAGAGATCGCTGTCGTTGATTGCCCACTCTGCCATTGACAATAATACAGGAAGCAGGTTCTCTCCTGATACAGTCAATCTGTAAGTTGTAATCGGAGGCATGACCTGCTCTACTCTTTTACTGATGAGATTATCGTCCCTTAATTGTTTCAGATGCTGGACCAGCATCTTCTCAGTTATTGAGGGAACTGACCTTTTGAGTTCGCTGTAGCGTTTTGGGCCATCTTTTAAATAATATAGAATAATCGGCTTCCAATGGCCGCCGATCTTGTTCATGACGTAGGTAATTGGGCAATGTAATTCTGAAATGACCTTGTTGTTATTCCAGGTGGATGTTTCCTTGATTTTAGTCATGGTACTTACTTTTAAACAATAATCAATAAAATTTAACAATTCCCACCAGTATGACACTAAATAATTGTATATCCTGCTTAAGATTGCCCTTGCTGTTGCTCGGGGCGCTGATTGCATCAGCTGAAACTTCCGCTCAGAACTTATCTAAGCTGTCACCTATGCAACAATTGGAAATCCAGCAAGTAAACGGACTTGATCCAACGGCAAGACTAGAAGATCGTGTAAAGGAAACACCAGCTGATATACTTAAACAATTTCAGGAAGCAGGTATGGCACCCAAAAGCCACCAGCTGACCGCAGCAGAAAAAGAAATCGTTAGCAGCGCATTCGCTTTACTCCCTCCCCTTCACCGCCGGGTGTTAAAGACTCGCTTAAGAAGTATTAGCTTTCTTGATAATATGCCAAATACCGCATTGACAGGCCCGGTCAATACCGATACTGAGTTCCGGTTATATCATATTACTATCAGGGCCGCAATACTCAGGCAGACTGTTTCAGAATGGTTAACAGAAAAGGAAAAGACGTGTTTCGATACCACGGGCTCTCCCCTGCGCGTGTCCATTAACGCGGGCTCACTAAATGCATTGGTGTATGTATTACTCCATGAATCGACGCATGTTTTAGACGGTTCTCTTGGGATCACACCAGGATTAATCCCGGTTAATGAAACTGAAATGCTGGGCCAGGCTAACCCTTTAACTGCAAAAATATGGGAAGATCGTACTCTGCCTGCAAAACAATACCGGGGAACGTTACTGGATAGTACACGCTATAGAAGGGGCAAAATTTTACCTGTAACCAGGGCTGTGGAGGTTTATGAAGCGCTATCGCATACACCGTTTGTTTCTTTATATAGTACCAGCAGCTGGCACGAAGACCTGGCCGAATTACTGACGGTTTACCAGCTTACTCAAAAGCTCAACCAGCCTTTCAGAATTTCTGTAATAGACAAGGATAAGAAAGAAATATATTTTTATGAACCAATGAAGTCAGTGTTGGTAAAGAACCGCATTACACAGCTGAAGCTTTTTTATTTCTAAGCTATGTATTAAGAGGAAGCGGTAATGCTCCTGTCAATGTTTAAATTTTTAAGGTTCGACTAACCCCTGACATGAATACACATTCCGCGGATTAAGATACTTTTTGTAATTAACTGCGGGCGAACTTTGCCCATATAAATATAAATTTTGATATATGAAAACAATTAAATTAGGCAGCCAGGGCTTACAAGTTCCGGAACTGGGCTTAGGTTGCATGAGCATGACTAGCTTTGCAGGAGGCGATATGTATGGTAAGGCAGATGAACAGGAGTCTATCGCGACTATTCACCGTTCTTTTGAACTTGGCGGGAATTTTTTAGATACTGCTGACTTGTACGGCCCTTTTATCAATGAACAACTCGTGAAGAAAGCTGTTGATCAAAACAGGTCCAAATACATTATTGCTACGAAATTTGGAAGCGAACTGGATGATAACGGTAACCCTACATGGAAAATCAACGGACAAAGAAGTTATGTTAGAAAGTCAATAGAACGTTCCCTTAAAAACCTGGGTACAGATTATATAGATCTGTACTATCTGCACCGACTAGACAAAAACACACCGGTGGAGGAAACAGTAGCTGAAATGGGGGAGCTGGTAAAAGAGGGGAAAGTTAGGTTCATCGGCTTATCAGAAGTTTCCTCTGCAACTATACGTAAGGCACATCAGGTACATCCCCTTACAGCGGTTCAAAGCGAATATTCCCTGTTTGAGCGGAAGGTGGAAGAAAAAGGAGTAGTAGATACTCTTGATGAACTTGGGATTGGATTCGTTGCTTATTCTCCACTGGGAAGAGGCTTTCTTTCGGGGCAATTCCGCACCCCTGACGATTTTCCGGAAAACGACTTCAGGAGGACTACACCACGCTTTCAGGGAGAGCAGTTCTATAAGAACATCGAGTTGCTCAAGGCGATAGAAGCCATGGCCGGGACAAAGAACATTACATCGACCCAGTTGGCACTGGCATGGATACGCGCTAAAGGTCATGTAGCTATACCAGGTACTAAGCGAAGAAAATACCTGGAACTAAATATAGCTTCAACGGATGTTAATCTCAGTCAGGAAGACATGGCCAAGCTTGAAAGTATAATCCCTTTAGGGCATGATACAGGTAATCCATACAACGAGTCAGGCATGGCTATGAATGACTATTGATCATAACCAATAGATTTCATCACAATGAAAAAAATCACATCAATTTCGGCATTTCATCGCATGCTGGATCTCCCATCGCCGTTACACCCTTTGGTCAGTGTGATCCGCCTGGATGAAGCCAACATTGTATATGGTGAAAACTGGCAGCATTTTCAGGGAGAATTCTACAGCATAGCCCTGAAACGCGATGTGCAGTGCAAAGTCACGTATGGTCAGAAGCATTATGATTTTGATATAGGTATTATGAGCTTTATGGCTCCCAGACAAGTGCATTCACTTGTCCGCGAGCAAGTTGAAAATGCAAGTGGTATGGTTTTGCTTTTCCACCCTGATTTATTGTGGAAGCATCCACTTGCCCGCGTGATCAGATTATATAGTTTTTTCGATTATGCAGTGGATGAGGCATTACATTTATCTGAAAAGGAAGAAAGTGATATTACCGGGCTTTTTGAAAGGATCATTAAGGAAAGCTCCCGGATTGACCGTCATACACAGGAGATTATTGTTTCCCATATCGCGCTGTTGCTGAGTTATGCGCAGCGCTTTTATGAAAGGCAGTTTATCACCCGGCAGAAAGTAAACTATGAGTTGCTGGACAAGTTCCGGCAACTCATCACTGAACAATTTGAGGCTGGCAGTCTTTTGAAGAGCGGACGGTTAACCGTCCATGATCTTGCAGGAAAACTGAACTTATCACCCGACTATCTTAGTGATATGTTGAGAGTTCACACTGGCCAGAACGCACAGCAGCACCTGCAGGAAATGCTAATTGAAAAAGCAAGGGAGCTATTAATTTCAACAAAAATGACCGTTGCTGAGATTGCCTATCATCTGGGATTTGAATATCCTCAGTCATTCAATAAACTATTCAAAGCCAAAACCAATTGTTCCCCCCTTCAGTTCCGTCGTAGCCTTAACTGATATTTTAAAGCCGATTTCTCTGATAGTAACACATGATAATTACAATTAAATCCTTGTTTTGTGTATGTATCCCGACTGCTCCGGGAGTACCTTTGATTTAGTTTCACAACAACAGACAATCTTTATCACATTAAATTTATCATCATGAATATTCATTTAAGAACAACTGTAAGAGCAACTTTATTCTTTGTCCTGATTTTGGTATCAGCAGTATTTCCTTCTTTTTCACAGCAACATTCACCAACAAAAAACATCGTTTTAGTTCACGGTGCTTTTGTAGATGGATCAGGATGGAAAGCTGTTTACGATATCCTGACAACTAAAGGTTTTCATGTTAATGTCGTCCAACAGCCACTTACCTCATTTGAAGGAGATCTTGATGCGGTTCAACGCGTATTGGATATACAGGATGGACCATGTATTATAGTAGGCCATAGTTATGGTGGAGGTATAATAACTGAAGCAGGCAATGACAAACACGTAGCCGGCCTGGTCTTTATCGCTGCACATGCACCGGACAAAGGGGAATCAGAAGCTGAAAATGGTAAGCGATATCCCCCGGCCTATAAATCTCTGCAAAAAACAGCGAGCGGTTTTGATTATCTTGATCCTTCAAGTTTTCCTTCTGATTTTGCTGGTGACCTCCCAAAACATATTTCTGGATTCATGGCCAATGCACAAATGCCAACGGCGGATCAGGTTTTTCACGCAATTATCGAAAATCCTTCCTGGAGAACAAAACCAAGTTGGTATATGGTTGCTAAATCTGACCGGATCATCAATCCGGATTTGGAAAGAATGTATGCCAAACGTGCAAATAGCTTCACCGTAGAGGTGGAAGGTGCAAGCCACTCTGTATTTATTTCGCACCCAAAAGAGGTCGCCGAACTTATTATAAAAGCTGCAAATCATTAATTTTTGAAAGAACCATTGCTTCCAAATTATTCCTCTGGATATACGGTACGAACATTAATACATACTTATGAATCAACTAAGCGATATTTCAGTTTTAGATATTGGACCTTGCCGTACTAATCAAACATCAGCGGAAGCATTTCAATCAATGATCACATTGGCTCAACAAGCAGAGGAATGGGGTTATAAAAGATACTGGATGGCAGAGCATCATAACATACCAGCTACAGTAGCATCCAATATACCAGTTCTTGCCGGAATCATAGCAGCTAAAACCACATCCATCCGTCTGGGGGGATGTCTATTGCTTCCGAACTACCCACCGTATCTAATTAGCGAACAAGCAGCGATATTAGAAGCCTGCTACCCTGGTCGGATAGATTTGAGTATTGGATCTGCTTCCGGTTCAGATTGGATAACCACCAACATTTTGCGTGGATGCAGGCGAAATAGTGAGGATTTTACAACATCAGTTCAAAATTTAATTGCATTGCTCAATCCAAAAGGCTCATCTGTAACTTTTGAAGACAATAACCTACCCTATATCATCAAGGCAACGCCCAGAGCACTTAAGAAACCATCAATCTGGTCCTGGGGTACATCAACAGAGGATGCCTACATGGCTGCCAAACTTGGAATACCATTTATGCTTTGCTATCATATTACAGGTAATGACATACAGCGTGCGATTAAAATTTACAGGCAAAATTTCATACCAAATGACCAGTGTCCCGAGCCAAAGGTCCTGGCTTCGGTTATTGTTGTATCGGCTGATACTAAAGAGGAGGCTGAGCGGTTAGCCAAACCGCAATTAATGCAAATGTGCTCATTTCGTGCAGGCGATATTAAGGATGCACAATTATTGGTAGAAGAGGCTGAAAATATTGCTTTTCCTGAACAATATCGAAGTATGGAGAGTATACTGCGTAAAACTTGGATTATTGACAACCCAGAAATGGCGGCTGAAAAAGTGAAGAAATTAGCAAAACAATTAGACATCAATGAGATCATGATAAATCCCTATGCGGCAGCATACAAAGATGATGCTACAGGCAGATCGGCGAACCGGGAATATATTCTAAAGAAAATGTCAGATTATTTGATTTAATTATGGGCTTCCTCCCACCCCATATCCCTTGCTCTTTCGAAAATTATTCAGAATCGAAGAATTAAAGGTGAAAAGTACAATTAATTCCATGAAATATATAAGATTTCAATATTTGTTTAATTGATCTTTAATCATCATTGGTTACGGCATTATTTGCTCCTGTAATTCCGTGATTCCTTTGAAAATTCACATAAATCTACAGGATGATCAAATTATCAATTTTGGAACAGAGTGCTTTGATAGAACATGGCACAGCTGAACAGAGTATCAACGATACAATTATAACAGCACAGATAGCAGATCAATCAAAATTCCATCGGATATGGCTGTCTGAGCATCATAATCTATCTATATTACAAGGCTCCACACCAGAGGTATTACTTGCTTCTATTGGAGCTCAAACCAAAAATATACGTATCGGTTCCGGAGGGGTTATGATCGGAAACCATAGTGCCTATCATATTGCTGAAAATTTCAGAATGCTGGAGGCTTTGTACCCTGGTCGGGTAGATTGTGGGATTGGTCGTGCCAGTGGTGGGGATGCTTTTTCAACTTCTTTACTAACCAGTCAACTTCCCGCTGATTTTGATTTTACAGATCAGGTAAGCCAACTTGATATCTTTCTGTATGATGAATGTAAAAGAGCAATAGCAACTCCACAAATAAAAACTGCTCCTCCAATATGGCTATTGAGTGGTGCTGGTCATATAAATAGCGGAAATCTTGCTGCGAAAATGGGTTTAGGATTAGCTGTTGCACTATTTATTAATCCTCAGGCTAATCCCCTGGCGGTGGATTCATATATCAAGAATTTTGAGCCTTCGGATGAATTTTCAAAACCCCAGGTCATTATTGCTCTGAATTGTGTATGTGCTGAAGATCCCGAAAAACTTGCCGAACTCAGGAAAACATCAGATTTTTTTAGATTAATGAGGGATTCAGGAAACTATCCTAAATATATCCCCAAAAATGAGTCACTGAAAGATTTTCAAATTGATGCTAACCAACAGGCTTATCTTAGACGGATTGATAATCGCGAAGTTGCAGGAACGCCTAAGGAAGTTAAAGAGCAAATATTGCAAAAAATGACTGACTATAAAGCAACTGAGGTCATGCTTACATTTCCTTATTATGATCTAAATGATAAAAGGGAAAGCATCATAGCGCTTTCGAAGGAATTTAATTTGACAAGCTGATCATACCCTTAAATTAAGATAGTACTTACTTCGGGGTAGGTACTTGTAGCTAAGTCAGCACAAAGATAGCTTTGTATTTAAAAAATAGAGTCATGAAAATTACTATCACCGGATCGCTAGGCAATATTAGCAAACCATTGGCCCAAAATCTGTTAGCTGCTGGCCACAATGTCACAGTTATTAGCAGCAACCCCAAAAGAAAAACTGACATCGAAGTGCTTGGTGCAAAAGCTGCCATTGGGGATATAGCAGATGTGGATTTTCTAATCAATGCATTCAAAGGAGCCGATGCTATTTACACGATGGTTCCGCCTAACTGGACTGTAGATAACTACCGGCAGTATATTGCGGCAACCGGAGCAGCTTACCGCGAGGCGATTAAGGCATCGGGGGTAAAACATGTTGTCAATTTGAGTAGCATTGGCGCTCATCTCGCCAATGGCACAGGCCCCATAGCAGGTCTTTATGATGTGGAACAAGCATTAAATGGTCTTGACAGTGTTAACATTAAACATCTCCGTGCCGGGATCTTTTTAACAAATTACTTTTTTGATATTGCTCTGATCCGAAATATGGGAATAATGGGTAACAATTATAGTAGCCATAGCCAGTTGGTTATGGTACATCCAAGGGATATAGCCGCTGCCGCGGCACAGGAAATACAGACTTTGTTTGAAGGAAAAAGCCATCGTTACGTTGTTGGTGTTGAAAGCGATCCGGCCAGTGCCGCTCGTATACTTGGAGCAGAGATTGGCAAGCCCGGGTTAGCTTGGGTAGAGTTCAGTGATGCAGATACTCTGGCCGGAATGACTGCTGCAGGCATGTCGGCTGCTATTGCAAACCTTTACGTGGAAATGGGAAGGGCAATCAACAACAAGATTCTTTTTGAAGATTTCAATCTGAATAGACCAAATGTTCTAGGAAAAATAAAGCTAAGTGACTTTGCTCATGAGTTTGCTACAGTTTATCAATCATAACCATCATTATGATGAACAGGAATCATCCAGCATTTAAAAAAGAAGCCGAACCATTTTACAACATTATAATGGAAGGACTCAAGGGAGCTGTTGACGGCGAGCATTTTTGGGATAGCGTTGCGGAAAATGTTGTCTTTGAGTTTTTATATCGCTTCCCCGGTTTCCCAAATAAGATCGAAGGACGAAAAGCCTACATGGACTGGTTTGGCGGCTATGGTATGGTACTTCATACAGCTGACAACCTGATTGTTAATAGATCTGTTGAAGCCGGCGTTATCATTCTAGAGTATCAGGTTCATGGCTTAACACCTGTCGGAAAGTCATATGACAACCGGTTTTGTTCGATTGTCACGATTAAGGACCGAAAGATCATTCATTGGCGTGATTATATGGATTCACTCGCGGTAATGCTGGCTACAAGTTAGGAATAAGAAAGAAACTGTTTCATTAAATTGAAATTTGCATGACTCATATTTCACCATGCAGATTTCAATTGATGAGGTTTTTTGGATTCATTTTTGTCCCTTAATGTCGTTGCATTCGTCTTGGCTAATGCAAGCTTTCCCATTCCCTGGCTTCCTTTTATAAAGCCATTATATCATCCAATTTTGTCTGACAAAAAGCATGTGTACTTGTTAACTGATTATATTTTATAAGTAGAACATGCGTATTATCAGATCAGAAAGGATTACGTAATCCTCGTTAATTGCTAATATCGTGGTAAAAGAGCATCATTCTCTACTGTACATCATTAATTTACAAAGAAATAAAGAAGCACTGCTAAGATAGTTTTGGGTTATGGCATCAGTAATTTGCCTTTAGCCAAATACCTTATTGTTAGTGCAAACGTAATGAGCACCATAACGCTAAGTACGATCAGCAGGAAAATTGCAATATCTTTAACCAATGGATCCTGACTAACATTGGCATATTTTATCGCTGCGTTGGCAAGAGCGCCCGCGGAGAAACATGATCCCCACCATGAAACCATGAAGGGTAGTCCCTTCTTAAACACAATAAAGAAGAGGACAACGAATATGAAAAGACCAAAATAAAAGATGACAGAGCCAAACATATCTACTTGTGGAACCTGGCTCATATAGGTCATAAATCCTACCTCAAATGGTGCGCACATCAGCAATAGCGTCGGCACAAGGAAGGTAACTACCGGCTCGCGGTGGATCAGCCTGTAACTGATCAGCACGAAAAACACGAATACATACACAATTCCTAACGAAAACAGGATCAGATCAAACTCATGCGTAAACCATCCCCATTTCATTACGGCTCCTGCCGTAGCAGTATTCAAAACCGTTAATCCTGGTATTAATGTTGGCGGGACAGCATCAGTTATCTTTAAATGCCCACGGTATAGCCTTGAAGTAAGGACAAACATAAACACCAGGCCACCAATTGCCCCGATGATCCATACTGATCTTGCCAGCGTCAGGAAAAAAGGAACAATCAAGGATGCTATAAGTACTGCAGAGATAAAGAATGTACCAAGGAAGTTGGCAGCAACCGGGTTATTCAATTCAGTTCTTACTTTGTCAGGATATTTCACCATCTTGGTGAGATAACCGATAACCAGCAGCATAAAGGCAATACAAGTAACAACCGTTATTGCTAAGGAAATAATGGGTGGAGCACCAAAAAGTGCAGTAGATTGCTTCCATGCAATTCCCAGGCCTGCAAGGGCAACAGTAGATCCAAATAGTCCTACTGGCAGGTATTGTATAGGGTTTTCAACTTTTGAAGTTTTCTCAGCATTGGCTGCTGATGTGAGCTCAGCAACAGCTGCTGAAGTTTTATCAATCGTATTATTTACTGCTTCCATCTACTTTATTTTTTAGAATCTGATCTGTAGGTAATAAATCTGTTGGAGTTAATTCAGTGCTGTTGGGTACATCGGGTTTGTAGCGGTCTCCGGTAGTCAGTGTTAAGATCATCCTTACGACCAAAGTTGGGTCGGGCGATCAATAATATTATGGTTTTATAAAAAACTGGTTATTTCCAAATGTTGCTGGCATCCACGAGTACAGGCCCGAGATTGGTTTTCACTAATACTGCACTGGCGCTAATATATTCTTTTAAAGAAATCCCACCATAGGGAGTATTGAGTTGGATATCTAAGCGCACGGCGGAGATGTCCTCCATATTGTTCATCAATTCGGTTGCTGCTCTAACGCTCAGTGTTCCGGGCACATCGATGATCAAATCAAGATCACTACTCTCTTTAATAGTGGGAAACCCTGTTGCCAGTTCAAAACCTGTACTTCCTGTTGGGCCCCACTGATAAACACTACCCTCCATCAGCAGACTGATCTGCTGTAAACTTGTAACTGTTGCAGGGGCAGAATCAGGATAAACTGCTTTCCAGTTTTTGTTTTGAGTAAGGTCTGAAGGCCTG
>Ga0247730_1001864_pt1 | contig 10948 bp, 12 predicted proteins | sample UWRJL073202C2_FD_180959 | JGI IMG/M metagenome (GOLD analysis project Ga0247730, IMG submission 180959) | Plant litter microbial communities from Arlington Agricultural Research Station in Wisconsin, United States - UWRJ-L073-202C-2 | ecosystem: Environmental > Terrestrial > Plant litter >...
TCTCGGGCCTTCTCGGCGCCGCCGGCCAGATCAACTACTCGGCGTCGAAGAGCGGCCTCATCGGCTTGGCGCGTTCGGTCACCCGCGAGCTCGGATCACGCGGCATCACGGCCAACGTGGTCGCGCCCGGCCTGATCGAGACCGAGATGACCGCGGTTCTCTCCGACGAGGTGCAGGCCGACTACAAGAAGTCGATCCCGGCGGGACGCTTCGCGCAGCCGTCCGAGGTGGCCAAGGTGATCACCTGGCTCGCGAGCGACGACGCCGCGTACATCTCGGGCGCGGTCATCCCCGTCGACGGCGGCCTGGGAATGGGCCACTGATTTTGCTGGTCGAGTAGGTCGCGCAGCGACCGTATCGAGACCCTACCCGCGCAGCCCCAACAGCGGCAGCAGCTGGCTCAGGTCGCGCGCGTCGATGAGCACGTCGGCCTCGTCGCGCACCGGGGCTTTGGCGTCGAAGCCGACGGCGAGACCGGTGATGGCCATCATCTCGAGGTCGTTGGCGCCGTCGCCGACCGCCACGGTTTGCCGCAACGGCACGTCGAACTCGGCCGCCCACTCGCGCAGCGTGTCCGCCTTCGCCTGAGCGTCGATGATCGGCCCCACGAGTCCTCCCGTGAGCACTCCGTCGACGATCTCCAGCCGGTTGGCCCGCCAGCGGTCGAGGCCGAGCTCGTCGGCGACCGGGTCGAGCACCTCGTGGAATCCGCCGGACACGACAGCCACGCGGCCGCCAGCGCCCTGCACGGCAGCGATCATCTCGGGAACGCCATTGGTCACGACGATGCGAGGTGCGACATCGGCGAACACGCTCTCGGGCAGTCCAGCGAGCGTGGCCACCCGAGCCCGCAGGCTCTGCTCGAAGTCGAGCTCGCCGTTCATCGCGCTGAGCGTGATCTCGGCGACGAGGGGGAGCGTGCCCGCGACTTCGGCGAGCAGCTCGATCACCTCGTTCTCGATGAGGGTGGAGTCGACGTCGAGCACTACGAGAAACCGAGCCATGGGCGCGCTGTAGCCTTCCTGGTTCATGCGGTAGAGCTACGCGCGGGTCGAGACGCAGCTAGGGCGAAACGTGCACGCCTTTGCCCACGATCGTGATGCCCGAGTCGGTGACGGTGAGGCCACGCGCCCGGTCGGAATCGGCGTCGACACCCACGTGCGCGCCGGCCCCGATGACCACATCCTTGTCAAGAATAGCGCGGCGCACGACCGCGTTCGGCTCGATACGCGCGCGCTCGAACACGATCGAGTCGACCACCATCGCGCCGGATTCGACCGTCGTCCACGGGCCGAGCACACTGCGTTCGATGTGCGCGCCGGAGAGCAGCGAACCGAGCGACACGATCGAGTCGATCGTGGTGCCCAGGTAGCCGCGGGCGTCGCGCACGAACTTGGCGGGCGGCGAGTTGAGCTGCTGACTGAAGATCGGCCACTCGCGGTTGTACAGGTTGAAGATCGGCAGGGCCGAGATGAGGTCTTGGTGGGCCTCGAAGAACGAGTCGATGCTGCCGACGTCGCGCCAGTAGAACCGGTCGCGGTCGGTCGACCCGGGAACCTCGTTCTGGTTGAGGTCGTAGACGCTCGCGGCGCCGCGCGACACGAAGTCGGGAACGATGTCGCCGCCCATGTCGTGGTTGGAGTCGCTGCGCTCACCGTCGCGCAGAACCGCGTCGATGAGGATGTCGGCGTCGAAGACGTAGTTGCCCATGGACGCGAGCACTTCGTTGGGGGAGTCCGCAAGCCCCTCGGCGTTCTGCGGCTTCTCGAGGAACGCCGCGATCTTCGTCGGGTCGTCTTTGTCGAGCTCGATCACGCCGAACTGGTCGGCGAGGCTGATCGGCTGGCGGATCGCCGCGACGGTGAGGCCTCGGCCCGACGCGATGTGCGCGTCGATCATCTGGCTGAAGTCCATGCGGTAGACGTGGTCGGCGCCGACCACGACCACGATGTCGGGCTTCTCGTCGCGCAGCAGGTTGAGGCTCTGCAAAATGGCGTCGGCCGAACCCGAGAACCAGCGCTTGCCCAGTCGCTGCTGGGCCGGTACGGATGCCACGTAGGCGTCGAGCAGACCCGAGAGGCGCCACGTCTGCGAGATGTGACGGTCGAGACTGTGCGACTTGTACTGGGTGAGCACCACGATCTTGGTGAGCCCCGAGTTGATGAGGTTGCTCAGCGCGAAGTCGATGAGACGGTAACCGCCACCGAAGGGCACTGCGGGCTTCGCCCTGTCTGCGGTGAGCGGCATCAGCCGCTTGCCCTCTCCACCAGCGAGCACAATTCCAAAGATCTTCTTCGACGCCATGGCTACAGAGTATGCGAGCGAGCGAGGCTGTACTAGCGTCTGACTATGCGAGTCGATCTAATTTCACGTGAGTATCCACCGGAGGTGTACGGCGGCGCCGGCGTACACGTTGCAGAACTCGTACGCGCCCTCAGGGCGTCTGGCGACGACCTCGACGTGCAGGTTCGGGCCTTCGGCGCACGCCGCGACGAGGACGGCGTTTCGTCGTATCTCGTGCCTGCCGAGCTGAAGAACGCGAACCCCGCGCTGGCCACCCTGGGGGTGGATCTGCAGATCGCGCAGGACGTCGCTGGAGCCGATATCGTGCACTCCCACACCTGGTACGCCAACGCGGCGGGGCACGTCGCCTCGCTGCTCCACGGCATCCCGCACGTCGTCACCGCGCACAGCCTCGAGCCGCTGCGCCCGTGGAAAGCCGAGCAGCTCGGCGGGGGATACCGCGTCTCCAGCTGGATCGAGAGCATGTCGTTCGCGGGTGCGTCGACGGTCATCGCGGTGAGCCATGGCATGCGCCGCGACATCCTGCGTTCTTATCCCTTCCTCGACGAGGAAAAGGTGACCGTCGTGCACAACGGCATCGACCTCGAACGCTGGAAGCCGGTCGCCGACGACGACTTCGTACGTGGGCTGGGCATTGACCCGAGCCGCCCCTCGGTGGTATTCGTGGGCCGCATCACCCGCCAGAAGGGTCTGCCCTACCTGTTGCGCGCGGCCGCGTTGCTGCCGCCCGAGGTACAGCTCATCCTCTGCGCCGGCGCGCCGGACACCCCCGAGATCCTCGCCGAGGTGGAGGCCGGAGTCGCGGCCCTGCAGCAGGAACGCACCGGCGTGGTCTGGATCGACCGCATGCTCAGCCAGCACGAGCTCTCGGCCGTTCTCACCCAGGCGACGACGTTCGTCTGCCCGTCGATCTATGAGCCGCTCGGAATCGTCAACCTCGAGGCGATGGCCTGTGGCGCGCCGGTCGTCGGCACGGCCACGGGCGGAATCCCCGAGGTCATCGACGACGGCGTGACCGGCCGACTCGTTCCGATCGAGCAGCTGCAAGACGGTACGGGCACCCCGACCGACCCAGACAAGTACGTGCGTGACCTTGCCGCTGCGCTCATCGAGGTCGTCTCCGACCCCGAGACGGCGAAGAGGATGGGCGAGGCCGGACGGCGACGCGCCGAGTCGGAGTTCGGCTGGGACCGGATTGCTCAGCGGACGCGAGAGATTTACGCGGCGCTCACCTGATCCCGAGGGCCGCGCGTCTAAGCTGGACACATCATGGCAAGCGTTCTAGAGCTCTCCGACGTCTCCGTCGTCCGCGACGGCAACACCATCCTCGATTCGATCAGCTGGGTGGTGGACAGCGAAGAACGGTGGGTTGTACTCGGCCCGAACGGCGCGGGTAAAACCACGCTGTTGTCGGTCGCCTCGGCCTCGATCCACCCGAGCTCGGGCACTGCGCGCGTGCTCGACGACACGCTGGGCAAGGTCGACGTGTTCGAACTGCGCCCGCGGATCGGCTTCGCGTCGACACAGCTCGCCCGCCGCGTGCCCGAGTCGGAGACCGTGCTCGACGTTGTACTGACGGCCGCGTACTCGGTCACCGGCCGCTGGAACGAGCAGTACGACGACATCGACACGCGCCGCGCCCGCCGTGTTCTGGCCGAGTGGAAGCTCGACCACCTCGAGGAGCGCCGCTTCGGCAGCCTCAGCGACGGCGAGCAGAAGCGTGTGCAGATCGCCCGCGCCGTGATGACCGATCCCGAACTGTTGCTGCTCGACGAGCCGGCCGCGAGCCTCGACCTCGGTGCCCGCGAAGAACTGCTGCAGCTGCTCGGCGGCTATGCCAGCTCGTCGCAGGCCCCCGGCATCGTGATGGTCACCCATCACGTCGAAGAGATCCCGCGGGCATTCACCCACGCGCTGCTGCTCAAGCAGGGTCGCATCCAGGCGTCGGGCACGCTCGACGAAGTGATCACCGCGGAGAACCTCACCGAGACCTTCGGCATGAACATCACCGTGGAACAACACGACGGCCGATTCGCGGCTCGCGCGGTCTAGTTCTGGTAGGCTAGGCCCTTGGCTCGCCACATACGCGTGCCTTCGGCACGGTGCATCCGTATGCCCGCCTCACAAACTTTTTCATTTTGACGCTCAATCAAACCAAGGAAAATCCATGAAGACCGACATTCACCCCACGTACAACGCTGTTGTGTTCCGCGACCTCGCCTCCGGTGAGACGTTCCTGACCCGTTCGACCGTCGGCAGCGACAAGACGATCGAGCTCGACGGCGTGACCTACCCGGTCATCGACGTGGAAATCTCTTCCGCCTCGCACCCGTTCTACACGGGCAAGCAGCGCATCATGGACTCGGCCGGACGCGTCGAGAAGTTCAACTCGCGTTACAAGGGCTTCAACAAGTAGTCCTTCGCCTCACGCGAACAAAAAGGGCGACCAGCTTCGGCTGGTCGCCCTTTTTCGATCCCACGCGCGCTCGAAGCTAGTGCTCGCCGCCGACAAGCTTGAGGCCGATCACGCAGCCGACGATGCCGAGAACGAGCAGAACCTTGATCACCGAGGCCGGTTCGCCGCCGAAGAACATGGCGTAGAGCACCGTCAGCGCGGCGCCGATGCCCACCCAGACCGCATACGCGGTGCCGGTGGAGATGTCGCGCATGGCGAAGGCCAGCCCGCCCATGCTGAGCAGCAGTCCGACGCCGAAAATTACGGATGGCCAGAGTTTCGTAAAGCCTGCCGACTTTCCGAGGGCCGTCGCCCAGACGGCTTCGAGCACGCCAGAGGCAATGAGAATGATCCACGACACGAGTTTCCCCTTGGCCAGTCTTGTCGCGTTCCGGGTACTGATCCGTCGTCCGGGGCCACTTCGCGCGGCCACGCCCTCAAACTAGCAAGCGAACTTGATCAAACGCTGTTCACCTGGCCGCTGTTCGCCCCGGCGCTGTTCACTTGGCCGCCGAAGAACACCTGTACTTCGACGATCTGACCATCGCGCAGCCGGGCAAGCTCGGTGTTGCGGTACCGCTCGCCGTTCTGCAGCTCGTACTCGTAGAGCGAGATCACGCCGGTCGGCGTCGAGACGATCTCGAGCAGCTGGTGCGACACGAACCGGTCGGCGGTGGGGAAACAGACGTCGAACCAGGTGGCCCGGTCGATGTGGTCGTCTTGTGGGCTCGTGAACACGAAGTCGGGTGCGAAGAGGCGCTCGGCTGCGGCTCGGTCTTGCGCCCGGTACGCGGCGGCGGAGGCGTTGACGACATCGACATCGGACATGACTCCGGTCTAGCACCCGACCGCCCGCCCGCAACAGGGCCGAGCTGGCTGGCCGGTCGCCGGTTGCGCCGTTCGGGGCACTGCCTGCCCCAATCGGCGCAACTCGCTGCCGGCACGGGCCCGCACACCCCACCCGACCCCACCCGCAACGGAAATTCAGGAAACGCGGTCGCCTCGCGATCACGAAGGCACGGAGTTACGGGGACGCGCTACCCGACACGGACCGCATCTCCTGAATTTCCAACATCACGCGGCGTCGGCACGCAGCGCAGGGGAGTTGGGCGGGGAACTGGGGGGGGGCTAAGGCCCGCTAGCTCGCCGCGGCCGTGCGCTGCGGCCAGGCGCCCGACGACGTAAAGGCGGGGTCTTTGGTGCGGCGCATGTAGTCCTGGAAGCTCGCGGACTGCTCGGCGCACCAGCCCACCTGCAGCGCGTGCAGGTCGGCACCGGAGATCGCGAGCTGCTCGCCGTACTTGCCGGCGAGAGCTTGGGCGATGCGACCGGCCGCGACCGCGTCGGCGCCCGCGTCGTGCGCGTCGGTCAGCGACACTCCGTAGAACGCCGCGGCCGCCTCGAGTGTGCGCTTGCCCTTGCGGTACTTGTCGACCGCGCGGTCGAGCACGAGCGGATCGATGATCGGCACCGGCTCGTGCAGGGGAGTCACGCCGTGGCGTACGGCCTCGTGGTGCAGCAGCGACAGGTCGTAGGGCGCGTTGTAGATCGTGATCGCGAGGCCGCGCGCCACGAGGTCTTCGAGCGCCGCGACGATCTCGGCGACGACCTCGGCCGCCGGACGGCCCTCGGCGCGGGCACGTTCGGTGGTGATGCCGTGCACCGCGCTCGCCTGCGGCGGGATCTCGACGCCGGGGTTGGCAAGCCAGGCCCGCTCTTCGACGACGGCTCCGTTCGCGTCGATCACGCCGACGTGCGCCGACACGATGCGGCTGGTTTCCACGTCGATTCCGGTGGTCTCCAGATCGAATACGCCAAGTAGGTCAAACCACGAGTTGCTCATGTCGTCACTCTAAACGCGACCACCGGCAAAGTGCGCACCGCCCACGTGCAGCCAGTAGAAGCTCTGCGTTCCGAGCGTGAGATTGAGGGTGCCGTCTTCGCCGATCGACGGGAACTCGCCGCCGCCGAACAGGTCGTAGAGCTCTTCACCCGGGTTCTGCGGGTCGGTGATCGTGACCGACACGGGGTTGTGGGCGAAGCTGAAGACGCAGAGCACGTTCTCGGGGCGGTCGCCGAAGTGGGTGCCCGATCCCTTGTACTCGCGCACGAACGCGAGCACCGACTCGTGGTTCGTCTCCAGAACGCGCAGGGTTCCGAGGCCGAATGTCGGATGTCCCTTACGCACATGAATCACGTTGCGGATCCAGTGAAGCAGTGAGCGCGACTGTGCGAGCTGCGCCTCCACGTTGACCTGCTGGTAGTTGTAGACGAGCGACTGCACGACCGGCAGGTAGAGCTTGCCCGGGTCGGCCGTCGAGAAGCCGGCATTGCGGTCGGGTGTCCACTGCATCGGGGTGCGCGAGCTGTCGCGGTCGGGCAGCCAGATGTTGTCGCCCATGCCGATCTCGTCGCCGTAGTAGAGGAACGGGCTGCCCTGCAGCGAGAAGAGCAGGGCGTGGGCGAGCTCAAGCTCGGCACGCGAGTTGTCGAGCAGCGGCGCGAGGCGGCGACGGATACCGATGTTGGCGCGCATGCGCGGGTCGTAGGCGTACCAGCCGTACATGGCCTGCCGGTATTCCTCGTTCACCATCTCGAGCGTGAGCTCATCGTGGTTGCGCAAGAAGACACCCCAGCCCGCGCCATCCGGAATCGACGTGTGCTCGGAGAGTACGCGCACGAGTTCCCCGGCCTGCTGGGACCGCAGCGAATAGAAGATGCGGGGCATCACCGGGAAGTCGAAGGCCATGTGGCACTCGGGGTCTTCGTTGGTGCCGAGGAAGGCGGCGACCTCGTTCGGCCACTGGTTGGCCTCTGCGATCATCACGCGGCCGGGGTACTCGGCATCGACCATCGCGCGCAGCTTCTGGATGAACGCGTGGGTGGCCGGCTCGCCCTCGCCGTTGCCCTCCTCGGTCTCGTAGAGATAGGGGATCGCGTCGAGCCGGAAGCCGTCGACGCCCATGTCGAGCCAGAAACGCACGATGTCGAACATGGCCTGGTGCACGGCCGGGTTCTCGTAGTTGAGGTCGGGCTGGTGCGAGAAGAATCGGTGGAAATAGAACTGGCGACGCTCGGAGTCGAACGCCCAGTTCGACTCCTCGGTGTCGACGAAGATGACGCGGATGTCTTTGTACTTGTCGTCGGTATCGCTCCACACGTAGAAGTCGCCGTACGGTCCGTCGGGGTCGGACCGCGACTGCTGGAACCATTCGTGCGCGTCGGAGGTGTGGTTGACGGGGAGGTCGATGACGACGCGCATGTTGCGCTCGTGCACCTTGGTGACGAGGTCGCGGAACTCGTCGAGCGTGCCGAAGTCGGGCAGGATCGACGTGAAGTCGGCCACGTCGTACCCGCCGTCGCGCAGCGGAGAGTTGAAGAACGGCGGCAGCCAGAGCGCGTCGATGCCGAGCCACTGCAGGTAGTCGAGCTTCTGCACAACACCCTGCAGGTCGCCCGATCCGTCGCCGTTGCTGTCGACGAACGACCGCACCATCACCTCGTAGAACACCGCGCGTCGATACCACTGCGGATCGAGCGCGAGTCCGGGCAACTGGATGGGGGCGGTGAAGGTCACGGGACTCCTTGGGCCGACGGTGGCGACGTGAAAACGTGTCAAAACGAGTGTATGCGCGCTCGTCGCGCGCCCGCGTAGCGACCCGTGCCTAGACTGAAACACGATGAACGTTGAATCCCCCTTCGCCGCCCTGCTCGACGAACTACCCGTGCGCCGCGAGGTCGTCTCGATCCTCGGCAGCGAGACCCACTACTGGGTTTACGGCCCCGAAGACGCCGCGACGACCATCGTGATCTGCCACGGCTACCGCGGCGAGCACCACGGCCTCGAGCCCGTGGTCGCCCAGCTGCGCGGCATCCGGATCATCAGCCCCGACCTGCCCGGCTTCGGCGAGTCGACGGCGATGCCCGGCGTGAAGCACGACGTGCCCGGGTACGCGGCCTGGTACGCGGCGTTCGTCGACGCGCTCGGCCTGAACGGCACCGCGATCGTGCTCGGCCACTCGTTCGGCTCGCTCGTCACCGCGTACGCCGTCGCCAACAAGCTCGTCGAGACTCCGAAGCTCGTGCTCGTGAACCCGATCGCGGCCAACGCCCTCGAGGGACCGAACCGCTTCCTCACCCGCGGCACCGTCGTCTACTACAGGGTGACGATGGCGCTGCCCGAGAAGGCGGGCCGCTGGCTGCTCGACAACTGGCTGGTGATCCGGTTTATGAGCCTCTCGCTCATCCGCACGAAGGACCCGGCGCTGCGCCGCTTTGTGCACGACCAGCACAACACATACTTCGGCCGCTTCTCAGACCGCAAGACCGTGGTCGAGGGATTCGAGGCCTCGATCGGCAACGATGTCACCGCGGTCGCATCCGAAATTCACGTGCCGACGCTTCTCATCGGCGCCGAGCACGACATGATCACCACCGTCGCGCAGCTCGAGACGCTCCGCGACGAGATGACGGATGCCACGTTGCACGTCATCCCCGACGTGGGGCACCTCATCCACTACGAGAAGTCGCGCGAGGCGGCGGAGCTCATCGTCGACTTCCTCGGGGCGGGCAGCCTCGCCCAGACGACTTCACCGACCTCCTAGTCAGACCAGCGACTCGCGCGACTCGACCGCGTTCTGGTCTTCGATGTCCTCGGTCGCGCACTCGAGCGATTCGGCCTCGATCGGGTCGTCGAACGCGATCAGGTCGAGGGTGCCGTCGGTGTGCCTGAAGCTGTGCACCGAGCCGTTGCGGATCGGCTCGGGGTGGTCGCCCGGCGCGACGACGTTGAGGATGGTGCGGATGACGCCGCCGTGGCTCACCAGCACGATGTTCTCGCCCGGGTGGCGCTCGGCGAGGGCGACGATCGCGGGGATGACCCGGCCCGCTACCTCCTCGCGCGTCTCGCGGCCGGGAACCGGAGTGTCGCCGGGGAAGCGCGCGTCGATCTCGTCGCCCGTGAGCCCCTCGGCCTCGCCGTAGCGGCGCTCGGCCACCTCGGGCACGACCTCGGGCGCCGGCAGGCCCAGCTCGCGCGCGATGATCGCGCCGGTCTCGTAGGCGCGGGCGAGCGGGCTGGCGTAGACGCCGTCCCACTGCCGGTTCGCGAGCAGCGCTCCCGTGACGGCGGCCTGGTCGCGGCCGGTCTCGTTGAGCGGGATGTCGGTGCTGCCTTGGATGCGGCGGGCGCGGTTCCAGTCGGTCTCACCGTGCCGGACGAGGTAGATCGTGGTCATGCGTGCGGTCCTCAGTTCGAGAACCGTGTTCGCGGGGGCTAGTTGCTCAGCCGCTCCAGCAGGGAGACGAGTGTCTCCGAGGTTCCTGCGTCGATCTTAACCGCAGCCCGGGTGTCGCCCTTGGTGACGCCGCGGTTGATCACGACCACGGGCAGCTTCTTTTTGACCGCCTGGTCGAGCAGCCGGATGCCGGAGTTGACCATCAGCGACGAGCCGGCGACGACGAACGCCTCGGCGCGCTGCACGAGCGCAGAAGCCTCGGTGAACTTCTCGACCGGCACGAACTCGCCGAAGAACACCACGTCGGGCTTGAGCAGCCCGCCGCAGTTGGTGCACTCGGGAACCACGAAGTCGTCGTACGACGCGATCTGCACGTCGCCGTCGGGGGAGAGCTCGACACGGGCCTCGTCGTCGAGCCAGGGGTTCGCGGCGGCGAGCTTCGCCGCGATGTCGCTGCGGGCGTAGTACTGGCCGCAGGTGAGGCAGCGCACGCGGTCCATCGACCCGTGCAGGTCGACCACGCGCTGCGAGCCGGCGCGCAGGTGCAGGCCGTCGACGTTCTGCGTGATGACGCCGTTGATGAGGCCGGTTTCTTCGAGGTCGGCGATCGCCTTGTGGCCCGCGTTGGGCGCGGCGGCGGCGAACCGCTTCCAGCCGAGGTGGCTGCCGGCCCAGTAACGCTTGCGGTAGTCGGGGTCGCCGAGGTACTGCGAGAAGGTCATGGGGGAGCGCACGGGAGCGCCTTCGCCGCGATAGTCGGGGATGCCCGAGTCGGTGCTCAGCCCGGCACCGGTAAGAATTGCGATGCGGCGCCCGCGCAGAATCTCGACGGCATCGTCGAGTTGGGCGTCTGAGCTTGTTGGAGAATGGACCTGCGGCATAGTCACGCGTCTCCTCCTCCCGGTTGAAGCTACCTCCAGAGTAAACGCGTTCCTTTACCGATATGTTTCCG
>Ga0247730_1001865_pt1 | contig 10947 bp, 15 predicted proteins | sample UWRJL073202C2_FD_180959 | JGI IMG/M metagenome (GOLD analysis project Ga0247730, IMG submission 180959) | Plant litter microbial communities from Arlington Agricultural Research Station in Wisconsin, United States - UWRJ-L073-202C-2 | ecosystem: Environmental > Terrestrial > Plant litter >...
CTGCTAGAGTAAGCACAAGAATATTTTGGGCTCCACAGCGTTTTGAACCGAGATTTTTGTTTTATTTTTCATCAAAACAGAATAATACCATTGGCGGATACACTCTAATGTCCTTATGGTAGTAGCGGCTATGGTTTTTGAGCCTTCAAAAGATCATAGCCCCACCCAATCGCGGCAAGCCCTGACGCACCGGCGAAAGACGAACCGACATATATGATCATGTTGGCGAACCTTCCACCGCCTACTGCAAATCCAGACGGATTCAAATGGACGGCAGTAGCAGTGGCCGATCGTAATGCAGAAGCCACGGGCGTAGAGAATACATTCCCCAGCCCTCGTGTGAATAGCAAGTAACCGAACAACGATGTAGACATATTTCTGTCGTCCGCTTTTTGGGATTCAAGTCAGACGGTGTGTTGACATCACCAATGTCGGACTGGAACTTACTGATAGCAATTCTGACGAATGCAGAGAATAATGACGCCCATCCACCGATCACGAGTCCATACACAAGACCAAAGGCAATCAGTCCACCTATGGTATGCGACAAGACGCCCCAAAGAACGAATGCGCTAACGGAAGCTAGAAATAGGGTACCAGAAGAAAGCAGCCATGGATTGTATTTATCTGCTAGGTAACCCAATCCCAGCTGACTAAAGATGGTGGCACCTGAAAGTATGTTCAGTATCTGCTATTGTGTGACAGAGACTGAGGGGGATTACCATTCAATAATGCTAAGGCTAGCGACGATTTATCTGGGCCGAGATTCATATCGCTCGCAAATGCTCAAATCGATCAGCATGTCAGGATATCATAATACTGGAATGCTGTGACAAATACGCACTCGGGAGCCACGTCAATGGCAAAAAATGGGCCAAGGATTGGATGAGATTCACGACCAAAAATGCGAGGAACGATGGCTTCCAAAGAGGATGGCTACGTCCTCGTGCGCCTCTTGGCGTAGGTCCTTGTATGTAGGTGCGTGTCTGAGGTAATCGGCCTTTGTAGAAAGGGATTACGGGAACAAGAATCCCGACCACAATGATAGCCATGTAGCGGACTGCTTTGGCCACTCCTACAGCGGCGATGATCGGGGGAAGCACCAGTGGGAAGAGTATACCACCGGTTCCAAGACCTTCATGAGCGTCAGAAAATTCAACCATTTTTCCTTTCGCTGAATGTAGCTGAAGGAAGTAACATACCAGCAAATATAACGCCATTCGCAAAACCTCGACGATTTACGAACCACTCGTGCAAGAAAGAGATACAAGGGGCATATAACAAGGCTTGAGGCTCGTAGATCAGAGTCATAGACGCAGAATGTATGGGAGTGAATACGAACATCCTCCGATACCATAAAGACCACCTTGAAGTAGAACGAGGGCAACAATCTGCCGTAACTAATGTCAGCGGAAGCGGGGTCTGCAACACGGGAAAGGCTAGCACATTTGTTACAAAGCTCGCGGCAAACAGACTTGCCCCTGCCATTGCAGCACCCAGCCATATCCCAGCACGACGATATTCCGGGTACCGGTCTGCTAATGGATAAATCACAGGACCTGTTGGCACAATATTAGAGCAGGATTCTGTAGGAACCGCTTGGCTGGACCATTTCCCAGACCAACCTGAACAATACATCAGCCCGGTGGATAGTTGACCAATCAGAGGCAACAAGACATCAGCATGCGGCTGAGAAGAGTAAACTTCATCCCTGAGATACGCTAATACAAAAGATTAACGTATTATATGGAAATCAGCAACTATTGGGGTTCAAACCTTCAAGAAACGTCCCATAGGACATTGGAAAGCCCCACAAAAGGGCATCAATAAGGAACGCCGCGAGAATCTAGACCGAAATCCACTCGTCAGGTAAGCGCCAATGAATTAGATTGGCCCGTAACATACGAAAGACCATGCTCCTAAGCCTGTATCTACTGGAGGAAGTGAGCTCGAGTGAATCTCGCTAATGGCATTATCGATGGCCTCAGTGACTTGATGAGCATTCGTAGACAGAGATCCAGAAGATTGCATGCGCAGTTCACTGCTCTCTGAATCCAGATTAGCCATGAGATGGCAGTTTGAGAGCAGGCAACGAAAAATTTCGGCGCAGACAGCCGTGTCAATTCCGCTTCACCATTTATAAGTCATATCCTATTCAGCGGGGATACCCGAGAAGGTCGTGCAGTCTGTAAACATTGAAGGAAGTCTCTCAAAAATCAACATAGGCTGCACAGTCACCACACATAGGGCTACACACCGTAGTCCGTCACCAGATACAAAGAACAGGTAAGATGATCTGATTCTGGTACACAGGACAAGATGAGAGGGGAAATGGAGAATAGATCTTGTATATATGTACTAGCATGCTCCCGTGCCGATGGCACTTTCTAAGAGCGAGGAATGATTCTAATAGATTCAGAATATATGACATTGCACCAAAATGAGATCCATGAGTATTTAGGAGTATTTAGACTCTCGTCGTCAGCCTGCGGCTGACTCCTCGTGTCCCTCCCATTTACTGACTGATTATTGACAACTGAAACTAACCCAGCTCAGGAAGTCGGAACGGCGCCACCGTCCAAGTTTCCGAGCAAGAAGCTATGTAACTTGCGACATTCGTAGCAGGGACTCTGCCACCCAAGACTCAAGTCACTTATACGGACAAAGCTTAGGTACGACGCCAATGTTAGCCTAATAGCAGAGCCCAAAAGGAACAACAGTACATATGTATTAATGATTACCTACCTAACGACGTTGTCTCTTATAAGAAGACCTCACTACGAACACCAAATAAAGACTAAAAGAGTGAACAAAATGCTCATTAATGAGCCAGGTATTGTAGTTCCAGAGCTCAACAATTACAGCACCATGGTGATACACTCTGCGGCAGCGGCAAGTGCTCCATCAGACCAGTCGTTCTGGAATGGGACCATGGCTGGTAGCTTTATCCTTCCTTCCTGCATTTATCCTAATCCTGTAATATCCCCTTGCTTTTGCGAGAACGAAGGCGAAGAAGCTAGGAATCCAGCAGGCTATTGCCTTGGAAGGCTTCTAATGGGAGGCCACACGCTTCTTAAAGACGCAGGAGACATAGCCATTCTGGACTCCTATTCTCGACTACGTCTGCTAGGGTCTCAGGAGTGCAAGGGGGCGAACGGGATGTCGGTGATCCATAAGCGCAGGGCCATTCCTGTCAGCATCTCACGCATCTAAAACGCAGTATAATCCGTTCAAAATTGCACGTTCGTTCTACCGAAATGTTGTCGAGGCGGAACCTCCAAGCACCGGCTATGCACCAGAAATGATCGCTGGCACCTCAGCCTGCTTCGGACCAGTTCTATTGTCGATGCAATACTGTGAGGGCCTGCAAAAGCATATCTGTTGCAGTTCAATGTGGTCTGCTTGTTAGTACGCGCTGAAGATGCCCAGAGGAGAAGCCACACACCAATACGTTCTGCTAGCCTGCATGAGCGAAAGCCATTGCAGGGAAGCCATTAGGGCTAAGATGCCTGGTAAAAGATTTGTATTAGTGAGGTATATTTGGCAGTCCGAGGCAAATCTACGCACCATTAATACTGCCCTTTTCTGCAAGCGTCAAGACTTCTCCACCTTGCCTCGCTGCAGCGTCGCCAACCTAATTCTGCAAAATTGCAGCCTACTTTGCTCATGTCTTCGCAGAGCGGTCAGTTCAATCAACCCTAGCCATGGGAGTGGGATGTGATGGTAATAGTCTGGGGAGCCAACAATGAAAGAGAAATCACAAATTGAGAGGGACCTGGAGGTGCAAGAGAAAGCCGGCGGCAGCTAAGCGACTGCCTGTGTCTGTATGTGACTCATTCCACGTGGCGTGCATACAAGGCTTGCTGACGATCGTAGGGAAGATCCGCGGGAGCTAATTGATTTGCAAAAGCGCAAGGTTAAATCTAAATATGTCTACTACCACTACCAAGAAGAAAAGACCAAGAAGCGGTCTTTGATCGCTCAAAAAACGTCGCAGAAGAGACACATCTGTGTCTATGTGTGTGTGACTAACACCACGTGGAATAAAAAGCCCTTGTCATTTCTAATGTAGATAATGTAGATATGACTAGATGGAGTAGGAACAGCGCATCTATATGCTTCGTGAGTCGAGAATACGTCTAAGGAATGCATCGGTATCTCCACAAATACATCGTTGAATGAGATATCACAGCCCTGCCATCGTGTACAGCGCATCCTTGTCACTGGATTGGTCGACGAGAGCACGCAGCTTGCCACCATCAATCTTTAACAACTCCATTGGACTGTCAAACTCGACCTGGAAAGGTAGAGTCATGAATAAGGATATCAATCAGAGACACTGACGTAACGTACAATTCGTCCGGCATCCAGCACCATCTGTGATAGGCAATGAGTTTACAGGGATTATGCTATCTTGATAGTCGAGGACTCACGATCTTGTCGGCATCCATGATAGTTTGCAGCCGATGGGCTACCGTAATAAGGGTAGTATCTTTGTCAAGATGCGTGCGCAGGGATTCTTGGATAATGGTATCTGTCTTGTAATCGATAGCCGAGGTTGCTAGAGTACACTTAATCAGGATTCAAACACCAAAAGCAAGTCCACCGTCTTCTTACCTTCATCAAGGATCAGGAGTTTGCTACGGCGAACGATGGCTCTTGCCAAGGCTAAGATCTGCCTCTGTCCGACCGACAAATTCTGTCCACCACCTGCGATGGTGGTATCTAACGTAATCTTGCCTTCAACCGTGTCCTTTTGCAGCTCAGCCAGGCCAGCAGCTTGCAAAGCGGAGTTCAATATTGCATCATCATTTTGGTCGAAGGGATCAAGGTTTTGCCTAAGAAAAGGAATATAAGCGTCACGATATTCCTAAGTACAATAAGAAGTTACCTTAAGGTTCCACTGAGCAGCTCGGGCTGTTGAGATAAATTGAGCAAGCATCGATGTACGATATTCGACTGGCATACCATTTGAGGAATGATGGTTATGCTCTTTCGCAACGCGTCCAAATTGATCGAGCTAGTATCAAGACCATCGTAGAACATGTTACCCTCAGTAATGATGCATTGTAACAGTGCTAAAGTAAGCGAACTCTTTCCGGAGCCTGGCATGAGCAACAATTAGAAGGTCGGGCGAGGTGGTTTGCAAACACTTATGTACCTGTTCGTCCGACTAAAATAGTAGAGTGATTAGCAGATTGATGGGGCAGGTCTTCCTGAATTAAGCTTACCGACACCGATCCGTTCCCCAGATTTGAAGTGGAAAGAGACATCCTCAAGGACTCTTGGACCATCAAGCGAGTACCTTGCGGCAAGTTTTTCCACTTTGATGGCACCGGAAGCAGGCCAATATGCAGGAGGAATCCCATCGTCTGTAGACTTCTTCTCTTGCTCGATGTGGAGGTAGGCATCGATACGTTCCAAACTGAACACCATCAGGTTAGGAGGGGTTGGGCAGATATTTCCACATACCTGTTGGCTGAGATAGTTCATTGTCAGTACACACTCTTGACAAAAGGGGAGCAGTCTCACCTTGAACCTCGAAATCATTGAGCATCCTGACCCACCATAGAATCATGGAACTGAAGGTCACTGCGTCGATCAAGTTTAAGTTTATAATTAGTCTCTCAACGCATTTGCTACATACCAGCCTGACTGAGAGAGAAGCCTGCAACGTTTGCTGGCATAGAGGATCCATACACCAAGTAGCCACCCAAAGAGGCAGAGAACAATCCACCTATGAGGTTGATTCTGATATTAACCCAACGAGTTAGATCAAACGACGTCCGAGCGGCTCTCGTATATCGGTCGATGAGATCGAGCGAGCGATTTTTGAAGGCCTCTTCTGCGTTGTATGCCCTGATCGATACTAGTACTAAAGGTCAAAAGAGCACTCATGATGCGCGCATGTAGCGTACCAAGACCCGCTATGCTAGCGTTCAAACTGCGAAAAGATAAGTCAGCACTTTCAGAACGTAAGAAAATGGAGTGGACTCACTGGCCGATCAGAGGGGACTTTGCTTTGCTCATTTCCCTCTTAACACTCATGACGCTCCGGATGTAGATTTGACCACAAATCCCGCCCAACACAGCGACGATTACACCACCGGGGAGTGCAACAGGTGTAACGACCACGACACTCAAAAACTTCAAGACAAACGTGATCGTGAATGTAGAAAAGAAAAAGAACATCTGATTGACCCTGCTGTCCACTAGAATGCTTTCAGTACTGAGCTAATGTCATTATAAGTGGGACAGTACTTACCTGCATCAATATCTTGTGTGCTTCTGGTAATTATGCGAGAAGTTGGAGTCGTATCAAGCCACCTTGATAACACGTACATGAGCTGTCTAGAGAACATGATACCAGACAGATCAAAGGCAACTTACCTTAATGTAGTGCCGAATACAGATTTCATCAATTCTTCATGAAGCACTCGCGATGCACGAATCGATCCAATTAAGAATGCTAGGAAAGACAGAGAGAAGAAAATAGCGATCATTGACAAGAAGATGGCATAGCGTCCGAGGTAGCTACAAATGTAGTGTGAGCAACGGCAATACACGCAAGGATTGGAAGGCTCGCCTGAATACTGGCACATCAGCAGGATCCTTGTATGCATATTCAGCACCCCAGCTAGCTAAGAGTATGAGAGCGGGGAAGACCACGGAACAGGATATCAAAGACTAACGCTCCAAGGAACCAAAGCTGCGCAATATCTGCAGCCTCTTCAATGCAATAGAACAGGATGTATCCAGTAAAGAACAAGATGGGATGTGCTCCCCCTAGTACGCGCAGATAATATTTCACTAGAGAAACAGTCCTTCAGCGTAATTAACAACTCAGAAAAGATTTTTAACCTACTTGTTGACCAACTAACATGCCCTGTCTCGGTTTCTTCTGCCAGGATGAGCTTCCCTGCTTTTGAGGTCACTTCGTCAGGAACTACTGTCTCTGGATCGACCTCATCGTCTGCCTTTTCGATCTTCTCTTCGTCTTCTTTGACAGTCGCGGCAATGGCAGAGTCATTTTTAATCGCGTCCTCTATGGAGTCCTGTTGGAAAACATGGCCTTCTTTGACTGATACTATGAACTTAGCGATAGGCCCGGCAAGAGCAACATTATGTGTCTAATCAAGAGCATGTCAATCAGTAAACTACTAGTGAAGAACACTCCAGAACTCACGACCAAGATTACTGTTCGGCCTTTCACGAGATCTCCCTGTAGGCTGTTGATTCGAAGGTCAACTAAAGCAACCCCCCTGAGAGCAAATCACACACCATTTCTCCACAATCCATTTCGATGTGTGAACACTGACGATGAAAGTCAGCCTTAGCCATTTCAAAGTCTGAGTTGATTCACACTTACTCGAGAGCAGCGAAAACATCATCCAGCACTAAAAAATGCACTATAAGTAAGTATGGCTGAAATACCGAAAAGTCTCGACACGCACATAAAGTTGCGGCGTTTGAATAAACCGCACGAGCAAGAGTGACTCGCGCCTTTTGTCCTGCAGATATGTCAGGCACAGTGCGCAAACTGAACTTCTAAGACTCACCTCCTGATAGAGTCAGTCCTTTCTCGCCAACCTCAGTGGCATCTCCAGCATCAAAAAGCTTGAGATCTTGTTCGAGACCGCACTGATATATGACCTGGTTGTAACGATCTTCGTTGAACTCTGCTCCAAATAAGATGTTTTCCTTTGAGAGGTTTGCGATAAATGATGAGAGGGACGGGATTATTTGAAGTGTGATAATCACGTACTCGGATTGTCTGATTCTGAACCCATGATTCTTGCGGAGCATATGCTACGCCATGCTCTCGAGGTAAATTGTACCAGGCCTCTCCTGACAAAGATGTGAAGTTCATCTCGCCTACAGATGCATCAGGACCAGCCCCTCCAAATATCGGTTATCAACGCACCGAGAAGAGCCATTAACAAGCTAGTTTTCCCGCTCCCTGTTGCACCAATAACCAGGTTAATCTCTCCGTGGCGGAATTGCAACTCTTTGTCGATCTGCAATGCGAAGTTGCGCTTTGATGGGCTCAATGTACCGTCGTTCTTTGCGTTGGACCAGGTAAACAAGGCTTGATTGAAGCCTATGGTCGTCGGCCCTAGCCGTCCCTCAGGGAGTAAACTTCTTCCGGATGGAGAAGACAACTCTCCAACTGAGTATTTGTCCAATAGCTCGGTCTAGATTGCTTTCATGAGCTACGATGATAAGCTATAAGAAGATCGTTTTCACCTCATGCAGGAACTTCATTGTACGCTCGAGAGATACTTTTCCAGAAACAATTTGGTTTAATGATCTGAATACTTGGCCAAGTGGTCTCTGAAGCTCTTCAAAGACGGTGAGAGAGCTGTACGAAAATGCATGTCATGATCTGAACAGATAAACAGATTGAGGATCACGGCGTACCTGAAGACCACAGCAGCGCTCAAACTCCTTTTCATGATCACAGTCTGGAAACAGTCAGTGCGACGAACAAAACAAGAAAGAGCTTCACAGACGTAGGTGAAATATGTTGCGAACATGGTAAACATGGGAATGACGTAGCTAGAGACGAGCGTCAGTCCGGGGGCGCGGACAAGTCAAGAATACCTACTTCGAAATCATCTGCGCGACTTGTATGAACTTGGACTTCCTATACCAGTAAAGCTCCTCATCTCGCGTTTTGGCAATATTTTCTTCCACTTTCTTCTCCCAGCCGAACAATTTTATCATGCGAACGACGCCCAAAGCTATCGAGAGCACAAATTAGTTAGAAGTGTGGGATGGAATGAAGAGCCAAACACGTACATTCAGTAACCAATTGGACTCTTGCATCAGTCTTCTTCATCTTTTGTTCGATCACGCCGTGACTGAGTTTCGCGAGATACCCTGGTACCGGGAATAGAATGATCATAACTCCAAATCCGACGAAGGCACTAGAAATAGGTCATCAGCAATGGCCGGCCACAACGCTCATATACATACCTCCATCCTAGAATGCTATACAAAAAGATCATACAGAAAACCAGTTGCAAAGGAACTTGAATCAGCAACAACGGAAAATCCACTGCTCCTGTGATCTGTGCAAGACTGTCTGAGAATCGGGGGCGTGGCGAGATCAAGACAGACTTACATTTTGTAAATCGCTTGTGATCAAATTCATGATCTACAATCATAATGAATTAGCATTGACAAATCCAGCGGGTAGCGAGAGTAGTGCATGCCTTTCCGACTAGGTTAGCCGACTTGCTGGAAGACTTGGCAGGTTCGCTCTCTTTGGCAGGTTTTGTGGTGGATGATGTTACACTCGCTGTGCTGGCACGAATAGTATCGTCCTGGGAGTCCCCTTCGCTGCCCTCTTCATCCGCAACAGATAAGTTGTCAGGGGTGGTCGGTGATTCCGGAATCTTTTCTTCCTCTGGGGTTTCTGCCTTTACTCGAATACGCAGAGCATGCTCGAAGATGAGCTGAGTTATGATACCTTCTGTGCGGACTAGACTACGAGTCTGCATGAATAGAAGTAAGGATTGGCTTCGTCCAGACTTGAGTCTGCACAACTGACCCCGAAGAAAATATATAGTTGCATAGCCAAGGTGTTGATAGCCGGCCCTACGAATAGCATGGCTACAAAAACCCAAGGTCGAACCTTGAAGCCTTCTCCGTCGGCTTCTAGATATCTACAGTCTAGGAGTGAGCACTTAACATCATCTACGAACAAGTATCCAAGACTCACGCGAGTAGGAAATAAACACTTATAGGAGCGATGAAATTCGATACGGATACTATGACCAGCATCAGGCAAATAGTTAGGTACTCTTTTCGGAAAACACGCATGAGGCCGAAAAATAAGTGGCGCTTGGGAGCCCCAGAGAAAGTGTCCAGTCTCTGATATGTTTGTGTCAGCTGTTTAACTCGGTTATGGATAAATGAGGTGCACCTTGAAACTCTTCTTTTTCAGGTTTCGAGCAAAATCATAATCGGCCAGCGGTGGCAGCTGTTCCCAGGTCAACTGAACAGTGTTGTATCCCTTCCAGAGGGTAGCATCCATGAACTAAACAAACAAGTTATGAGCCAAACTCATTGGATTACAGCGGAAAACTCACAGAGTAGAATGCTAGCGAAAGGATGGAGGCAACTTGCGCAGGTGCTGGAGTTTCGGCAGGATTCTGGAATACAAGTGAATTGCTAGATCTTCGAGGTGTTGATCGGGCAACGTACTTCTTGATCCACTGGAATGTACATTTGTGGCGTGACCAGGGGCACAACGACGCCCGCGATAGTGACAAGAACAAGCTTTGCAATCAGGAACTTTCCTTCAGCTGAATCCTGAACGGGCATGTCCACCGTCGCGAGCGGTAGCACGTCACGGTATCCATATACAGCAAAAGTGATGAACAGAACCGAGGCCAGATGTCTCGAAAGAATCCGAGACCATTTTCTATCCATGTTGATGGTTGCAGCGGCCAGTACAAAAGCGTATAACTGTGAAAATGGAGAAGATTAGACCGTTGTGGGATGCTACAATAAAACGGGAGACCCACATAAGTAATGCTCTCAGAGAGCATGGACACCTTGGCTCCGAGCAAAGGTAGATGACTTCGAGAGCCTCCAGCAGCGGCAGTACCAACAGACAATCCGAGCAGCGCTAGACAGACTAGGGTCCGAAGGACCAAGTACCCATAAATGATTGCGCCGCCCATCGACTGGACATATTCCTTGAAACTACGCGTTTGACGCGTCTCTGAAGGCTGTTTTCGGGACTTCCAGAGTGTGATAGTGCCATGCAGGGCAAGAGTGACGATCGAGCATAGAACTGCGATGACTGGAATGCTGAGAGTATCAAATGAGGGCTTTCTACTGTCGTGGTCTCTTTCAATGAGTGGCGTTCAAGAACGAGTAGCGCATTCACGCACGAGGGTGTCATTCCCAGATCAAAGTAGCTCTCTTCGCTGC